>Ga0182030_10002772_pt1 | contig 37357 bp, 30 predicted proteins | sample 812S3MmetaG_FD_121299 | JGI IMG/M metagenome (GOLD analysis project Ga0182030, IMG submission 121299) | Permafrost microbial communities from Stordalen Mire, Sweden - 812S3M metaG (Illumina Assembly) | ecosystem: Environmental > Terrestrial > Soil > Wetlands > Permafrost | place: Sweden...
CGTACTGTTTGCGGCCGAGTCGCGTGAAACGCGTGCCGCGCAATTCGGCGAGGTTCGGTACGTTGACGTTCCAGTACGTTCCCGGCGGCGGCGGGTCACGCAAGACATCGGCTGCGAGATCGCGCGCGACGGTCGCCGCGCCCTCCCAGTAGTGGACGGGATCGTGTTTCGGCCACGATGAGACGAGCGATACGGCGATCGCCGGGATGCCGACGATCGTGGATTCGACCGCAGCCGCAACGGTGCCGGAATAGTTGACGTCGTCGGCCAGGTTCGCGCCGCGGTTGATCCCGCTCACCACGATATCGGGGCGGCCTCCGCAGAGTTCGTTGACGCCCAGCAACACGCAATCGGCGGGCGTGCCGGAGCAGGCATAGCGGCGCAGCCCGCCCTCGCCGGGCATCGCTTGGGCGCGGACGGCGGTGTGGACCGAAATGGAGTGGCTCGTTCCGCTGCGGTCGCCGTCGGGCGCAACGACGGTAACGTCGCCGAGGGCTTGCAGCGTGCGCGCGAGCACGCTGATTCCTTCGGAGTCGATACCGTCGTCGTTTACAACCAGGATGCGGGGCATGGATTAGGCCTCGGCATCGACCCCGCGCAACAGCAATGACAACAAGAACGAGACGATGCCGAGGACGATCGCACCCCAGAATGCGGGCCAGAAGCCGTCGACGATCAGGCCGATACCCCAGTGGCCGACCCAATAGAACAGCAGACCGTTGATGATGAACGTGAAGAGTCCCAGCGTGACGACTTGGATCGGCAGCGTGAGGATGATCAAGATCGGGCGCAGGATCGCGTTCACGATGCCCAAGACGAAGGCGGCGATCAGCGCGCCGATGGGGCCGGTGACGCTCACGCCCGGAAGAAAGTATGCGACGATCACGAGCGCGACCGCGTTGACGATCAGTCGGATGAGGAAATGCACTAGGGGCTCACTTTCCGCACGGAACGTGCCGTGCCAACGGCCTCGCTAAGGGTGCCATAACCGTCGCGCATGAGCAAGACCGCCAGTTCACGCTTGATGCGCGTGACGAGGGCCGTACCGCCGTAGATCAGGCCCGTATAGAGTTGTACCGCGGTTGCGCCGGCTTGAATCTTCGCATACGCCTGGGGTCCGCTCGCGATTCCGCCGACGCCGATCAACGGTACCGAACCGCCGCTGATCGACGCGACCTGCGCGAGCATTGCGGTGGAGCGCGCAAACAGCGGGCTGCCCGAGAGGCCGCCCTTCATCGACGCGTCGCCGCGCAGCGTCGCGGGGCGTTCGACCGTCGTGTTGGAGATGATGATGCCGTCGATCTTCGCTTCGAGCAGCACCGTGACGAGTTGCTCGAGCAATGCGTCGTCGACGTCGGGCGAGAGTTTGGCGACGAGTTTCGGCGGAAGCGGCCCGCGTTCGACGGCGTTCAGGCGCGCCATCAAGTCGCGCAAGCGCGCCGGATCGAGAAACACCTTTCCGTTGATGCTGTTGGGGCACGAGATGTCGAGCGTGAGGTAGTCGGCGTAGGACGCGAAGCGCCGCACCAGGCCCACGAAGTCTTCGGCCGGATCGGTGCTATCGCCGTTGCTCGCGAGGTTGATGCCGAGCATGCCGGGCGCGCGTTCGCCGCCGAGCCGGCGCACGACGGCCTCGGCGCCGTCGTTGGGGAAGCCCATGTTGTTGACGACGGCGGCATCCTGCGGGATGCGAAACACGCGCGGACGCGGGTTACCGCGTTGCGGACGCGGCGTGACGCCGCCGATCTCGACGAAGCTGAAACCCTGCGCGTACATGCGCCGGAACACGCGCGCGTTCTTGTCGAAGCCGGCGGCCAAGCCGACCGGGTTATCGAGACGCCGGCCGAACAAGTCGATCGCGATACTGGGTTCGTCGACGTGCGGCTGCGCCGGCACGAGATTGGCCTCGAGGGCGCGCAAGGTGAGTTCGTGGGCGCGTTCCGGATCTATCAGGTGCAGGAACGGTTTTGCGAACTGGAACGGATCAGACACTCAGTGCCGCCTTCACGTGTGATGCCAGCGCGGGGTTCATGCCTTTTACGGCGGCGATCTCATCGACGCTGGCGCGCTTGATCGCATTGACGGAACCGAACACCGTGAGCAGCCGTTTGCGGCGCACGGGTCCGACGCCCGAGAGCGTGTCGAGCGCGGACTTCGTCATCGCTTTGTCGCGGCGGTTCCGGTGGTAAGTGATCGCGAAACGGTGTGCTTCATCGCGAATCCGCATGACCAGATGCAGGCCCGCCGAGTTCGGCGGCAGCGCGATCGGATCGGGATTGCCGGGAACGTAGAGCCACTCGTTCTCTTTCGCTAGCCCGGCGACCGGTATGCCGATCATGTCCATCTCCCGGATCACATCGACGACCGCGCTGAGCTGCCCCTTGCCGCCGTCGATCAGCAGCAAGTCGGGCTTCTCGTGGAAACGATCGCGTTTGCGGGCTTGCGCTTCCATCGCGGCGCCGGCGACGTCGCCCTCCGCGACCGGCGGACGGTCGGCGTCCGCCCGCAGGTAGCGCAGCCGGCGGCGCAGCGTCTCTTGCATCATAGCGAAGTCGTTCGGGCCCTTGTCGTACTGAATCTTGAAATGACGATAGTCGCTCTTCTTCGCGCGGCCTTCGACGAAGACGACCATCGAGCTGACCGCGTTCGTGCCTTGGATGTTCGAGATGTCGTAGCACTCCACACGGTGCGGGGGGCCGGGCAGATCGAGCGCGGCGGCGAGCTCGTTCAGCGCGGAGGCGGATGCGCTTTCCTGCGCTTCCTGATGCGCGAGGAACGATTTGAGGTTCTGCTCGGCGTTCTTCTGCACCATGCGCAGGTAGTCGGCGCGCTCGCCGCGCTCGGGTTTCAGGATGCGCACGCGCTGGCCTTTGGCCTCGGTGAGCCAGAGCTCGATCACCGAACCGTCGTCGGGCGCGGATTGCACGAGGATCTCTTTCGGGATGGCGGCGGCGCCGCTCGTTCGCCGGCGCGAGCGTTCTTTCTCGGCGACCGGAGATTGCTGGTCGCGGGCCGCGCGCAGCGCCAGCGGGCTGCCGGCGATGTCGCTGGCCATCGTTGCGTCGAGGCCGAGCTGCCCGCTGCGGGCGGTATAGAACTGCTTGAGAAATTCCGAGAAGAGTTCGGAATCGGAAGCGTCGACCGTGCCGTCGAGGATGAAGTGTTCCTGCCCCAGCAGTTTGCCGTTGCGCACCATGAAGACTTGCATGCAGGCTTGACCGCGGTCGCGCGCGACGGCGATCAGGTCCATGTCGACGCGCGAGCGCCAGACGACTTTTTGCGCTTCGATCGTGCGCCGGACGGCGATGATGCGATCGCGCAGACGGGCGGCGGCTTCGAAGTTGAAGTGTTCGGCCGAGTCGACCATCTCTTGCTGCAGGCGCGCGATCAACGCGTCGTGGTGACCTTCGAGAAACAGCACGACCTCGTCGACGAGCTTGTCGTAGTCGTCTTCCGACTGATACCCGACGCACGGCGCGAGACAGCGCTTGATGTGGTACTGCAGGCACGGACGTTTGCGCTTGCCGTCGATCGGTTCACGGCAGGTCCGTAGCGGAAACACGATGCGCACGAGGTCGATCAGTTCGCGCAAACCCGAGGCGTTGGTGTACGGGCCGAAGTAGCGCGCGCCGTCGTCGCGCACGACGCGCGTGAAGACGACGCGCGGGAACGGCTCGTTCGTCACCTTCAGGTAGGGGAAGCGTTTGTCGTCGCGCAGCCGCACGTTGAACGGCGGCTGGTGGCGCTTGATCAGGTTCGCTTCGAGGATCAGCGATTCGATCTCGTTGGAGACGACTATCGTGCGCACGTCGACGACGCGCTCGACCATCTTCACCGTGCGGTATGCGTGCGCGGCGCTGTCCTGAAAGTACGAGCGGACGCGGTTGCGCAGCGATACGGCCTTGCCGATGTACAAAATCTGCCCGTCGTTCCCGATCATCATGTAGACACCGGGAGCGTCGGGCAGCTGCGCAAGCGTTCGCTCGAGCGTCGACTCCATCACACGGAGATTCGTTGCCGCACGAGGACTACCCGGCGACGGCGCCCTGGTGCGTCAGGGCGATCTCGCGCCGTTCGGTGCTTGAATCGAGCAGCGCCGTACAGACCTCCAGGGTCGCGAGACCCCAGCGGCCATCGTGGACGATCGGCTTGCCGTCGAACAGGCACGCGACCATCTCGTCCATCTCGAGGACGCCCATCAGCCCGTCGCCCGCGGCGACGACCTCACGCCGGCCGCCGTCGCCGTACACGTAAACGCCATTGGGCGACTGACGCACGTCGCCGCGCTCGCAGCTGGCGACGGTAATGCCGAACCAGCTGAGCCCGCGCGCAGGCAGCTCGCGAACGCCGAAGCGGATCTTCGCCTTGTCTTGCTCGGCGGACGCGCCGGCGCTCAGCGCGCTCCGGACGGCCACGCGTTCGGCATCCGCGTACATGCGCGTGCCGCGGCCCCAGGTCAGTTCGGAGGTATCAAAATACCCGTAGCCGTTGTAGCTCACCGTCGCCGGCGTGCCGTCCTCGAACTCGAGATACGCGGAGAAATTCCCGGCGCACGGCCGGTCGTGCATCCAGCGTCCGACCTTGCCGCGCACGCTGCGCACCAAACCGCCGCCGATCAGCCGCACCGTATCGATCAAGTGCGGACCATGGCGGTAGACCACGCCCCCGCCGCGCGCTTCGTCGAGCTCTTCGGGCAGCCGCGGCTTGAGCAGCCAGTCGGTAGAGAGCCACGTGTTGACTGCAATCAGACGGCCGATTTCGCCCGAAGTAACGATCTCGCGCATCGCGTGGATGCTCGGATGCATGCTGAACGTTTGACCGCACAGCAGCTCCACGCCGTTGGCGCTCGCCGCCGCGCACATCGCGACACATTCGGCGACCGACAACGCCATCGGTTTCGTGCAGATGACGTGCTTACCGCTCTCAGCCGCGAGGATGCAATGCCGCGCGTGAAACTCGTTCGGCGTCGCGACCCAGATCACGTCGATGTCCGAATCGGCGCAGAGCGCCTCGATGCTCGCGTACGTACGCCCGCCGTAGCGTTCGCGAAACGCGGCGAGCGCGCTTTCGCGCAGATCCGCCGCCGCGACGATCTCGGTGCGCGGATGCAGTTCGACGCCGGGCAAGAACAGCGTGCTGGCGACGCCGAGACCGGCGACGCCGAGGCGCAGTCTAGCCAGCGGCTCCGGCCTCCGCGTTCTGCCAAAGCGCCGGTTCCATGTCGTCGCGGATCTTGAACGCCTTATCGTGCTCGCGGCTACGTTTTATCTCGATCATCGGCTCGTTCTCTGCGGGGTCGCGAATCGTGCCCATCGGATCTTCACCGCGCGCCACCCGGTCGATATTTTCGTTGAGCATCTTGTGATAGAGAATGATGCCCTTATCGCCCGGCGAGAGGTGCTCTTGAGTCCGATCGGTCACGGCGCCCTGGGCAACCCACGCAACGATATCTTGCTTGATCGTGCGATCGATCGCGTCGACGAGCTCGCGGTTCTCATCGAAGAGCACTTCGTAGTTGACGGTCATCGGTCGCGCGCTCTCGCCCGGCTTGCGGCGCCGGGTCGAATACAGGAACTGGGTCGTATGCGTGTCGTCGGTCGGCACGCGCCAATGGAGGCCGCTGCGGTTGTTGTCGCCGATCGACAGCAGCACCGGAAAGATCACCGGATGACCGATCGTCCAATCGGCGGAATCGAGCGCCTGACCCTCGAGCAGCCGGCGCTTATAGACCCCGTACTCGAAGACGTCGAAGGCGATATCGAGATGCTTCGCCGGGGTCATCGCGGGCGGAAGACCGAGGCGCTTGAAGTGATAGTTGCCGAAGCCGGCATGCAGAAACTCGAAGTGCAGCGGGTCGAACGAATTGTCCATGCACTGCAGAAAATTGCACGGGATCGGCTGAATGTCGAGCCCGCGATCGACGTCGTCAAGCACCAGCAAATCCCAACGCGGCAGCAACGGCGCGGGCTGCGGCCCGAGGTAAGCGAAGATCAAACCGCCCAGTTCTTGCACGGGATAGGCTTTGATCTTGATCTTGTCACGGAAGCGCGCTTCCGGCTGAATACGGTCTTCCCACGGTTGTTCCAGACAGTTGCCCTGCGCGTCGAAGAGCCAGGCGTGGTAGCCGCAGCGCAATCCGCGCTCGTCCGGCACGCCGAATGACATCGCCATGCAGCGGTGTGGACAACGGTCGCCGACGAGGCCGAACTCGCCCGACTCGGAGCGGAACAACGTGAGATCCTCTCCCAGCAGGCGCACCTTGCGCACCGGGTTCTCATCGAGTTGCACCGTCGCGCCGACCGGATGCCAATAGCGCCGCAGCAATTCGCCCATCGGCGTTCCCGGTCCGACCTGGGTCAGACGATCGTTCTGTGCAGCGGTCTTAGCCAATGGACTTCTCCTCGGAAAGCGTTCGCAGCAAACCGATGCGCTCGAGTAGCGGTTCGTCGCTCACGCAAAACAGCACGGCGTCGCCGTCGGCCTCGTGGTACTGTGACTTGCCCGACGGTGCGGCCACGATATCGCCGCGCTCCCATTCGAAGGCGCGGCCGTCGATCACCGAACGTCCGCGGCCCTCAACCGCGGTGTAAAGGTTGTTGGCCGAGGTCGAGAACGCGACCGTGCGCGTTCCGGCATCGAGCGCGTGCATGCTCAAGCGCATCGTGTCGAGCGGAGTGCGGTCGAGCACGACGCATCGGCCGTAGCGTCCGGATGGATCGACTGCAGCAGCGGCGAGCGCGGCTTTCGTTTCGTGCCAGGGATAAACGTACGGTGACGTGATCGCGGTCTCGGTGACGTCTTCGTAGCCACCCGGAAACGGCTCGAACACGTACTGATCGATCGACCGGCAGAACGGCGAATCGAGATAGTCGAGCCAGTACGCCGGCTGGTCGCCGTCGTTGCGGTGCCCGTGCCAGCACCAACTCGGCGTCAGCACGACATCGTTCGGGTGCATGTCGAGACGAACGCCGTCGACGATCGTATACACGCCGGCGCCGACATCGAGCCCAAGCCGCAATGCACCGGCCGTGTGGCGGTGCGAACGCGCCCGTTCGCCCGGAAGAACGAGTTGGTAGGCGCAAACCAGCGTCACCAGCGTACTATCCGGGCCGCCCGAATTCGTCAGCAAGATGTTGCGGCGTTCGGAGAGGTCGGGGCTGATCAGGCGACCGGCGGACTCGAGCGCGCCGTGGCCGTCGCGATAGCGCCACCGCCCCGGCTCGAACGTCCCGGACGCTCGCGCGCCCGGCGTGCGCCGCCAACCGGCATCCATCGAAAGCGGCTCGATCGCGGCGTAGAGTTCGTCGAGTGTTTCGACCGTCGCAGTACCGGCGGGTGAACTAAGCATCGGGTCTTAAAAGGTTCGTCCATGCGAGGTAAGAGCCTGTTCGTTGCCCTTGTGAGCGTGGCGGTCATCGCGTTTGCCGCTCGAGCCGTGTGGGCTGCGCCCGATGCACCGTTCACGATCCCGGCTATTCTTTCGCTGACGGGTTCGGCCACGGCAACCGGATCGGAAGAGGCCACGGCCTTGCGTTTGCTGGCCGATTCGGTCAACAGCAGCGGCGGCGTGCGGGGACGCCCGATCGCCTTCGATATTCATGACGATCAATCGAACGCCCAAGTCGCGGTTCAGCTGATGAGCGCGATCGTCGCCAAGAACCCGCCGATCGTGCTCGGTCCGACGCTGACCGGCGGCTGCAACGCGGTGCTCGCGCTCGTGCAGGCACACGGGCCGCTGACGTACTGCCTGTCGTCGGGCGTGTATCCGCCCAAAGATTCGTTCATGTTCACGCAAGGCGTGCCGACCAAAGAAGCGGTGCGACTGCAGATCAAGTATTATCGCGACCGCGGCTGGAACCGGCTCGCCGTCATCTTCACGACCGACGCGAGCGGGCAAGACTTCGAACACAACCTCGACGCGGCGCTCGCGCTGCCCGAAAACCGCGGCGTCACCATCGTCGCGCGCGAGCGTTTCGGCGTCGCCGACGTCAGCGTGAGCGCGCAAGTCGCGGTAATCAAAGCCGCCGATCCGCAAGCGGTGATCGCCTGGGCCGTCGGAACGCCCTTCGGGACGGTCCTTCACGCGATGGTCGATAACGGTCTCGACATCCCGACCGGCAGCAGCGGCGCGAACCTCAACTACGACACCATGAAGCGCTTCAGCTCGACGCTGCCCACGAACCTCTATTTCATCAACGTGCCCGGTATCGCACCCGACGCTGTGCCGCCGGGGCCGTTGAAGACGGCTGCCGCATCGTACTACAACACGTTAAAGGCCGCCGGTCTCGCTGCCGACGCCGGTTATCTGCTGTCCTGGGATCCCGGCGTGGTCGTGATCGGCATGCTCAAAGCCGTCGGCTTCGATGCGACGCCGGACGTCTACAAGCAATACCTCGAGAACCTGCACGGCTTTTACGGCGCATCGGGCCTGTACGATTTCCGCGACGGCAGCCAACGAGGCCTCGACGGACGCAGCGACATCGTCTTGCGATACGACAAGAGCAAGGCGCAGTTCGTCGCCGTGGGCCGTATTTAGTAACGCTCCCGTGAGCGCGAGCCGTGGACGCTTCATCGCCGCTACCGCCGCCGTGCTTGCCGGCGCGATGCGGCCCGCGTCCGCGCAGCAACCGCCCACGCTCGTCACGTTGCGCGGGATCGTCGTGCCCAACGACGATCTCGCGCCGATCCTCTACGCCCAGCAGAGCGGAATGTTCCGCAAGATCGGGCTCGACGTCCAGCTCGAGCGCAGCACCTCGGGTGCGGCGGTTGCCGCCGCGGTTGCCGGCGGCAGCTTCGACTTCGGCGTCGCGAGCTTGACCGCATTGATCAGCGGACACGCGCGCGGCCTGCCGTTCGTGATGATCGCGCCCTCGCACGTCATCGTGGCCGGGGACGGAACGCAGGAGATGATCATACTCAAGGACTCGCCGATCCGCCGCTATCGCGACCTGGACGGCAGAGTGCTCGCGGTGCCGAGCATCGCCGATGCAAACTGGATCTCATCGCATGCGGCGGTCGATGCCGACGGCGGCGATTCCGGGACCATCAAGTTCGTCGAGCTGCCGCAGACCGCGATCCCGCCGGCGCTCGAACAAAAACGCGTCGACGCCGCGATCGTTCAAGAACCGGTGCTCGATCAAGCGCTGGCGACCGGTCTGTTTCGTTCGATGGGCGATCCGACGCTCACGATCGCCAAGCGCTGGATGGTGACCGCCACGTTCGCGCTGGCCGACTTCGCGAACAAGAATCACGACCTCGTCGCTCGCTTCGGCGAAGCGCTGCGCGCGGCCATCGTCTTCGCCAACACGCATCATGCCGACACCGCGCCGCTCGTCGCGGCGTTCACCGGCGCCGACCCGGCCGCCACCCTGCAGATGCATCGAAACGTCTTCTCCGAATATCTCGATCCCCGCGAAATCCAGCCTGCGATCGACGCTGCCGCACGCTACAAGATCATCGGACATGTCTTCCCGGCGCAGGAGCTCATCAGCCCCTACGCACTCAAGCCGCCGGCCTCGCCGTCATGAAGAGAAAGAAACCATGATAGAAACCAGCACCAACCCGCGCTTCGGCATCAATTCCTACCTCGAGTGGGTAGAACGCGAGGGCCTCCGCGTCGCGCACGGCCTCTCCCTCGATCTGTTCGAAGTAGAAACGGCCGATTGGCCGCGCTTGGGGGCAAAGGCCTCGGCCGCGCACTTCGACGGCAGCGGCGACTACTGCAACATGATCGTCATCGATATCCCGGCCGGCGGCTCGACGCTGCCGCAGCAGCACCTCTACGAAGAGGCCTATTACATTCTCGAAGGCCGGGGCAGCACGGAACTCGAGTTCGCGGACGGGAGCAAGCGCAGCTTCGAATGGGGACCGCGCAGTTTCTTCGGAATCCCGCTCAACGCGAAGTACCGGCACTTCAACGCCAGCGGAACGCAGCGCGCCCTGATGGTCGAGACGACGACGTTGCCGATGATCATGAACATCTTTCACAACGAAGAGTTCATCTTCAACACCCCGAGCGCGTTTCAAGACCGCATCGGTGCGGACAAGTACTACGTCGGCGAAGGCGATCTCTATCGCGGGCGCCCCGGGAACGACGTGTGGGAGACGAATTTCGTGCCCGACCTCGGCAGCCTGGAATTGGTGGCATGGGAAGATCGCGGCAAGGGATCATCCAACATCAAGATTCTGCTCGCCGACGGCATCATGCACGTGCACATCTCCGAGATCGCGCCGGCAACCTACAAGAAAGGCCACCGGCACGATGCGGGCACGCACGTGCTCACGCTTACCGGCGGGGGCTACTCGCTGTTGTGGGATGAAGGTTCGACCGATTTCACGCGCGTCGAATGGAAGCATGGCGTCGTGTTCCCGCCGTGCGAGGGCCAGTTCCACCAGCACTTCGTCACCAGCAACCACGCATCGCGGTACGTGGCGACCGGCCTCGGCAACTTGCGCTACCCGCTCACGAGCAAGAAGCGCCGGCAGTCATTCGCCACCGCCGATCGCAAACAGGCGACCTCACGCAGCATCAAAGACGGCGGGAATCAAATCGAATACGAAGATCAAGATCCGCGCATCCATCAGATCTGGCTCGAAGAGATGCGCAAGCACGGGATCACACCGCAGCTGACGCTTTAGTTCTCTCCGGCCGCAGCCTCCCCGGTGATCGCGAGCGGAATCTCGGCGCTCGTCGTGAGTAGACCCGACGCGGCATAACCCAAGAGCTTGGCGCGCGTGTCGGTGATGTCGAGGTTGCGCATCGCGAGCTGGCCGATCCGGTCGCGCGGCGAGAACGCCGTTTCGCCCTTCTCCATCGTAAGCCGCTCGGGCTTGAAGGTCAGATTCGGCGAGACCGTATTCAGAATGGAATAATCATTGCCACGGCGGAGCTCGAGCGTGACCTCCCCGCTCACGGCCGTCGCCACCCAGCGCTGCGCGCTCTCGCGCAGCATGATCGCCTGCGGATCGAACCAGCGGCCCTGATAGAGCAAGCGGCCGAGTTTGCGTCCGTTTTCACGGTACTGCTCGATCGTGTCTTCGTTGTGGATGCCGGTGATCAACCGCTCGTAGGCGATGTAGAGCAACGCGACGCCGGGGGCCTCATAGATGCCGCGGCTCTTCGCTTCGATGATCCGGTTTTCGATCTGATCGCTCATCCCGAGTCCGTGACGTCCACCGATGCGATTGGCCTCGAGCATGAGCTCGACCAGATCCGTGAATTCAACACCGTTCAGCGCAACCGGCCAGCCCTCGTGGAATTTGACCGTGACCTCTTCGCGCTTGACCTCGACGTCGTCGCGCCAGAATGCAGTGCCCATGATCGGCTCGACGATCTTCATGCTGCTGTGCAGCTGCTCGAGATCTTTCGCCTCATGCGTGGCACCCAGCATATTCGAATCGGTCGAATACGCTTTTTCCGCCGACATCTTGTAGTCGAAGCCGGACTTGCGCATGAACTCCGACATCTCGGCGCGGCCGCCGAGCTCGTCGATGAACGCCGCGTCCAGCCACGGTTTGTATACCTTCAAGTCCGGGTTGACCAACAGGCCGTAGCGGTAGAAACGCTCGATATCGTTGCCTTTGAAGGTGCTGCCGTCGCCCCAAATGCCGACGTCGTCTTCCTTCATCGCGTTGACCAGCATCGTTCCGGTGACGGCGCGCCCGATGGGCGTCGTGTTGAAATAGGTCACGCCCGCGGTCGTGATATGGAAGGCGCCGCTCTGCAGCGCGGCCAGGCCTTCGCGCACCAGTTGCACGCGGCAGTCGATCAGCCGAGCCTTCTCGGCGCCGTAAGATAGTGCCGCACGCGGAATCTGCTCGTAGTCCGACTCGTCCGGCTGGCCGAGATTTGCCGTGTAGGCGTAGGGCAGCGCACCCTTTTGCTTCATCCAATGAAGCGCCGCGCTCGTGTCGAGCCCGCCGGAAAACGCAATTCCGACCTTCTGGCCGATCGGGAGATGTTCGAGAATGGTAGACATTAGCGACGTAGTTGTTCGTGCGCCCAGGCAGCCCATTCGGCCAGTGCCGTTTCGGCGCGGATCCCGGCCTCGAGCGCAATGCGGTCCCAGCGGATGCCGTTGTCGTCGTCGAGCGGACACTCGGCCGCGAACGCCAGATAGCCCGCGAGCTTGGCCCGGTGACGGCGTTCTTCCTCAGCCAAGTAGGCGGCGGCGCGTTCCTTCGGGAGCATACCGAGGAAGAACACCCGCGCCAGTCGCTCCGATCGCGGCGAGTCCGCCGGCTCGGTATCAGCCAGCCAGGCCGTCACCGTCGACCGGCCGGTTTCGGTGATGGCATAGCGCTGACTGCCGCGCGGGCCCGCCTCGGTCTTGCGGATCAGGCCGCCGCCCTCGAGCTTCGCCAGCTCCGGATAGATCTGGCTATGGCTCGCCGCCCAGACGTTGGCGAGGCTCGTATCGAAGTCGCGGGTGAGCTCCCAGCCCGTCCGCTCACCGCCGGCTAGAAGCCCGAGCAGCAGGTGCCCCAAGACGCCGATCTTCATGCTGTAAGGCTTGACATGTAATCTTTTACATGTAATATCTGACACATCAGTCGAGTATAGCACGAACGCGTCCGTTGGAAAGGGCCCACATGACCGTCGCCGCCGCTCCGGCCACCTACCGCACCCCCGTCTCCGAGGAGATCGACGCCTTCGATCTCGAGGTCGAGGGAGCGCTGCCGCCCGAGCTGAGCGGCGACTACATCCGCAACGGGCCGAACCCCCGCCCGGGCGAGACGCCCCGGCACCTCTTCTTCGGCGACGGGATGCTGCACGGCATCCGCATCGCCGGCGGGAAGGCCGTGGCCTACCGCAATCGCTGGGTGCGGACGCGCGCCTTCGTCGAGAACGCGCCGTTCGTCCGCCGCGGCAAGATCGACCTCACGGTCGCCGTTGCCAACACCAACATCGTCGCGCACGGCAGCAAGCTGCTGGCGCTGGTCGAGTCGTCGTTTCCGACGACCGTGCATCGCGACCTCACGACCGGCGGTCCCTACGACTTCGACGGCGCGTTGAAGACGCCGTTCACCGCCCACCCGAAGGCCTGCCCGCAAACGGGCGAGCTGCACGCCTTCGGGATCGGGCTCATGCCGGGCGCGCTCACCTATCATCGTATCGACGCCGCCGGCGCGCTCGTGGAGAGCCGCCCGATCCCCGTGAAGGGACCGACGATGATGCACGACTTCGCGCTGACCCGATCGCACGCGGTGTTCATGGATCTGCCGATCGTGTTCGACGTCGTCCGCGCCTTGCTCGGCAAGACGCCATACGTGTGGAAACCGAAATACGGCGCGCGCCTCGGCATCGTCAAACGCAATGATCCCTCGGTGCCCGTGCGCTGGATCGAAATCGATCCGTGCTATGTGTTTCACGTCGCGAACGCCTACGACGACGGCGAGGGGATCGTGATGGACGTCGTGCACTACAAAGAGCTTTGGGCGAAGGATGCCGGCAGCTTCGATCCGACGACCTTGCGCCGCTGGACGATCGATACCGTCGCCGGCCGCGTGCGCGAAACGCTGCTCGACCAGCGATCGATCGAATTCCCGCGCATCGACGAGCGCCTCACCGGCGCGCCACACCGCTACATCTACGCGGTGGGCGTCGGCGCGACCGGCGAGGGGCGCACCGCGATCGATAAATTCGACGTCGTCTCCGGCAGCGTCACGACGCACGATTTCGGCCCCGGACACGTGCCCGGCGAAGCGGTGTTCGTGCCGGCGGCGAGCGGCGAAGACGCCGGCTGGCTGATGTGTTACGTCTACGACGCCGCACGCGATCGCAGCGACTTCGTCGTTCTCGACGCGAGCGACATGAGCGCACAGCCCGTTGCGACCGTGCACCTGCGGGTGCGGGTGCCGCTCGGCTTCCATGGGAACTGGATTTCGGACGATGCAAACATCGCCTAAGTTCGGCGGGCTCTACCGCACGCTGGGCATTTCCCTCGTCATTCCGCTGATCGTGATCCAGGTGCTGCTGCACCTCGGCGTGACGCCACTGATCGCGCTCGCAGCCGCGACGGTGTTCCCGCTCGGCGAGATGATCTACGAGGCGGTTTCGGTCAAACGCGTGGGATCGATCGCGATCGTCTCGCTGGCGCTGCTGACGGGCGTGTTCGGTCTGCTCTTCCTCGGCTCGCTGGCCACCTCGCGTCCCTTGATCTACCGGCTGAACCTCGATCTCGCCGGCGCGGACCCCGGCGCCCGCGCCGCCGCCGAAGCCCTGTGGGAGCGGCCGGCGGCACAACGCTCCTTCCGGCTCATCACCGTCGTCTGGGGCCTCGGGCTGCTGCTCGACGCCGCGGCGCGAGTCGTTGCAGCCCTGACGCTGCCGATCGCCTCGGCGACGGCGCTCTCGCCCATCATCTCCGTAGTCTGCATCGGGGCGATCCTCATCTGGACGGTACGCTACGTACGTGCGCGGCGCGCCGCCGCGGCCCAGGCCGCCGCGTCGGGGTAGAACGCCGCCCGCCGGGGTAAGATGCCTCCTGGTGGAGTCTCCGCAACCGTCTCTCTGGTACAAAGATGCCGTTATCTACCAATTGCACGTCAAGGCCTACGCCGACGGCGACGGTGACGGCATCGGCGATTTCGCCGGCCTGATCGAGAAGCTGCCCTACATCAAGTCGCTCGGGGCAACGGCGATCTGGCTCTTGCCCTTCTATCCCTCGCCGCTGCGCGACGACGGCTACGACATCGCCGAGTACAAGGGCGTGAACCCGTCGTACGGCACGCTGCGCGACGTGCGAACCTTCATCAAAGCCGCGCACAAGCTCGGGCTGAAGATCATCACGGAACTGGTGGTCAACCACACCTCCGACCAGCATCCGTGGTTCCAGCGCGCGCGGAAGGCGCCGCGCGATTCGGCCCACCGGAAGTTCTACGTCTGGAACGATTCGCCGGAGACCTACGCCGGCACGCGCATCATCTTCACCGACACCGAAACCTCCAACTGGCAGTGGGACCCGGTGGCCGGGCAGTACTACTGGCATCGCTTCTTCAGCCACCAGCCCGACCTGAATTTCGATCATCCGCCGGTGTTCGATGCAATCTCCGACGTGATGCGGTTCTGGTTCGGCATCGGGGTTGACGGCATGCGCCTCGACGCGGTGCCGTACTTGTGCGAGCGCGAGGGAACGAGCAGCGAGAACCTGCCCGAGACGCACGCGGTGCTCAAGCGCCTGCGCGCGATCGTCGATGCCGAATTTCCCGACCGGTTGTTGCTCGCGGAAGCGAATCAGTGGCCCGAGGACGTCAGCGCGTACTTCGGCGACGGCGACGAGTGTCAGATGGCGTTTCACTTCCCGCTGATGCCGCGCATGTTCATGTCGATCGCGGAAGAGGACCGCTACCCGCTTTACGACATCATGCGCCAGACCCCGCAGATTCCGCCGAACTGCCAGTGGGCGATTTTCTTGCGCAATCACGATGAGCTGACGCTCGAGATGGTGACCGACCGCGAGCGGGCGTTCATGTACAGCGTCTATGCCCAGGAGACGCGGGCGCGCGTGAACGTCGGCATTCGGCGGCGGCTGGCACCGCTGATGGAGAACGACCGGAACAAGATCGAGCTGATGACGAGCCTGCTCCTCTCCATGCCGGGAACGCCGATCGTGTACTACGGCGATGAGATCGGGATGGGCGACAACATCTATCTCGGCGACCGTGACGGGGTGCGCACCCCGATGCAATGGTCGGCGGATCGCAACGGCGGGTTTTCGCGCGCGGATATGCAGCGGCTGTTCTTGCCGCCCATCATGGATCCGGTATATGGCTATGCGTCGGTGAACGCGGAGGCGCAAGAACGCAGCGCGTCGTCGCTCTTGCACTGGATGCGGCGCGTGATCGGCGTGCGGCAGGCGCATCGCGTGTTCGGACGCGGCGGAATTACGTTCTTGCATCCGGACAACCGGCACATCGCCGCCTACCTGCGCGAGTACGAGGGCGAAGTGGTGTTGTGCGTGGCGAACCTGGCCCGCACGTCGCAGGCGGTATCCCTCGACCTCTCGCGCTACAACGGGCGAACACCGGTGGAGATGATCGGGTGGAGCGCGTTTCCGCCGATCGTCGATGACCGCTACGTGATCACGCTGCACGGGTACGCGTTCTTCTGGTTTGTTTTGGCCGCGCCCAACGACGCGCCGGTGGCGATCGAGCCGGCGACGCCGCAGCCGCCCGAGTTCATCACGATCGTGCTGCCGCGCGGCCGCGCGAGTTTGCTCTCCGAACCCGCTCGAACCACACTCGAACGCGACGTGTTGCCGACGGTCGTGAGCATCCGGCAACTGCTCGCGCACGGGGTGCAGCCCGACGCGATCGCGGTGACGGATATCGTGCCGCTCGGCGTGAGCGACGATGCACCGGCGCTGGCGATCCTCGGCATTTCGGTGCTCGACGAGGCGTTGATTTTGCCGATCGAAGTTGCGCACGCGGCCGACCGCGAGTGGCCGCTACCCACGCTGCGCGCGGCCTTCGCGAAAACGCGCACCGGCGCGCACGAAGGGCTGCTCCTCGACGCCGGGATCGACGACCGGCTGTGGTGCGGCTTATTCGATGCGGTGCGCACCGGTGCGGTATTGCCGGGGAGCGCGGGGGCGCTGTATTGCGAGCCGACCTGGAGTCTCGAGTCGCTGTCAATTTCGGACGAGACGAACTTGCGGCGGCCGCAATCCGGCGACCGGCGGCTTTCGGCCGTGATCGGTGATACCGTGCTGATCACGCTCTACCGGCGCAGCGTGCACGGCATCAATCCCGCGATCGAATTGGCGCGTTTCTTTCACCAGGGGAACTTCACGCATACGGCGCCGCTCTTGGGCACGTTCAGCTATCGTGCCGCCGACGGCAGCGAAGTCGGGGTCGGGCTCGCTCGCCGCTACATCTTGGCGCAAGGCAGCGGCTGGGATGTGCTGCACACACTGTTCATGCGTTCGCTCCAGGCGGCACCCGAAGACGGCGCCCCGATCGACCGCATCGTTGCGCTTGCCGGCCGGCGATTAGCCACCATGCACGCGATGCTGGCGCGCTCGGACCATCCCGACTTCGCGCCCGGCGTGTTTTCCGCCGCCGATGCAGCGACGCTGCAGACGGAGTTGCGCGAACTGGCCGAGCGCGCATTCACGCAGATCGCGCGCGATCGCAGCCCCGAGGCTGCTGCGGCTCTGGCACTGCGCGCGCAGATCGAGCGCATCATCACCGAGGCTCCGCTCACCGGTGCTCTCGCGATGCGCGTCCATGGAGACTTTCATCTCGGCCGCGTGCTGGTCACGGAGAGCGACGTGCTGATCATCGACCCGGGGGTCGGTGAAGCGTCGCGTCCGGAAGTGCAGCGGCGCCGGCGGACCTCGCCGTTCGCCGATCTTGCGACCATGATCCGTTCGCTCGACGAGGTCGCGGCCGCTGCGGCGTTCGACGTTTCCACCGATCCGACCGTGGCCACCGAGGAGGTCATGCCGAAAGTCCGGGCGGTGGTACGCGCGGCCGCGACGATGTTCGCCCGAAGCTACCTCGCGCATTCGCGGGAACTCGGCGCACTCGGAACGCTCGAGGAAGGCGGCGATCTGCGCGCGCTGATCGACGTGTTCTTGGTGCGTGCCACCCTCGAGGCGATCGTCTATCAGGCGCATGCGCGGCCCGAACGGATGCGCGACCTGTATGCGGAGTTTGCCCGCATCTTCGAACGCTCCGAGGTTGCCGCATCGTCATGACGTCGAGCTATCCCGGCCGGTTCGGGCCGCTTGCGCTCGAACACGGGTACCGTTTGCGCTTGTACGCGCCGGCCGCGAAGCGCGTCGAAGCGCACGTTGACGGGCGCGTGTTGACGATGGCGCGCGACGCCGATTGGTTCATGGTGGACGATGCGCACGCGCGCGCGGGTTCACGCTACGCGTTTGCGGCCGACGGTCGCGAACCGGTCCCCGATCCGGGTTCGCGCTTCCAACCCGACGGCGTGCATGCGGCGAGCGAGATCGTGGCCTCGCACTTCGGATGGCCGGATGACGGCTGGCACGGGCGGCCGTGGCACGAGCACGCGATCTACGAACTGCACGTCGGCACGTTCACGTTCGAGGGAACGTACGAGTCGGCGACCCGCAAGCTGGGAGAGCTGGCCGCGCTGGGCATTACCGCGATCGAGCTGATGCCGATCGCAGCGTTTCCCGGTGCGCGAAATTGGGGCTATGACGGCGTGCTGGCGTACGCGCCGTTCGCCGGCTACGGGAAACCCGACGACCTGCGGCGCTTCATCGCGGCGGCGCACGCGCACGGTCTCGCGGTGCTGCTCGACGTGGTGTACAACCACTTCGGACCCGAAGGCAACTACCTGCACGCGCTGGCGCCGGCGTTCTTCAACGAAGCCGAGCATACGCCGTGGGGCGCGGCGATCGACGTGCGCCCGCCCGATGTGCGCGCGTACTTTGCCGAGAACGCGGCGTATTGGCTGCACGATTTTCGCTTCGATGGGCTGCGCCTGGATGCGACCCACGCCATCGTCGATCCGCACGCGCCGTCGTTTCTGGCCGAGATCCGGACCACGGCGCTGGCGGCTTGCGAGCCCGGGCGCCGCGTGGCGCTGGTGGTCGAGAACGACTTCAACGACGGCGCCTTGCTCGATGCGGGCTACGACGCGCAGTGGAACGACGACCTGCATCATTGCGCGCACGTCATCGCAACCGGCGAGACGTTCGGGTTCTACCGCGATTATGCGGCCGACCCGGTGGGCTTGCTCGGACGCGCGCTCGCGACGGGTTTTGCGTATCAGGGCGAAGGTTCGGAGCATCGTAACGGTATGGCGCGCGGGGTGCCGAGCGCCCGGTTTCCGCTGAGTGCGTTCATCTCGTTTCTGCAGAACCACGACATGATCGGCAATCGCGCGTTCGGCGAGCGGCTCGCCCAACTCGCGCCACCCGCAGCATTACGTGCTTTGACGGCGCTGATTCTGCTCGCCCCCTCGCCGCCGTTGCTCTTCATGGGTGAGGAATGGAACGCGTCGACGCCGTTCCTCTTCTTCGGCGATTTCGAGCCGGGCCTGGCGAAGCTCGTTACCGAGGGACGGCGGCGGGAGTTCGCGGCGTTTCCGCAATTCGCCGATGCGGCCGTGCGCGCGACGATTCCGGATCCGTCGGCGCCGGGCACGTTCGAGGCATCGCGCTTGCGGTGGGAGGAGCGCGCGGAGCCGCAGCACGCGGCAGCCTTGGCCTTCACCACGACGCTCCTGCACCTGCGCACACAGCACGTGATGCCCGCGACGGCGAACGTGCGCGGCAGCGACGCGCTGTGCGAACGCATCGGTGCGACGGGATTGTGGCTGCGATGGCAGTTGGCCGATGGGATGCTGCACGCGGATGCGAACCTTTCGGGCGAACCACTCGGCGGATTCCCCGAGCGCACCACCGGGGAGACGTTCTATGCGACGCACGGAGAGGCGTATCGCGGCGGCCATGCGCCGGCCTGGGCGGTTCGCTGGTCGCGCACGTGAGCATCTCGACGGTTCCGGTCTCCACCTACCGCGTGCAGTTCGGGCCGCGGTTCCGTTTCACGGACGGCGAGCGAATCGTGCCGTATCTCGATGCGCTCGGTATCGGGCACCTGTACGCGTCGCCGTATTTTCGCGCGCGCCCCGGCAGCGAGCACGGCTACGACATCGTCGACCACACCCGGCTGAATCCGGAGATCGGCGATGACGAAGAACATCGCGCGATGATCGCGGCACTGCACGCACACGGCATGGGACACCTGGTCGACTTCGTTCCCAACCACATGGGGGTCGGAAGCGACAATCCGTGGTGGTACGACATCCTCACCTGGGGATCGCTCTCGCCCTACAGCCACTTCTTCGACATCGAGTGGAACAAGAATTCCGCCGGCGGCGGCAGGCTCGTGCTGCCGGTGCTCGGCGATCATTACGGCAACGTCGTCGAACGTGGCGAATTGCGCGTCGCGTTCGATGCGGCTGCCGATGAGCTCCGGCTGCACTACTTCGAACATCATTTTCCGCTGACGCCCCCGTCGTACGGTCTGGTGCTCGCGTTTGCCGCGCAGGACGCACCACCCGAAACGGCCGTGCAACTGCGCGAACTCGGGACGGCCTTCTCGGCGCTGCGCGGTCGACCGCGCGAGGCTGCGAAGCGCACGGCGCTCCGCGATCGCGCGGCGGTGCTGCAGCGCGAACTCACCGACCGGGCCGGCGCGGACGCCTCGTTCGCGCGCGCGCTTGCCGACGGCTGCGCGGCGTTCGTGACGGTCCCCGACCGGGTCGATGCGCTGGTCGCCGCACAACACTACCGGCCGGCATTCTGGCGCGTGGCGTCGGATGAGATCAACTACCGGCGTTTCTTCGATATCAACGATTTGGCCGGCTTGCGAGTGGAGGACGCGGAGGTGCTCGCGCGCACGCACGAGCTCGTCTTCGCGATGATCGCCGACGGGCGCATCCAGGGACTGCGCATCGATCACATCGACGGCCTCTACAATCCGGGCGGCTATGCGAACCTGCTCGTCGACCGCTCGGCGGCGCTCGGACAACCGCTCTACCTCGTGGTCGAGAAGATCTTGCTCGGCGACGAACGCTTGCGCGCCGACTGGCACATCGCAGGCACGACCGGCTACGAGTTCATGAACCTCGTCGCTGGGCTGTTCGTCGATGCGGAAGCGGAGCGCGGATTCGACCGCATCTACCGGCGCGTGATCGGACGCACCTCCACGTTTGCCGACGAGGCGTACGAAGCAAAGCGCCGCGTCATGCGGATCGACCTCGCGAGCGAGCTCGGCGTGCTGATCGACGGGCTGACGCGCATCGCGCGTTCGGATCGCCGCTCGCGCGATTTCACCAGCCTTGGTTTGCGCCGCGCGCTGATCGAGGTCATCGCGATGTTCCCCGTCTACCGGACGTATGTGGTCGACAACGCGATCGAGGCCGAGGACTTGCAAGTGATCGATAGCGCCGTTGCAGCAGCGCGCGCGCGCAGCGAGTTTCCGGACGACGAGGTCTTCGACTTCATTCGCGATGCACTCAGCGCGCAGTTGGTCGACCAACCCGGCGCGGGCTACGATCGCACCGCGGTGCTGCAGTTCGCGATGCGCTTCCAGCAATACACCGGTCCCGTCTCGGCGAAATCGCTCGAGGATACGGCATTCTACCGTTACGTGCGGCTGGTTGCGCTCAACGAGGTCGGCGGCGAACCGGCGCGCTTCGGGCGCTCGCCGTCGGCGTTTCACGCGACCAACACCGAACGCTCCGGAACGCACCCGCATGCGATGCTCGCCACCGCGACCCACGATCACAAACGCGGCGAGGACACGCGCTTGCGCATCGCGGCTCTGACGGAGTTCGCGCCCGAGTGGAGCCGCGCGGTCGGACGTTGGTCGCGCATGAACGCCACGCTGCGCGCCGGCGATGCGCCGAGTTCCGTCGATGAGTATCTGTTCTATCAGACCGTCATCGGCACGCTGCCGGCGGGGTGGCTGCGCGACGGCATCGACGATGCCGGCGCTCTGAGCCTCTTTGCGGATCGCCTGGTCGCCTACGCGCTCAAGGCAGCGCGTGAAGCGAAGCTGCGCACGAGTTGGACCGACCGCCGGGCGAGTTACGAAGACGCGCTGGAAGCGTTCGTGCGCGGCGCGCTGGCCCTCGACACGCCGTTCTTCCGCGACGTATGCGCGTTTACGGCGCAGCTCGCCCCGGTCGCGGCGGTTCACGGTCTCGCGCAAGTCGCGCTGAAGCTCGGCGCGCCGGGCGTTCCGGACATCTATCAGGGCTGCGAGCTGTGGGATCTCTCGCTGGTGGATCCCGATAACCGGCGCGCCGTCGACTACGACCTGCGGCGCGACATCCTGGCCGAATTCGTGCGCCGCGATCGCGAGCCCGAGGCGCTGCTCGTCGACCTGCTCGCGCACTGGCCCGACGGCCGCGTGAAGCTCTACGTCACCTGGCGCTTGCTGCAACTGCGGCGCGCGCACGCCGCCACGTTTCTTGACGGACCGTATCGCGAACTCGGCGTTTCCGGCGCCGGCGCCGCTTCGGTGGTGGCATTCGCCCGCGATGACATCGTCTTCGCCGTGCCGCGGCTGGTTCGCGCGCGCACGAACGGAGCCTTAGCGGTTGCGTTCGAAGACGAACGACTCCAGCTCGGCCGGCCGAACGCGGCCTATCGCAGCGTCCTCGACGGACGCGCGATCGCAGCGGACGCCGAGGGCAAGGTTATGGTGCGGGAGGCCTTTGCCGTTGCGCCGCTGGCGGTGCTGCTACCCGGTTAGCTCGCACACGCCACACGATCGCGGCCGCGCCGATGACGACGACCACGCCGGCGATGATCGCCACCGCGAAATCGTGAATGTACGCGGTGATCGCGTCGACGTTGTGCCCGGCTTCGTCACCCAGAAAGGCGAGGCCGAAGCAAAAGATCACCGAGCCGAGTGCGGTGTAACTGATGAAATAGCGCTTCTGCATGCGCGAGATGCCCGGCGGCAACGCAGCCACGCCGCGCACGAACGGAATGAAGCGGCACCAGAAGACCATCGCGCGGCCGTGCTTTTCATAGAACGCGTGAACGCGGTCCAGTTCGTGTTCGCGAAAACGCACGTACTTGCCGTACCGGTGCACGAACGGCAAGCCGCCGTACCAGCCGATGTAGTAGAGCACGAGCCCCCCGCAGATTTCGCCCAGCGTGCCGACCGTGGCGACGACGATCCAACCCGGCACCGGCCCGATGCTCGGAAGGTGTCCGGTTGCGGCGAGCGCGCCCGCGCTGGGCATGACGATCTCGGTGCCGGTCGGCATGCCGATGTTGCCGAGGAACATCACCACGAACACGCCCGCATATCCGAAGTGGATCACGAGCTGATGGAAATACGCGCTGAGATGTTCCATGGACTCCGCTCTACCGGTCCGGTGCGGGCGAGTTGCGCAACTGCAAGATCGCCGCGGCCGTGCCGCCGCCTTCGTTGCGGATCGCCTCGAAAAGATCGATCGGCTCGATCTCGCGATCGCCGGCCTGCTCGCCGGCCAGCGCGATGATCTTCCGCACGCGCGGCGTCAGGAGGATGCCTTCCCAAATGCGGCCTTCGCCCGTGCCGAGCGCCCGCTTAACCTCGGCATGAATACCGGCAAGCGATGCATTGGCTGCCCGGAGCTGTTCTTCGATCGCCGGATCGTGCTCGTCGAGGAGCGCGAAGAGCATGTGTTCCACGCCCACGTAATAATGATCGTGGTTGCGGCACTCTTGTTCGGCTGCCCGTAAGACGCGTCGCGCCGCCGGGCTAAACTGGGAAAACAATCGGCGAACGCTTGCAAAGGGAGAGTGGTCGGGATGGCAGGATTTGAACCTGTGGCCTCTGCGTCCCGAACGCAGCGCTCTACCAAGCTGAGCTACATCCCGTCGATTTGTGGGGTCGGGGCAAAGGCTTGTGGATTCCCAATTCAGCCCTTCGCTCCTGCCGCGGGAACTGTCGGCGGTTCGTCTAATCCCCCGGACGGTTCATTATGCGATATTTAATCGTGGGATGCGGGCGTGTCGGCTCGACTCTCGCCAAGCTGCTGGTCACCGAGCACGACGTGGTCGTCGTGGACGAAAACCCGGCAGCTTTTAAACGTTTGGGCGCGCGCTTCGGCGGCGGGGTCGAGGTCGGAACGGGGATCGACTACGACGTGCTCAAGCGTGCCGGCGCCGAGCGGGCCGACGGTTTCGCGGCCGTGACCGACGGCGACAACCGCAACGTCATGGCCTCGCTGATCGCGCAGCGGATGTTCCGCATTCCGAAAATCGTCGCCCGCATCTACGATCCGCCGCGTGGGCAGCTCTACCGGGATCTCGGGATCGAGACGTTCTCGCCCACGACGCTCGGCGCGCAGATCATCCGCGACCTGCTGCTCGATTCGCCCTATACCTCGCTGCCGTCGTTCGACTTCGGCAACCTGACCTCGCTCGTCGCCACGGTCGGTAGCGCGCAGAACGGCAAACGTGTCGCTGAGGTCGAGCAAGACGGTAAGATCCGCATCGGAGCGATTCGCCAGCTCGGCAGCGTCCGCGTCGCCGCGCCCAACGACATTCTCAAGGAAGGCGACGAGATCAGTGCGATCGTCGCCCCCGACGCCCTCGCGGCATTCGCCGCGACATTCAGCAAAGCGAGACCCGCCGCGCGCTTATCCGCGTAAACCATGTTCATCTTAATCGTTGGTGGCGGCAAAGTCGGCACGTATCTCGCGCGCGGCTTGCTCAAGCAGCAGCACGAAGTCGTGGTCATCGAAAAAGACGGGCGCAAGGCGCAAATGATGACCAACTTGCTCGAATCGGACATCGCCGTGGTCGGCGACGGCTGCGATCCGAACGTCTTGCTTCAGGCCGGCGTCGCGCGGGCCGATGTGGTCGTGGCCGATACCGGCGACGATGAAGACAATCTCGTCGTCATCCTGATCACGAAGAAACACTCGAAAGCACGCTGCATCGCACGCGTGAACAATCCGAAGAACAAGCTGATCTTCGAATCGCTCGACAGCGACCAGCCGGTGACGGTGATCTCCTCGACGGAGATCATCCTCGACATCATCGACGACCGCGTCAACGCGACCACGCTCGAGACGCTCGCGCGTCTGGGCAAGGGCGATCTGGAACTGGTGCAGCTCTCGATCCTGGCCGATTCGCCGGCCAGCGGCCGCCGCATCGCCGATCTTTCCTTACCGAGCGGCAGCGTGATCGTAGCGGTCGACCACGGCGCAGGCGAGGTCGTAATCCCGAACGGCGAGACCGTCTTCAACCCGGGCGACGGCGTGATCGCGATGATCAAGCACACCGCGCGCGCTGAGGTTTGCGCCGCCCTGGTCGGAAAAGCACCCTAACAGGATTCGCCTTCGGCGAATCCGTGGCGTTTGGGCTGCGCCCAAGCCGCACCCTTGCGATCCGCCTGATACGAGTGAAGGGAGAGCACACAGTTCTCCGCCCACCAGCGAGGTCGACCGGCAATGTCATGGATCAACGGTAACGGGTTCATTCCCAACGACGGTTTGAACGGCAGCGCGGCGCCGTGGGCGGCGATGAACTCCGGGGTTTCGGGACCCTTTCCGCAAGGCAGCCCGGGCTACGCCGGCTACGGCACGTCGAGCAGCGACGGCTTCCGGCCGGCCTGGTTCGGCGGCTCGAGCGATACGCTGCCCGGCGGCGCGCCCAACCCGCTCGCGAATAGCGGGATCGGCGGCATCCTGGCGCAGCTCGCAAACCAGGTGCAGCAGTCGATCGCCAAGCTCAGCAACGCGCTGTCCGGCACGTCGACCGGTACGAGCACGAACACCGGCACAAACGCGACCGGAAATTCCGCATCGTTCCAAAACGTGTCGCTCGCGTCGGTGGGCGATCCGCACCTCAGCGTCAGCGGCACGGAGCAGAACGCCGACGGCAGCACGTCGAGCGTGAGTTCGAAGTTCGACAGCATGACGGGTCATCAGGATCTCTTCTCGACGCGCGACTTCGGCGACGGCTTTCACGTATCGACCGCCGTCACGCAGCCGTCGGCGAACGGCATCACGCAAAACGCGAGCGCCACGGCGACGATGGACGGCGGACGCGAGAGCGTGACGATGACGAACGCGGGCGCGATCTCGGTGACCGACCACGGGCAGTCCATCGCGCTCACGCCGGGTCAGTCGGTCACGCTCTCCGGTAGACAGCAGGTCTCCGAGGGCTCCAACGGCTCGGTGAGCATCAGCGAATCGCGCTTCGGCGAGAACCTCACCACAACGTTCACGCAAAACGGCGGCGGCGGCGTCGACGTGACCGCAACCGGTCAGAACGTGACCCTCGCCGGCGACCTGATCACCGGCGGGACAACGCCGGTCGCGCAGGCGGCCGCACCCCAACAAACGCCGCTCGCCTACATCTAAGCTCTGCTAGGTTAATGTGTGTGGGTGAAGTTTCCTAAGCCGATGCCGAGCGCGCGGATGCGGCCGAGCGCTTCGCGCATGCCGAGTGGTTCGGCCGGGCGGCCGACGCGGGCAAAATAGACGTCGGGATCGATGTTGAGCGTACGCGTTTGGACGAGCGAGACCGGATGCGCGCGCAAAAATGTCTCCATCGCCTCGATCTCCGCGCGGTCGTCGGTTACGCCCGGATGCGTGAGCAAGTTCAACGATACGCGCAGCCCCGCGTCGACCGCGAGCGCCACGCTCTCGAGCACGTTTTCCAGCGTATAGCCGGTTGGGCGGTAGTACGCCGCATAGACGTCGGGGCGGAACGAGTTCAAGCTCACGCGCACCGCTTGGAGTCCGGCATCGATCACGCGCTGCAGCGACTTCGTCAACGAGCCGTTCGTGTTGAGGTTGAGCGTGCCGTTCGTGCGCTGTGCCCGGATGCGTTCGATCGCCTCGGCAATCGCGGTCGAGCGCAGCAGCGGCTCGCCTTCGCAGCCCTGTCCGAACGAGACGATGCCGTCGTCGACCCGCTCGAGGTGGTGCACACCGATGCGCACCAGGTCGTCGACGTTCGGCTCGAAGCCGATGCGCGTCTGCGGAGCGGGGATCGCGCTATCGGCGTCGAGTTCCGAAATGCAGCCCACGCACGCCGCATTGCACTTCGGCGCGACCGGGATCGCCGCCTCACCGCGTTCGAGAAACACGTTTTGCGCGGTGAAGCACCCGTACTCGCGCGCGCAGATGCTGAGTTGCGCGAGCGTGCGATTGCGCGGATCGATCGCGATGCGCCGCTCGACGATCGCCTCGAGTTCGCCCTCGGCGAAGCGGCGCGGCTGCCAGTCCTCGCCTTCATCGGTCCGCATCGCCGCGACCGCCAGCTCGTCGTCGACGACGCACGCAAACGTGTAACCGAAGAGCGGCAACTGCGGGGCATCGGGTTTGCGCACGAACGCCGGCAGCAGCGTGCGCGTATACCCGGCCGGCAGCAGCACGCCGATCGCCGTACGGCGCGGAACGCTCCGGCCGCCGCCGAGCACCGGCGAACGGCCCGGCAGCATCGAGACGACCGCACCCTCCGGCAGCGGAATCAGCTCGGCCGGTTGCACGTCGCGCACGATGCCGCCGTCCGCGAGCGGGGTCTTCGCTGCATCGAAAAAGACGCGTCCGCGCGCGTCGCTATACGCCAACCCGACGCGCATCAACCGAAGGTGGACGAAAACTCGACGACCGCGTCGCCGATCAGGGTCGCGCGCTCGCCCGGAGTCCACTCGACGCGCAGCGTTCCGCCCGGTACGTCGAGCGTCACCGGCGAGGTAAAATGGTAGGCGAAAATCGCGACCGCGGCGCACGCAACGGCACCGGTGCCGCAGGCTGCGGTCGCGCCCGCGCCGCGTTCCCAGTGGAGGACGCGCAAACGATCGCCGGTGATCTGCACGAAGTGCACGTTCACGCCGCCGGGGAAATGCACGCTGTCGCCGCTGATCCGCGGTCCGAGTTCGTGCAGGTCGATCTTCGTGAGATCGTCGACGAAGATGACGAGGTGCGGGTTGCCGACGTCGACCGGCACGCCCGTGAAGCCCGCGATGCCGATCGCAGCGCCGATCGCCGGCACCGCCATGACTTCCGAGACCGTGTACGGTTCGCGCGAGAGCACGCGCGTCGCGATCGGTCCCGATAACGTCTCCACGACCGCCTCGGCACGGCCTTCGTGCTCGTCGAGATAGCGAGCCAAACACCGGATGCCGTTGCCGCACATCTCGGCTTCGCTGCCGTCGGCGTTGATGACGCGCATCCGCACATCGGCGCTCGCGGAGTCGAGCACCAGCAGCATGCCGTCCGCGCCCGGGCCCAGCTTCGGATCGCACATCAGCACGCCGAGCGCAACCGGATCGTCGACCGGGGTTTCCCGGCCGTCGACCACGACGAACTCGTTGTGCGTTCCGTTCATCTTCACGAACGGAACCGTGGCGTTCATGACTGTGCGACGGCCTCCTCGGGAACGAGCGGGGCGACCAGCGGACCTTGCGGCGAGATCGTCGAGACGGCGTGTTTGTAGATCAGGTGCGACTTGTGCTCGAACTCCAGCACGATCGTGAACGGATCGAAGCCCTTCACGACGCCGCGCAACTGAAAGCCGTTGACGAGATAAACGACGACGGGCACGCCTTGGCGTTTCACTTCGGCGAGGTAGACGTCTTGGATCGGCGGTTGCCGCATGTTCATCTCCGGCTGTTACGCCCAGCCCAAGCGTTCTCTTGCCGCTGCTTCACTCTGCGCCGCCGACACACGGACGATGCCCGGCTCCGAGCGGAACCACGTCGCCTGGCGTTTAGCGTAACGCCGCGTGAAGCGGATCAGTTGCGTCCGCAGCTCCGCCGCCGTCGAGAATCCGGCGAGGAAACCAAGCGCTTCGCGGTAGCCGACCGCGTCGGCCGCGACCGCGTCGCTGCCCACGCGTTCCGCCTCCTCGAGCAACCCCGCCGCGAGCATCCCATCGACACGGCGCTCGATGCGCTCCGCCAACACACCGGGCTCGATGTCCAGTACGAGCTTCGCAAACGGGATGTTGCCGGCACGCAGGGTCGGCAACGCTTCGCGCGGCTCCGTCGGCCCTTCGACAAGCTCAGGGTGACATGTGCGACGGGCCAGCGCTACTTCGAGGGCGCGCGTGATGCGGTATGGATCGTTGGGCGCGATCGCTGCCGCGCGTTCCGGCGCCAAAACGGCCAGCCATTCCGCGAGTACCTCCGGCGGATGGATGCGCGCTTCGGCGGCGAGCCGCGCGCGTACGGCCGGATCGTAGGCCGCGTCGAGCGCAACGTCGCCCGCGAGCGCGCGCACGTAGAATCCCGTGCCGCCCACGACGATGACGCGCCGTCCGCGCGCGCGGATCGCATCGATCGCCGCGCGCGCGTCGCGCACGTAGCGCGCCGCCGAATAGCGCTCGTGCGGGTCGAGGAACGCGATCAAATGGTGCGGCACGCGATCCTGCTGCTCGCGCGTCGGCGCGGCCGTGCCGATCGGCATACCGCGATAGATCTGGCGCGAGTCGGCGCCCACGATTTCCGCATTGAAGCGTTCGGCAAGGGCGATCGCAAGTTCGGTCTTGCCGCTGGCCGTCGGGCCCGCCAGAATCAAGACGCCCTCGTCGCGGGCCGCCATCAGATGCGCTTGAAGAGTCGCGCGATCGCTTCCGGTTCGAGCCGCACGATCGTCGGCCGCCCATGCGGACAGTGCATCGGGTTCGCGCAGCGCTGCAGGCGCTCGAGCAACGTCACCATTTCCGCGTGTACCAGCGGGTCGCCGGCGCGGGCCACCGAGTGACATGCAAGCGACGCCCACACCGCATGCCGCGCATCGAGCGCCGGACCATCGTCGTCGAGACATTCGAGAAAATCCGCGACGTCAAAGGTTCGCGTGCGTCCGGCGTGCGTCGTGTGCGCCGGCGTCGCGACGATCCGGTACGCGCGTTCGCCGAACGGCTCGACCACGAGCCCACTCGCCACCAGCGCCTCGCGGCTCGATTCCAGCGCGCGTTGCTGATCGGGCCGCACCTCGAACGTGTACGGAACGAGCAGCGGTTCACCGGGTGCAGCGCGCTCGACGTTCGTCATCAGCTCTTCGTACATGACGCGCTCGTGCGCGGCGTGCTGATCGATCAGCACCACCGCTTCGCCGTCGGTGGCGAGGATGAACGTCCGGTCGACCTGCGCGAGCACGCGCAAGCCCGGTGACGATGCGGTCGCACTCACCAGCGACCCGCTCCATTCCGGCTCGGCGCTCTGTGCCGGCGCGCTCGTCAGCGGCGCGCCCGGCAACGGCGCATACGAAATCGCGCGCTCGAGGCGGCCCGTGGCGGCGGTGCGCAGCGCCGTGCCCATCGCTTCGCGTACGACGGCGTTGACGCGTTCGCCGAAACGCAAGCGCACGTCGCTCTTCGTCGGGTGCACGTTCGGGTCGACCTCATCGGGCGCCACGTCGACGAAGAGCACGCCGTACGGATAGCGCCCGGTCATCGCAAACGTGCGATACGCGCCCGTCCACGCACCGGAGAGCAACGTCGAGCGCAGCAAACGTCCGTTGACGAACAGGATCTGCCCGCGCCGGTCGGGCCGGTCGTCGCCCGGAGCGCTGATCCAACCGTCGACCGAAATCCGTTCGCTCTCACCGCGCACGCGCAGCATCCCGGTCGCGGACGTGCCGAACGTATGGCGCAGGCGCGGTGCCGGATCACCGTCGGGCGCAAACGCGAAGATGCGGCGGCCGTCGTGTTCGAGCGTGAAGCCCACATCCGGATACGCCAACGCCATCGTCGCGAGCCACTGCGCGATGCGGGTGAATTCCGCCCCGGGCGTACGCAGATATTCGCGCCGGGCGGGCACGTTGGCAAAGAGGTCACGCACGACCACGCGCGTCCCCGGCGGTCCCGCCAGCGGGTACGGCGCGCCGATCTCTTCGCCGAACGCATCGACCGCGGTCGCAATCTCGGCGCCCGCGACCCGCGAGCCGATGGTCGTTCGCGCGACGGCCGCGATCGACGCCAGGCCTTCGCCCCGGAATCCCAGCGTTGCGACCGTGGTGAGGCCGCCGGCGTCGGGAAGCTTGCTGGTCGCGTGGCGCAATAGGGCGGTGGCGACCTCCGCCGGCGGAATACCGGCGCCGTCGTCGGCCACTTCGACCTCTTCGAGGCCGCCGCCGCGGACGCGCACCGCGATCCGCCGTGCACCCGCGTCGAGTGCGTTTTCGACCAGTTCTTTGACGACGGACGCGGGCCGTTCGATCACTTCGCCCGCCGCGATCTGCCCGATCGTCGCCGGGTCGAGGAGCCGAATCGCCATTATTACGGGCGTTTCGCCGTGCTCTCGCGGTTCCATGGCAGTAAGGCTCGCGCTACGTGCGGAACCAAGCTCGACTGCTCCCCATTGCCCCACAGGACGAGCCTAGAGCTTGACGACCTCGACCGAGGGTACCGGCCCGGTCATCCCGGACTTCGAAAAAGACGCCCAGTCGATTGCTGCGTACGAAGATGCGCGGGTCAAGTACGAGCGTCGCGAAGCCGGGGATGCCGAGTCGCGGACGCGCAACAGTTTTGCGAAGAAGCGCGACGCCATCCGGGCCGAAATCGCGGTCGCCGCGTCGATCCTCGACGAGCGCAAGCTGAAGGCCGAAAAGGCATTCAAGGCCTACGCCGGCCGTTATCCGCATCGGGTCGACCGCAACAAGCCGATGAAGCCGTCGTTCTGGGAGTCGCTCTTCAGTTTCGGGATGGCCGGGCGGATGTTCAACCGCGCGATCACCACCGCGTCGGAGGCCATCGCCGCACAGTCGCTGCGCCGCCGCAAGGAGCACGACGAGGAAGAACTCGAGCAACAGCTCAAGCGCGCGCTCTACCTCCAAGAAGATGCGATCAAAAAGAAACTCGAGGGCGCCGAAGGCATCGCGGCGTTTCACGCGCGCCCCGGCGTTGCGGTGCTCCACAAGCGCGTCGAGGAGATCAAACTCGAGCGCGCGCGCTATGCGCAGCGTTTGGAAAAAGGCGAGATCCCGCCGAACGAACAGCGTGACCGCGAGTTCGCCGAACGCAAGATCTCACAGCTCGAGGCCCCGTTCACCGGTCTCACGATCGTCCGCGTCGCGCGTTACGGCAGCCTCTCGTATTTCATCCTGCGCGATCTCGAACGGAAACTCTACCACCTCGCCTACGATGCGCGCTTGGAACCGCTGATCGAAAACGTCATCGACGTCTACCGGCTCGCCGATTCGTTCGAAGCGAAGCTCACCCGCGGCAACGACGGCCGCCCAATGTCGGTGGCCGATCACTACGCGACGAACTACAAAGACGAGGAAGTCGCGCGCTCGGAATACCGCCGCGCGCGTACGGCGCTGCGCACCCCGCGCACCGACCTGCCGCCGACGGCGTTCGTCGAGCCGGCCGAGCAGCAACTGGTCGACCTGCTGGCGCAATTTGCGCGGACGATCGGCCCCGGTGCGATGGCCGCGCAGTTGACGAATATTCCGCCCGAACTCGACGCCGTCGGCAAACCCGCCGAGGCTCCGCCGCAGGCCGAAGCCTAACTCGACGGAGGCGTCGTCGCCCCGGATTCCGGCGGCGCGGAGCTGACGCTGAGCGAGCCCATCGCCATCTGACGCGTGGTCGGCAGCGCGGTCGGGTGGTTCTGATGGAGATACGCGATCAGCCGTTCGCGCACGTTGCAGCGCAAGTCGAAGAGGTCGGCCGAGTTGCGCGCGCTGACGAGCACCCGCAGCTCCACCGTCGACTCCTTGGCATCGGTCACTTGGATGCCGCTCACGGCACCATCCCATTTCGGCTCGGTTTCCAACAGCTTCGGTAGGAAATCACGCAGCGATTGGAGCGGCACGCTGTAGTCGACGTAGAGGAACACCGTGCCCATCAGGGCCGAACCGGTACGCGTCCAGTTCTGGAACGGCTTCTCGATGAAATAGGTCAGGGGCAGCACCATCCGCCGCTGATCCCAAATGCGCACGATCACGAACGTCGACGCGATCTGTTCGATGTGCCCGTATTCGCCTTCGACGATCACCACGTCGTCGATGCGAATCGGCTGCGCGAGCGCGAGCTGAACGCCGGCGATCAGATTTTCGAACAGCGGCCGGGCCGCGATGCCGAGGACGATACCGGCGACGCCGGCCGAGGCGAGCAGCGTGGTGCCCAGCACCCGGACCGTGGGAAACTCCATCGCGGCAAGCGCGAACGCGATCAGCACCACGACGGTCACGGCCGTGCGGCCCAGAATGTCAATGCGCGTTTCGACCTGGCGCGCGCGCAAGTTGTCCTCGACGTCGAGCTTGTAGCGGTGCTTCACCAAATCGGCGTAGAGGCCGATCGAGGCGATGATCCCCCACGCCACCGCGATAACCGTGGCGATCGCCGTCATCCGCACCAGCACGGCGTCGACGTCGGGCGGGAAGGTGAGATCGGGAATCGCGATCAGCGCCGCGAGCAGGGGGAAGGCGAAGCCGGCCGGGGGTGCCGCACGCCGCAGCAGCGCCGCGATGATGCCGTTGTCGTTCTTACTGTACGCGCGTTCGAGGAACGCGAAGAGCGCACGCTGGATCAGGTAGGCGACCGCGATCGTGCCGATGAGGATCGCGACCGCGATGATCCCATCGTGATAGGCCGGATCGTACAGGTTGGTGACGACGTTCATCCTTCCCCCGCTACCCGGTTTCGCACGAGGTCGAACAGCAGCGGCTGCTCGATGATTTCCGGTTTCGCCAGCTTGCCGCGCAGCGGAATCTGATTTTCAAGACTCGGCCGTCCGCTCAACGCGTCGCTGATCTCTTTGGCGCGCGCGATCACGGTCGGCGGCAAGCCCGCCATTCGGGCGACCTCGATGCCGAACGAGCGCGAGCTCGATCCGGGCAATACGCGGTGCGAGAAAACGGGCGCGCCCCCGCGCGCGGTATTCTCGACCGCCGTGATGTGAAAGTTGGCGACCAGCCGCCAGCGGTCGGCGAGGGCGATCAGCTCGTGGAAGTGCGTGGCGAAGAGCGTGAGCGGTCCGCGCGATTCGCGCTCGAGCAAGAACTCGCAGATCGCTTGCGCGATCGCGAGGCCGTCGATCGTACCGGTGCCGCGGCCGACTTCATCCACCAGCAGCAAGCTGCGATTGGTCGCGCGGCGCAGGATCGCGGCGGTTTCGGCCATCTCGACAAAGAACGTCGACTGTCCCGACGCCAGATCGTCGCCCGCCCCGATGCGCGTGAAAATACGGTCGACGATGCCGAGTTGCGCGCTGCGCGCGGGGACGAACGAGCCGATCTGCGCCAGGATCACGAGCAGCGCCGCTTGCCGCAGGTACGTCGACTTGCCGCCCATGTTGGGACCGGTGAGCACGATGAAGCGGTTGCCGTCCTCGTGCATGATCAAATCGTTGGGAACGAACGACGATCCGAGCAACGCTTCGACCACCGGATGACGGCCGTCGATGATATCGATCGTCGAGCCGTCGACGAACACCGGCCGCACGTACGCGCGCTCCGATGCCACCTGCGCCAGCGAGACGAACGCGTCGATGTGCGCGAGCGCATCGGCCGCGCCGAGCAAGTCGTCGACGCGTTCGGCCAGCCGCTCGAGCAGCGCCGCATACAGGTCGCCTTCCAGCCGCAGTTGGCGGGCCTGTGCGCCGGCGATCGCCGCATCCAGCTCGCGCAGTTCGGGGGTGACGTAGCGTTCGGCGTTGGCCAGCGTTTGGCGGCGTACGTAGTCGGCCGGCACGTTGGCCGTCTGCGCTTTGCCGATCTCGATCGCGTAGCCGAACGCCGATGCGTACTTGATCTTCAGGCCCTTGATCCCGCTGCGTTCGCGTTCGCGCTCTTCGAGCGCGTTCAGGTTCGCGCGCACGTCGCCGCGCAGCGCCACGCACTCGGCGAGGTCGGACGAGGTTTCGGGACGGATGACGCCGCCGTCGGCCAGCGTGGCCGGCGGTTCGTCGACCAGCGATGCCGCGAGATCCGCGCGCACGTCATCGAAGCCGCTCAGCCCGCCGCGCAATTCCGCCAGCAGCGCCGGCAGCGCCGGATCCGCCAGCGCGTCGATCAGCGGATCGAGCAACGCCAACGTGCGGCGCAAGGAGCCGAGGTCGCGCGGCAACGCGCGCCGGAAGCGAATCTTCTGCGCGATGCGTTCGAGATCGAAGCACGCGTGCAGCACGTCGGCGATGGCCGCGCGGCGACCGCCGTCGTTCACGAACGCGGCGACGCAGTCGGCGCGAGCGGCGATCCCGGCCGGCGCGATCAGCGGCGCCGATAGCCAGCGCGCGAGCAGCCGCGAACCCATCGCGGTGCGCGTGCGGTCGATCGTCGCGAGCAGCGTCGCCTTCGCGTTGCTGCCGAGCGCGCGGTGCAGCTCGAGGTGCTTGCGCGTGTTGGCATCGAGCGCGAGAAATGCGTTCTGCGAATAGTACTTCGGCGGCCGGAACGCGTCGCCCGTGCTCTGCGGCACGCCCACCCGGCGCACGAACGCGCCCAGCGCGTCGAGCGTGCGCCGCATCGCCAGCGACTCGTCGTGCGAGAAGCCGTCGATCAAGGCCGCCGAACCCGGCACGGATGCCAGCGGCGGCGTGACCACGCGCGTTTGCGCGTTCTCGAGCGCGCGTTCGAGCGCGGCGCGGGCATCGGGCGGAACGTCGGCGACGAGTTCGGCCGGATCGAGCCGCGCGATTTCGGCGAGCGCATCGTCGAACGCCGCCTCACCCGAGAAGGCCGTCGCCATCACGTGTCCGGTTGACACGTCGGCGTGCGCGAGCGCGACGACGTCGCCGAGCGCGGCGACGGCAGCCAGGTAGGTGTGTGTCCCCGGCGCGAGCATCGTCTCTTCGATGACCGTGCCCGGCGTCACCACGCGCACCACGTCGCGGCGTACGAGCTTGTTCGGAATCGGCGCCTCGAGCTGCTCGGCCAGCGCAACCACGCGCCGCTGCAGCACGAGTTTGGCGAGATACCCGTCGAGCGCGTGATGCGGCACGCCGGCCATCGCGATCTTCTTCCCGCCGCCGGCGTCCTTCGAGGTCAGCGCGATCTGCAGCGCCCGCGCGATCGTCTCGGCATCATCGCCGTAGGCTTCATAGAAGTCGCCGACGCGCGAGAGCAGGATCGCATCCGGATGCTTGGCTTTCATCCCGAAGTACTGCTCGAGCATCGGCGACCACTGGACGATTTCGGTCAAGTGCGAACTACCGCAGCCCGACGAGATCGATGACGGGCGCTGCCACAGGGCGGGCTGGTGTATCCCAGCTGCGCGCGCGGCCGACGGCAATTCCCGAAACACCCCAGACGGCCGCGGTGTCGACGGCGACGTCGATCCACGGTTCGTCGAGGTTCGGAGCCGACTCGACCATCGGGAAGTGCACGGTCACGTTGTCGGTCGTCTTGGCCGCAAGGCGAGCGGGGTCTTTGCGCGAGACGCCGTGGATCAGGGCGCGCACGGTCGTCCCGATCTTCCGGTCGTGGTAGCCGCGCACGTGCGCGTCGGTAACGGCCACCAGCCGCGCGAAACGCTCGCGCGCCGCCTCCGGCGCAACCGGCTCCCAGTGCGACGCCGGCGTGCCGCGGCGCGGTGAGTACACGAACATGTAGGTCTGCGCGAACATGCCGGTCGCGCACAGGTCGAGCGTTTGCTGAAAGTCCGCTTCGGTCTCACCCGGAAAGCCGACGATGACGTCGGTGGTGATCGCCCAGTTGGGATTGTAGCTGAGGAACATCGCGATGCGCTCGCGGAATTCTTCGACCGTATACTTGCGGTTCATCCGGCGCAGCACCGGGTTCGAGCCCGACTGCACGGCCAGATGAAAACGCGGATTCATCTTCGGCAGCGTTGCGACGACGCGCGCGAGCTTCTCGACCAGATCCTTCGGATGCGAGGACACGAACGCGATGCGCTCGACGCCCTCGATCGCCGACACTTCCTCGAGCAAGTCGGCAAAGTCGGCACCGGTCGCGGGCTCTTTGTACGCGTTGACGGTCTGGCCCACCAGCATGATCTCGCGCGCACCGGCGGCGACCTTGCGCCGCACTTCGTCGAGGATCTCGCTCATCGGCCGGTGATCGAAGCGGCCGCGCACGTGCGGCACGATGCAGAACGTGCAGTAGTACGAACAGCCGCGCTGCACGTTGACGAACGCGCGCAACACATCGTAGGGGCCGGTGATGCCGTCGCTGGTGCCGCCGATCACGGTGTCGAGTTCGCGCTCCACCGTCTCGCCGTCATCGGCGAATTCGGAGCGCCACACCTCGAGCTGATCGCCGAGCGCGCGCAGGTCGCGCGTTCCGAAGATCCCGTCGACGTGCGGCACGAGCTTGCCCATCCGGTCGCGATCTTGTTCGGCGAGACAGCCGGCCACGACGACGCGCACCGACGGATCGGCATCCTTGATCGCCTTCCAATGATGGATGCGGCCGTAGGCGCGCTTCTCGGCGTTGTCCCGCACCGTGCACGTGTTGAGCACCAGCACCGACGCATCTTCGGCACGTTCGGCCAACGTATAGCCCGCGGCGCCGGCGCGCCGTACGATGTACTGCGAATCCGCCTCGTTCATCTGGCAGCCGTGCGTCTCGATGTAGATCGTTGCCATTACTTCTTGTCGTGGACCGTAAGCATCGTGAGGAGTTCCAAGGGCAGGTACACGCGGTTGCGGATCAGCGTCGGCGGCGCGTCATACGCCGTTGCGTGTCCATCGATCGTGTAGATGGTGGTGCCGAGGTGCGCGACGACCTCATGACCGCCGTAGTGCACGCCCAGGCGCGTGCCGTCGAGGTGAAAGGCGCTCGCCGGGAGATAGTCGTCGGCCGGCGCGATCACGATCGTACGGGGCGCGGCGTCCGTTCCCAGCACGACGTCGGTTCGCGTCTGCGGGTACACGGTTACGGTTCGCGTCTGCTTGCCCTGCGCCGCGGCGATCGTCACGTCGTGCGTCCCGGCGCTCA
>Ga0182030_10002780_pt1 | contig 37292 bp, 34 predicted proteins | sample 812S3MmetaG_FD_121299 | JGI IMG/M metagenome (GOLD analysis project Ga0182030, IMG submission 121299) | Permafrost microbial communities from Stordalen Mire, Sweden - 812S3M metaG (Illumina Assembly) | ecosystem: Environmental > Terrestrial > Soil > Wetlands > Permafrost | place: Sweden...
GCTGACAACGGCATTGTTCTTGATGATCCCCGTCACATCGGCCGTATCCGAATCGAAGTCAAGATAGAAAACCGTGTCGATCTTTCGGAATTTAATGTATTCCTTCCGGTCATTTTTAATGACATAAGTGTCCGCATATTCAGTGCTCAGCTTATAGTTCCCGCCTTTCATCGTGACGGTCAGCACATCCCCGATCGTCAGCACCTTATGCGCATCCTTATCACTGAGATCATCTTCTATATTCGACTTGACGGATACCTGATAAATCAGCTTCCCCTGAAAATAGACCGGGTGAACCGGCTGCGTCGGTTGCGTTTGTGGCTTCGATTGGCCGGATTGCGTCGCTTGTGCCATAACCCCCGTTCCGCTCAACAATGCCGGCAGCACCAGCACCCCTAAGAGCCCAAACATCAGCCGGGTCATGCACGTCCCTCCCCTACAGTCAATTTATCGGCAGCTTTACTCATAGAGGCAGCCAGACGTGCTGTTTCCTCTTTTCCCAGCAATTCGTCGCATCGATCGGCAAAGGATTTTTGGCAGGCCTCCAGTACGGGCATCAATTCCCAAGCCTTCTGCGTCGCCGACACCAAAGTACAATGACTGTAATAACGCCTCATAATATATCCATCTTTTTCCAGCTTGGCCAGTGATCTGTTGATCGTGCTTAGATTCAATGACAAATTCTTTGAGAAAATAGTCGGAAAACGAAATTCGGTGCACAGGACGGCCAGCAATAAGTGTCCATGACTAGGGGGCAGACCGGAAGGCGCCCATATCTCTTTGGCCAGTTTTTCTGTTTGGCGTGCCAGTACACCGGATGAATGATACAGCGAATCGGTATACTGTCTTGAAACGTATAAATCCTTCAACCAGGTCATACACACAATTTTCGCCCGGGTGTTGCACATACCGGAACAACCCTAAAAATAGGAACAACCCCAGAAATAAAAAATTGAAAAGTAAAATCGAACTTGCATATGCAAGCTCCAAAAAAAAAGAAAAAGGCGCATTCGCAAAAAAATTTACCCCCGATCCCCAAATCTTCCGCTGACCGAAAAATCCACCATCCGACCCCAAAATCTACCTCCGACCTCACCCCCCTCCACATAAATCGGCCGCACGTTCAAATACGCCCCCCAAAAAATCCCCCCTCTCTTGATGTGCACACTCAGCCCTCTCAGGGGAGAATTCTCTACATTTCTTCTACCCCAAAATACTAAATGCCTGTTAACCCGCGTTTTACATCTGGCAGGATTTTAGATAAATATACTTTAAACAAAAAAGTTATGAAGCACACGCTCAAAAACGTGCTGAGTTCCCTTCTTCTCCTTGGCACAATCGTATTTGCTTTGTCTAGCTGCTACGGCAGCTATGAGGGCCGCTATTATAATCACTACCACCACCACCATCGGGAATGGTACGGAGCCCATCATCAACCGGAACCTTCGGGCGTCAACTGGGGTGCCGACGTTGAAATTCGCTAATTAGTCAATCACAGTTAAACACCTTTTTGGCCCGGAGATCATCTCTTCGGGCCATTTTATATCTTAGCGGTCAAATCAGCCACCATTTGCCAAAGACGCTATTCCCGGTTCCACCCAAAAAGACAGGCAGAAAGATCCTCCTTCCCCTGCTCTGCTCTTTCCTCATGCCGGGCATCAGCCTCCTGAACAATAACCTCTTCACCACCAGCCAGGAACCCAGGCGGATCGCCGGCTCCTGGATCATCGGCTTCCTGTTCCTTCTCCTGCTGTGGATGATCGACCAGTGGATCGCAGACCGGTTCAAAGCCGCCAGACGCCCACCCGCCATCCGCCTCGGCATCCAGATCCTGGTTAACCTCCTGCTCATAGGCGTTTTCGTCGATTTTGTCCGACCGCTCGACGCGCTAAGACTCGATACACATACCCCCCTATCTCTCGCTTACGCCAAACTGCTCCTGGCTTCTCTTATCATTCTCTCCATCCAGGCCACCCTGGCATCCCTGGCGGAAAAAGAAGACATCCTGCTGGCTAACGCCGAACTGCAGAACGAAAACCTCCGCGCCCGCTTCGAAGTACTCAAACAACAGATCAACCCGCATTTTCTCTTCAACGCCCTCAGCACCCTCCGCATCATGGTCCGCGAAAAAGATGACCGGGCCGAACCCTTTATCCTCAAACTGTCCGACCTCTACCGGCAACTGCTCGGAAAGAATACCACCCAGACGGTCACCTTCGACGAAGAGCTCGAATTCCTTCAATCCTATATCTTTATGTTGCAGGCCCGCTTCGAATCTCTCCTGAATATCCGCATCGACACCTGGCCGGACATCGGCCTCAAAAAGATCCCCGCCTTCAGCCTCCAGCTGCTAGTCGAAAACTGCATCAAACACAATATCGTGTCCTCCGCCCGGCCTCTCTATATCACCATCTTCCAACAACACGCCGACTGTATCGTGATCGAGAACAATCTCCAAACCAAACCGGCTGCGGAAGAATCCTCCGGCATCGGCCTGGAGAACCTCCGCAAACGCTACGAGTTGCTCCATGTACATAACGGCGTAACGATCCATCGTACCGAAAAGAAATTTTCCGTCACCTTAAAACTATTGTAAGTGAATATCCTCATCATTGAAGACGAACCCGGAACCGCCAGACTGCTGAGAGAATTTATCACAGCCATCGACGAAGAATACAAGATCCTGGCCGTCTGCGACAGCATCGAGGGTACCGTAGCCTTCCTTACTACCACCACCCAACGTATCGACCTCCTGTTCATGGACATTCAACTGGCCGATGGCAGCAGCTTCGATATCTTCCGGCAGGTGACCATCACCGCCCCGGTCATCTTTTGCACCGCCTTTGACGACCACCTGCTGGAGGCCTTTAAATCCAATGGCATCGACTACATCCTAAAACCCTTTCACGAAAAGGATATCGAACAGGCCTTCAACAAGTTGGAACAGCTCCGCCACTCGGTACTGCCGGAACTGGCCGCCCTCGACCGCCTGGGGAATGGCCAGGGCCCTAACCGGCCGCAATCCACTTTCCTGGTGAAATTCAGAGAGAAAATATACCCCGTTCCGGTCAAAGACGTCGCAGCCATAGCCCTGGAGAGCGAAGTCGTTTACCTCTATACCTTCAACAAGGAAAAGCACGCCGTCTTCAAAACCATCGACGAGGTAGAAGGAGTACTGGACCCCCAAACTTTCTTCCGTATCAACCGCCAGATGATCCTCCACCGCGACGCTATCCACGAAATGGAACACTTCTTTAACCGCCGCGTGATCATCACCCTCAAAGTCCCCACCACGGTCCGCCCGCTTGTCAGCCGCCTGAAAGTAGGTCCCTTCCTCAGCTGGGTAGAGAATGGATGAGCCCCCCAATCCCCCGCCTCGCCAGAACTTCGTCCGAGCTTCGTCCCTCGCTCAGAACTTCGCCCGAACTTCGTTCCTCGTTCGTTCTCGTTCGTACCCTTCGGTTCCCTCGGGTACGTTCGGAACCTTCGCTCCGCTCGGTTCCCCCCGTCAATCCAAACCCCATTTTGTGCATTTCACCCGGTTTTTCTTCCCCCTTCCCTCTCTCTGCCCGAGCTTTGCCCTGCGATCAAACACCGCCTATGCAACGACTCCCTTTCCTTCTGCTCTTCCTGCTGACCCTCGGGACCTGCCTCGGCCAACCCCCCACCCTCATTTTCCACTCGGTCACCGACATCTGGTCGGCAGCCCTCCACAACAACCCTACCGAACGCATCTATCGCATGAAAACCGGCCAGTTGACCGAAGACTACAATGCCTCCTTGGGCAACCTCCTCCCCCAGGCCAGTCTCGGCATCAGCAGCCAGGATAACCTTAAACTCCAAGTCACGCCGGTCCCGGGCGAACTCATCGGCCAGCCCGGTAAAACACTCTACCTCACGTTCGGCAAACAATACATCTACAACGCCGACCTGCAGGTGTCACAGACGATCTTCAACTGGCAGTACGTCTTCCAGTCCAGGATCGCCAAAGAGAACGTCGCCCTCAATTCTCTCCAGCAGGCAGCCTGGCAGCAGAACCTCAGGGTCTCCTCCGCCCAATACTATTACGAAGGGCTGGTTGCCGCCTCTTCCCTCAGGATCTCCGGCCGCGACCTCATCCTCGCCGACAGCATTCTCTCGACGGTGCGCGACCGCTATACCCAGGGCCTGGTAGACATCAGCGCCGTTCACAGCGCCGAGATCAACGTCAACAACGTCCGCCAGAATATTTACCAGAGCCAACAACTGTTCGACCAGGCTGCCCAGAATCTTAAGTTGCTGACCGGTTGCAAACCGGACCAATCGATCAGTCTCGACGAATACCTCGCCATCGACTCGCTGTCCTCTGCCTCTGTGGACCCCGGAACGCCGCCAGACCCCGGAACGCCGCCGGGCGCCACATATCCTTTGCCCGGCATCCCGGACGCCTCCCCCCTCAGCCCCGACAAAAACATCGACGTCTATGCCGGCAACGCCCGCCTCGCCGCCCTCCAGGGCAGCCTGCAGAAGACCGCCTTCTATCCCACCCTCTCCATCGCCGGCAACCTCGGTAGCCAGCAGTTCCGCGACAACTTCGGCCTTACCTTCGGCAACGGTGCCTGGAACGACTACCGCTACCTCATTCTCAACCTCAACGTCCCGCTATTCACCGGCTTTTACAACCGTGATAAATACCGCAGCGCAGAGGCCACTGCCCGCATTAACGCCCGGCAATACCAGGACGCCATCGAACAGGGTGCCATCAACGACACCCTGCTGCTGAAGACCTATGATAATTACCGGCTCACCACCGAAGCATCAGGCCGCAACCTGCTGTTGTACCGCGAAAACCTGATGCTGTCCCAGCGTAAATACGAGGAAGGACTCATCAGCATAGATACCTGGCAGAAAGCTTTCGAAGATTACCTGCGTTCGGAAAACACGCATCTCAATAACCTGTCACAGCTGTTTTCCACCCGTGCCTCCATCATTGGAAGAAACTAAAAGAAATCGAAATGAAATACTTACCCGCCCTCTTATTCCTGATTGGTCTGGCCGTAACCGGCTGCCGGCGGGACCAGCCCATCCAACCGCAGTTCCGCGACATCGTCGATGCCGTATTCGCCAGCGGCAATACAACGGCCAAAAGTCAATATAAGGTCACGGCCTACGCCGACGGCTATTTGCAGGATTCCTACGTGTCGGAAGACGATTCGGTCCACAAGGGACAGCTGCTATTCCGCATCGATAACGGTATCCAGCGGACCCAGATCCAAAACGCCGAGGTCAACTACCACGTAGCCCTGCACAACGCCTCGGACTCGAGCCCGCAGATCCTCCAGCTGCTGTCCCAGATCGCCCAGGCCCAAAGGAAAAAGACCACGGACTCGCTGAATTACCTCCGGTACAAACGGCTGATCCCCATCCACGCCGTTGCCCAGGTCGACTATGACAATGCCCGGCTCACCTACGAGGCTTCTTCCGCAATCCTCATCCAGTTGCAAAAAAACCTCGAAGACCTCCACACCAACCTTTCTCTCAATACAGCCAATACTCGCGCCCAATACGAGATCCAACAACAAAACAACGTATTCTACACCCTAACCGGCGAGGCCAACGGCCGCATCGAAACCGTATACAAAAAGAACGGCGACCTGATCCGCAAAGGGGACGTGATCGCTGACATCGGCGCCGGATTGCAAGTCGCCAGGCTCCTCATCGCCGAAGAAGATATCCGGCGGGTTCAGTTGGGCCAGCAGGTACTGGTGTCGCTGAATACGGATAAAGACCACCCCCTCCGGGCCACCGTCACCAAGATCTACCCGTCCTTCAGCACCGATGACCAGGCTTTCATCGCCGAGGCGACCTTCAATTCGCTGCCGGCCGGGCTCCGCAACGGTACCCAGCTCCAATCTAATATCCTGATCGGTGAGAACAAACATGCCCTGGTCATCCCCTCTGCCTGCCTGCTCCCGGGAGACAGCGTAATACTGGCCGCGGACCATCGACGGACACCTGTCACTACAGGCATCAAAACGCTTGAATGGGTACAGATCCTCGGTGGCCTGGACCCCTCCCAATCTATCCTCACGATCAATCCCGGCCACTGATGAAACTCCCCATCAATTACCAGATCGCCGCTACCTATCTCACCTCCAAGGTGAAGCAGACGATCGTGGCCGTGCTCGGCGTCACCTTCGGTATCTCGATGTATGTATTCATGAACAGTTTCATGAGCGGGGTCAACGTAGCACAGGACCGGCTGGCCTTCAGCACCCTGGCGCATGTGCGCATCTACAATGACCGTCCCGCCGACCGGTCGGATATCGTCAGCCGCGTCTTTCCCGCCGGCACGATCGCGAATATCCGTAACGGTAAAGTCATCAAGTATACCGATGGGATCAAAAACTCACAGGAGATCATCCGCTACCTGAAAACGCAACCACTCGTATCAGTCGTCACCCCGGAAGTCAATATCAGCGTATTCTTCAAGAATGTGGGCAATAAAGTCAATGGGACACTCTCGGGCGTGGATGTCGCGGGCGAAGATCAACTCTTCAAAAGCTCGGCCTTTATGGTGCAGGGCTCCTGGAAAGAACTCGCGTACCGCCCCGACGGCATCTTTGTTGGCGTAGAACTGGCCAAAAGCCTCAGCCTCAAAGTCAACGATAACCTCAATATCCTGACCGCCGATGGCGTCTCTCACTCGTACAAGGTCATCGGCATTTTCCAGACGAACCTCTCGTCTGTCGACAAGGCCAAAGCCTACCTCTCCCTCGCCGCTACCCGCCAGCTCCTGGCCGAGAACCAGGACTATGTCACGGATATCCAGATCAACGTCGTCGATTTCAAAAAGGCTAATCAGCTGGTCAATATCATCGCACCCGTCATTCCCTATAAAGTGGAATCCTGGTCGATGGCCAACCAGCAGTTGGAGGCCGGCTCGAACCTCCGGGATATCATCGCCGTCGCTGTGTCGCTTACCATCCTGATCGTGGCGGGCTTCGGGATCTATAATATCATGAACATGACCATCAATGAAAAGATCCGCGAGATCGCCATCCTCAAGGCAATGGGCTTTGCCGGTAAAGATATCAGGAAGATCTTTTTGACGATGGGTATCGTCATAGGGCTTATCGGCGGCTTAGTCGGCATGGGACTGGGCTTTATCGTTTCGGACCTCGTGAATCACGTCCCGTTCAATGTCGCCGGGCTCGCTACCTTGCCCATGTCCTATGACCCTGAAGATTATATTCTCGCTTTCTCATTCGGGTTGATCACCACATTCGTTGCCGGCTATTTCCCCTCACGGAAAGCCTCGAAGATCGACCCGGTAAACATCATAAGAGGATGACCATGAATACCACTCCCCCCACCGGGCACGGCGCTCCCCCAGCGAACACAACCCCTACCGCCCATGGCGCCCTCCCCGGGACCGCCTCCGCCCCCATCCTGATGGCCAACAACATCGTCAAATATTTTTACGAACCGGAAAAATTCCAGGTGCTCAAAGACATCAGCTTCGAAGTGCGTAGGGGCGAGTTCCTGGCCCTGGTCGGCAAGTCGGGCAGCGGCAAGTCGACGCTCCTGTATGTGCTCTCGACGATGGATACTGACTATGATGGGAAACTGGTCATCAATGGCAATCCCCTGACCGGCCAGTCGCAAAACGAACTCGCAGCCTTCCGCAATCAACACATCGGCTTCGTCTTTCAGTTTCACTACCTCCTTCCCGAATTCACCGTGCTGGAAAATGTCATGATCCCGGCTCTCAAAATGCGCCGCCTGTCAAGACAAGAGATTGAAGCCAAAGCCTACGGACACCTGTCGACACTCGGCCTGCAGGACCAGGCATTGAAACTATCCAGTAAATTGTCGGGAGGACAACAACAGCGCGTAGCCATCGCCCGTGCCCTGATCAATGACCCTTCCATTATCATGGGCGACGAACCTACCGGCAACCTGGACTCGAAGAACTCGCAGCTGGTGTTCGATATCTTCCGTGACATCGTAGCAGCCGGCCACCAGACGATCATCGCCGTCACCCACGACGAAGACTTCGCCTCCAACTGCGACCGCATCCTCGAGCTCAGCGACGGCCATTTGTTGAAATAACCCCGCACCGCCGCCGTCCCGCTGAATCCCTAATCCTGCTCGGGCTTTTTCGCGGCTACTTTGTCGGGATGATCCTCCTTCCAGCTTTCATTGAAGAACTTTCCCCATTCCTGGATGTAGTGATAGAATTCATATTCGGTCGCGCAGCTCTGGATGAACTCGTAGGTGGGCCGGTATTGCTTCATGAAGGTATCGAGAGCAGGCATGTCCAGCCCGGTGATCTTCTTCACGATAGCGCGCGTAAACTTGTGATCGACATATTTGTCATGCTCATCCTCCACCAGCCGCGCCTGGAAAGCCTCCATCCGGCGTCGTTCCTTGCCGTTGAAGAACATATCCATATCCAGTCCGACCCCCATCCCGGCATGTTGCGACATTTTCATGTTGGTCAGGGTATTAGCCTGGTAATTGAATACCTTCGCATATTCCTTCCTGTTCTGCAATGAATCCGTCAGATAGTCCCGCGATCTTACATATACCGCCGGCAGGCTGTCGATAGATACCTGCAGCGCCATATCGAACGGTTGACCGGCAGGGATCTGGCTGACAGGGAACTTGCTGGTATTTTTGCCCAGATACGAGAAATAAATCGAATCCCCGGAAAGTAACCGGATGGAATAATGCCCCAGCGAATCAGTCGTTGTCCCGATACCCGAGACACCCATTACGCTCACCCCGATCATCGCAAACCTTTGCGATACATCATAGACGGTACCCATGATCTGTACCTGACCGAATGCCGTCCGGACGGAAAGGAGAAATAGCGCCAGTAACACGCGCCTATATAATAGTCTATGCATTAGTTTGGGTAGCTTCATCACAGCGGAAAACTAAGGCAGCCGGAAGAAAATTGACAAATCAAGGCTGATATTTAACAATTTATTATTTAATGAACACCGCCCCACGGTGCTGCAACGCTTCTAAGACCTGATTTGTCAAACTTAAAACTTTCCTAATGAAAAAGAGATTAAAATTGGGGGGACTGGCTGGCATTGGTGGCATTATACTGGAAGATGACATTCTGATCAGGGTTGTTCACCGAGACATTCGCCTGGTATAGCGTAATATTGGAAACCGAAATGCCCGGCTCAGTATTATTGATCTGGAAAACCAGGCCGCCATAGGCCGTAGAGCCTGTCGCCTTCTTCACACCCTCCTCACCCGACGACTGAACGCCCGCCCTGGCAGCCTGTCCCGCTAGCGCCCAGGCAAACAATACGACAAGGGCACGACGGCAGATCATAATGGCAGGCATGGCAAATCAATTTGCCTAAAGATACTGCGGAATAAAATCAAAAAGCCCCACTCACCGAGCAGGGCCTTATACAAAATAATGTACGGATACTAATTCTTCAACATCACCGTGTCCAAAGAATAGATCGAACCATTCGATGCCTGCACTTCTTGACCATGGATGGTAGCGCCGTCAACACTGACAACACCTTCCTTGACTTTGACATGCAGTTCTTTACCATTGACCGTCTTCAGTCTTTCGCCATCTTTCAGATCTTTCAAATGAACTTTTCCGGCTACCACGTGAAGATTCAACACATCGATCAAATGCGCCTTGTTCTCAGGCTTCAGCAAGTCTTCTACTACTTTTTTGTCTAGCTTGTCGAACGCCTTATCCGATGGTGCAAATACTGTGTAAGGACCGGCTTCGCTCAGCGTTTTACCCAGTCCTGACTCAGTGATTCCCTTCTTTAAAGTTGTCATGTTCTTGTCGACATTGACAAGCTGCGTAATATTTGACATTTTGTACTTTTTTATCTGCCGGTAGAATAACCGGCAACAGATGTAAGGTAGACCTATTCAAATCAAGGCCGGTGTTAATGTTTCGCTCACCGGCTATCCTTCCCTGCGTAATATCTCCAGCGGCGGCTTATTCAGCACCCCTCGGCTGTTGTACAGCCCGATCAGGATCGTCAGCCCGCAGACGGACACAAATATCACCAGCACCGGCCACCAGTTCACGACGAACGAGCTCTCAAAGCTCATCCTGGCCAGCACCTCGCTGAAGGCCAGTGACAAACTGATACCCGTAGCCGCAGCCAGCGCCCCCAGGAAAAAATATTCCAGCAGGGTGATCACCAACACCTGCCGCCGGCTCGCTCCCAGCGTCCGCAACAACACACTCTCCTGGATCCGCTGGTACTTGCTGATTAGCACGCTGGCTATCAGCACCACCACCCCTGTCAGGATACTAAAGGCCGCCATAAAGCGTATCACAAAACCAATCTTACCCAATATATCTTCCAATACTTGAAGTACGAGTTGAAGGTCGATCACCGAGACATTGGGGTAGGCCCGTACCACCGATTGCTGAAACCGTGCAGACACCGCCGCCGAAGGCACCCGCGTGACCAACACATGGAATTGCGGAGCCTGCTCCAGCACTCCCGCGGGAAATACAATAGAGAAACCTGTCTGCAGCTGCCGCCATTCCGCCTTCACTAGCCCACCGATCACAGTGGCTACCGGCAACCCCTGTACGTTGAACAGGATGGAGTCCCCCACCGCCAGATGCAGCATCTTAGCATAGTCTTCATCCACGCGGATATATACCGTATCCAGAGGTGACCGCACCGGCCGCCTCAACCTTCCCGCCGTCAGCTTCTCCGTTGACGAAGACAATAGCGAGTCCCGGTACGTCACCCGTATCTCATTCTCGAATACCCACCTCGGCAGACTGTCCCGCTCTCGTCCAACTCCGCCGCTATCCCCGGCCGGCCCGCGCCCACTCTCCGGCGCACCCCGATCGCCACCACCCCTTCGCCCGTCCCGCTCCCTTCGTCCCCGCCCTACCGCCGCCTGCTCCACGGTCATCCCCCTCATCTTCGTGATCCGCATCGTCACCACCGGCAAATCCTCCAGCACGGCCAGCCGCTCCCCCTTCGCCAGGGCAGTAATCCCTTTGACTTCATCGGGCTGAATATCGAACAGCACCATATTCCCCTGATTGTTGCCCACCGCCGCCTTCACCTTGTCGATCAGCAGCTGCTGCACGAAATACAATGTGCCGATAAATGTAGTGCCTAGCCCGATGGTGACCACCAGGATTAACGTCTGATTGTTGGGCCGGTATAGGTTTGCAAAGCCTTGTCGCCATAAATAACTCCACCTCGCCGGAAAAAGACGCCGCACCACCGCCATCAATAACTTCGCCGCCCCCGCCAATAACAGCAGGGCCCCCAGCAGGCTCGCCGTAAAGACGATGGCCTTGCCGCTGCTATGCATCCGGAGCCAGGCAAAGACATCGACAAATATTAAGATGGCCGCATACACCAGTACCTTCAGGGGATCCCATACTGTCGCAGCAGGCTCTACCGATAACCTCAGGGTATAGAGGGGCGAAATCTTCCGGATACTGAGCAGTGGTAGCAGAGCAAACAATACCGAGACCGCCATGCCCGTGACGATCCCCTGACCAATCGCGGACCAGGAGAGCTGAAATCCCGTCTGCAACGGCAACAGATCCTTCAGCACCGCCGGCAGCACCTGCTGCACCCCTACGCCGATCAAGGTCCCGGCTATGCTCCCGATCAACCCCATACCCGTCACCTGGATAAGATAGATCAGAAAAGCCTGCGTGGCCTTCACCCCCAGACAGCGTAAAACGGCAATACCCCCGATCTTCTCGCGAATATAAATATGCACCGCACTCGCCACCCCGATACATCCCATCAATAACGCGATGAAGCTGATCAGCGTCAGAAATTCAGTCAGATCGCTGAACGCCCTGCTCATCCGCTCCTTCCTCGATTCGACGGTCTCATAATGTACCCCTGCATTCTCCAGCCGCGGACCAATGGCCGCCACCAGTTTGTCCATATTGACTGCAGGAAGGAATTGGTAATAATATTGATAATTGACCCGGCTGCCTCTTTTTAGCAACCCGGTCCGATCCAGCCAGCGCAACGGGATATACACCGGCGGTGCTAGGGTAGTCGAGATCTCGTTACTGCCCGGTGCCTTTTCCAACGCACCCGCAATGGCAAAATTCAGATCCCCCACCCGAATGCTATCCCCCACCTGCGCCCCGTATTGCAGCATCAACGCCTTATCCACCAGCGCCTGCCTCCCCGACCGCCACAACTGTCCTGCCCGGGCAGGCTCCGTCCCAAAGGACCCGTAAAAAGGATAATCCCCGTCCAGCGCCCGCACCTGTACCAGCCGGCTGCTGCCGCTTTTGACAAAATAGACCATGGAACCAAAACTGCATTGCTCCGACCGGCGGTTAGGCACGGAATCCGGCAATGCCTGCACAGACCGCGACAATGCCTGGATGCTTCCGATCATCAGGTCGGCGCCTACCAGTTCCTTCGCCTGGTCGTCAATCGCCGTCCGCAGGTTATGCCCAAAAGACAAGGTCGCCACCAACGCGGCAATCCCCAGTACCACCGATGAAATAAAGAGGAACAGCCGGCTGCGGTTGCGACGGCTGTCGCGCCAGGCCATGAGGAGCAGCCAGGATAGACGGGGTTGGTTATTTCGTTTCATCGGCGTTGGAGCCCCCCGATCCCCCTGGTCCCCCGAATCCTCCCAGTCCCCCGGACGTCCCCGATTCCCCGGCCAAAGCCACCCGCTCGTCGGCTATGACACGTCCCCCCGCTAACCGTATTATCCGTTGCGTATTCGCCGCCAGCCCGGCATTGTGTGTCACGATGATCAACGTAGTGCCCGCTTCCCGGTTGAGACCGAACAATAACTCTTCGATCCTGGTGCTGGTCTCGGCATCCAGGTTGCCCGTCGGCTCGTCTGCGAAAAGGATGCACGGCTGCCCCGAAAAAGCCCTCGCCAACGACACCCGCTGCTGCTCACCCCCCGACAGCTCGACAGGATAATGATGCAGCCTGTCCGCCAACCCTACCTTCCCCATCAGGTCCTTCGCCCTGCTGCGGATATGCTTCTCCCCCCGCAATTCCAGGGGCACCATTACATTCTCCAGCGCCGTCAGCGTGGGTAACAGCTGGAAGTTCTGAAAGATAAACCCCACATACCGGTTACGAATGTCCGCCCTTTCATCTTCATTCAATCCGTCGATGACGATCCCGTTCAATTCCACCGACCCCGTCGTGCAACGGTCGAGCCCCGCACTCAGCCCCAGCAATGTCGTTTTGCCGCTGCCCGATGGGCCCACGATGGCGACCGTCGAACCGGCCGCCACCGAAAAATCGATATCTTCCAGCACGTTTAACGCCCGGCCGGCCGCCCGATAAGTCTTACTGACATGGCTGATCTTCAGAATGTTTTCCATGGGAATAATTCACAACTATATCTTTGCACTACACCACAAACAGCATTATGTTGAAATCTCGTCATCGGATTCTACCGGTCATCCTCTTGGCAGTCCTTATCCCCGCCGCCTGCTGGTTAACCGCCTGCCACAACAACCCGGCCCCGGCAACAGCACCCACCCCCGCCACTACCAACCCGCCCCCCGTTGCGCCCCCCGCCGCCTCATCCACCACACCACCCAACCAAAAACACCTCGTCTTCTTCGGCAACAGCCTCACCGCCGGCTACGGCCTCCGCCCCGATGAAGCCTTCCCCGCCCTCATCGGCCGCCGCCTCAACTCCCTCCACCTCCCCTATCAGGTCGTTAATGCGGGTTTGAGCGGAGAAACCTCCGCCGGTGGCAAAAGCCGTATCGGCTGGATCCTGCGCCAACCCGTCGATATCTTTGTCCTGGAACTGGGCGCCAACGACGGCCTCAGAGGCATCCCCGTCACAGCAACCGCCGCCAACCTCCAATCGATCATCGACTCCGTCAAAGGAAAATACCCCGCCGCTAAGATCGTCCTGGCAGGCATGCAGGTCCCGCCCAGCATGGGCGCCACTTATGCCACGGCCTTCCACCAAACCTTCCTCCAACTGGCGGCAAAGAACAAGGCCGCCCTCATCCCCTTCCTCCTGCAGGGCGTAGGCGGCATCCCGCAACTCAACCAATCCGACGGCATCCATCCTACCGCCGCCGGAGACAGCATCGTAGCGGAAAATGTCTGGCAAGTACTGAAACCCTTACTCTAATTGGATTTAAAATCACCGGCATAGATCAACATCATCTTATCCAGGCTGATGTATTTTTTTAGAACGGCATTCAATTCATCTACCGTCAACTTCTTAGCCTTCTCCTCAAAATCCATATCAAAACTCAAATCTTTCCCCTGCTCCATAAAATTCGTCAGGTGATAAACCAGGTATTCGTCCATGCCAAGATTAGTCTTCCTCTTCCCCTGCCAGGAGATCACGGCGGTCTTGTACTCATCCGCCGTGAAACCTTCCTGTAAAGCCCCGTTGACCTCCTCTTTAAAAGCACTGTCCAGCCTGTTCTTATAGATCGGGTTGAAGATCGCATATACCCCCCAGGTACAGTTAGGATATTTATTACTGCCTTTGACAAAAGTACCGGCCCCATAGCTGATCCCCTCCCGTTCCCGCAGCCGCTTGGGTACCCGGGAAGAAAGGCCGCCCCCGCCCAGCATCTGATTGGCCATATTCAAAGCGACATAATCCGGATCGGACTCCTTCAGCGGAATATTGATCCCCCCATAAAGCAGCGCATTCTTCTTATCCGGAATAGCTATGACCTGCAACCCTCCCGGTACGTCAAAATATTTCTCCGCAATCTCCGCATAAGGCTCCTTGCTGTTGAAATGACCGAAGTTCTTATCCAGGAAAGACTTGATAGCATCAATATCGATATCACCGATAAAAGACACGTACCCATGGTCAGAGCCATAGAAACCACTATAAAACGATTTTATATCCGCGAGTGTAGCCGCCTTCAAATCGGCCACCTGCTCATCTGTCGATTTGGGATACAGCGGATGCCCCTTGGGATAAGGTGCCATTTTAAGCCGGTAGGCAGTTATCGCAACGGACTGCGGATCACTACGCGAAGCATCAATCTCACTGTTGATATCGATCACCAGCTTGTCGTACTCATTCTGATCAAAAGCAGGATGCAGCAGGATATCCGCCAGCAGATCCAGCACAGCGGAAGAATTCTCCTTGTCCGTTGTCAGGCTGACGGAAATAGTAGCCCCGCCGCTCGGACCTCCGTCAATCTCAATGGAGGACTTAAGCTTGTCTAACTGGTCATTGATATCCTTCTTGCTCCTCGTCGTGGTCCCGTTCTTCAACATCCGGGACGTCAGCATCGCAATGCTGCTCTTACCTGACAAACTATTCTCATCCCCTACCTTTAGACTGAAATTGGCATATATCTTATCCCCCTTGATCGGCTTCTTTAACAACGCATATTGCATTCCATTGGACAGCTTCCCATATTCCGTATTCTTTTTGATATTGGGGATCGTCAACTCAAAACTTTCCGTCTGCGCTACAGTCGCCCTCCCCTTATACCCCTTCACCAGCGCCGCCACATCCGGCCGGTCGGGAACGACTACCCGCTGAGCCGACTTGTCCGGAATAAAAACGCCCACCGTGCGGTTAGTGGGAAGATAGTATTTATTTAAAGCTGCCTGTACATCGGCCAGCGTCAACTGATCCACCCTGTCCCGGTAGATAAACAACAACCTCCAATCCCCCGCGCCGATAATTTCAGTCAGACCGATCGTAAGCGACAGCGTATTGCTCATCATATACGAGATCCGTTTCTTCAACGCATTTTTCGCCCTGTCCAGATCTTCTTGGGTGATCACCAGCGAAGAAAGTTGGTCCGCCGCCGTGAATAAAGCAGCCTTGGCGCTATCCAGGCTTTTGTCTTTCGGAACGCTCAACCCGAAATACGTAAAACCAGGATCATAAGCCTGTAGGCTCCAGCCATAGATCCGGGTAGCCAGCTTGGCGTCGACCAGCTTCTTGAAAAAATAGCCCGCCGGATCATTTGTGAGGATCGTAATAACCGCATCATTCGCCGCATAGTCCTTGTCGGAATAAGCCGGCGTATGAAAAGCCATCCCGATAAAAGGAATATCCCCGTTGCGCCTCAACTCGACATACCGCTCCCCGTCCTGCGGGGGCTCCACTGTATAAGGCTGCGCCAACACCCGCGCAGGCCTGGGTATCTTCCCGAAATACTCCCCGATCAAAGCTAAGGTCTTATGCTCGTCCAACTTCCCCCCAATGACCAGCGTAGCATTGTCCGGTTGATAGTATTTCCGGTAAAACGCCGCCAGATTGACAATGGGCACCCGCTCAATGTCCTCCTTGCTGCCAATGGTCACCTTGCCATAGTTATGCCATAAATACATGGTCGACAGTACCCTTTCCAGCAGGATCATCGACGGATCATTCTCCCCCTCCTCAAACTCATTGCGCACCACAGAGAACTCCTTCTGCAAATCCTCATTCCGCATGAGCGAATTCACCATCCGGTCAGATTCCATATCCAGCGCCCAGTTCAGATTACTGTCACTCGCGGGAAGGATCTCATAGTAATCAGTGCGGTCATAATAGGTAGTCCCGTTGGCAATGGCGCCCTTATTTGAAATGGTTAGTTTGATGCTCGAAAATTTCTTCGAAGGCTTAAACAGCATGTGCTCCAGCAAATGAGCCATACCCGTCTCCCCATAACCCTCTTGTCTCGAGCCCACATGATAGACGATGTTGACAAACACGTTGGCCTGCGACGCATCCGGCACAAGTAAGATCTGCAGCCCGTTGGACAGCTGGTATTCCTGTATGCCTTCCACCGAAGTGACAAACTCAGGCGTTGAAGAAGATTTTGTCTGAGCGTAAACACCCGAACAAAGTAAAAAAGACAGCGAGGCAATGGTTAATGCTCTCATTCGATTAGATTGTAAACCTAATTATAGGACTTAAAAATCACCCGCTCGCGCCCTTCGTAAAAATCATCCACCTCGCCCCCCGCAAAAAAAACGCCGCCCGGTTACCCGGACGGTGCTGTCTGCTCGCCTTGCTGAACCAAGCCCCATCGAAGGGACCGGAACTATTTTTGCTTGGGCATGGTAGCCATCATATTGGCAAACATGCTCTGACTATTGGCTGCCGTATACCCTGCCGGTATCTCGAACAAAGACGCCGGAAAGCTCCGTCGCGCCGCCGTGATCAACACCATATTCGTCGAAATGGCCAGATCTTTCGACGACGCCGCTTCCCCCGTCGGCGTCATCGTCATTTTCACCATGAATCCGTTGCACCCCGCCTGATCCAATGCATCTAGCATCTTGATAGTTATATTGTGCACGGTCATCAGCTTCTTCATTTCCGCATATCCCGGCACACCCGTACTCGTCCAGATATCTTCGACGATCGGGGTCTTAAGACCAGTCGTAGAGATCGACAACTTGGCATGCACGCAGCTATAGCCCGCCACGGTCTCGGTACCGATCCGCGTGACGGTGTACGTCATCTTATCGGCATGAAGGACCGCCGTATCGATGATGTTCAGCAAATAGCTCTTGACATCCGGATACAGCACGATGCTGTACCTGGGCTGGTCCGCACGCCCCAGCAATTGCATCTTCATACCCATCATATCCATGGTCACATGCGTGTTATGCGCCTCGGAAATAGCCTGTGACAGGGTATCGGTGATCGTAGAATCTTTGCCATTCTTTTTGAAGTCATAAACGACCCGGTACTCATACAACATCCCGCTGCCGCCGGTAGCGGTCATAAAACTCTTGACGGCCGCAGAATCCGCCGCAGTCATCGGCTTGGGCTTGGTCGCATTCGCCAGCATCTGCGCCACCATGGCGCTGTCAAGGCCCGACTTTCCCGCCACGGAGGCGCTGTCGCGCTTCCCCGTAGTACCGGCCGCATTGCCGGCCGCCTTGTTGCCGATGTTTTGCTTGACATTGTTGACCAGGTTCTTGAGGAACTGGGCCCGTCCCGGCATCGTCGTACCGACCATCCCCACAACCAGCACGCAAATAACAAATACTCTTTTCATACACTTGTTTTTAAAAGGCTATCCCTAATGACTGGAGCCCGACGTATTGAAGTTCGCGTCGGTAAATTTTCATTACTCTTATCCATGCTTGTGCGTGGTGGTATCCATCCCCGGCGGTGGTGGTGTTCCTCCCGGCGGTGGCGGTGTCCCTGGCGGTGGTGGAGTTCCCCCGGGCGGTGGTGTCCCTGGAGGCGGCGGAGTCCCCCCGTTCGGATTGGTTCCCGTTTTTTTCTTCTTCTTGAACATATTGACGAACCCCTTGAAGGCCTTCGTGCCGAGTGTGTCGACCTTGTCGGCCGCATTGTTGGAGACGGTATTGGTTTTGGCAACCAGTTTATTCTCTCCATTGGTCTTCACCTGCTGCGGCAGGTTGTTGACCGACTGGTCCGCGGAAGAAGTGGTCGTTTGGGCGGCAACCCTCCCGCCCGTCAGCAATAGCAGGATCAGTACCACGACACCATTCCCGCATCTTTTGATAGATATTGACATAATTTCGAATATTTAGAGATTTTAAGTATATTTCCTCCGTTAACATGTAGGATACTGGCGATCAGGCAGAAGATTTTTTCGACACTCAAAAGTTGTCATTAAAACCCGGTTAAAAAATGCCTGATCGACGAACGATGAATAAAATCTATGAAATGAACACGTCCCAGAAACCCGGGATCACCTGCCTTATCGCGGACGACTATGAAATAGACCGGCTCACTGTAGTAGCCCAGTTACGCAAATACCCTTTCATTACCATCTCCGGCACTTACGACAACACGACAAAAGCCCTGCAGCACCTGCAGCAGCAACCCGTCGACCTGCTGTTCCTGGATATAGACATGCCTGGGCTGACCGGCCTGGAGCTCCGGTCACGTTTTATGGATATCCCCGCATGTATCTTCATCACCGCCTACCCCGACTACGCCGTGGAAGCGTTCGAGGCCGCCGCACTGGACTTCCTCATCAAACCCATCACCGGCGACCGCTTCGAAAAAGCCATCCGTCGCGTGCAGGAATTCTTCGAGGTCCGGCAAAAGGCCGAACTGTTCGAACACAGCCTCGGCAACGACACTATTTTTATTAAGGAAGGACATGAGAAGACTAAGGTGAGGTTGCACGATATCCTCTACCTTGAAGCACTAAGGGATTATACGACGATCGTTACCCCCCAAAAAAAATATCACGTGCTGACGACCCTGGGCAACCTGCTGAATGAAAACGAGTTCAGCTCGTTTATCCGCATCCATCGCAGCTTTGCCGTCCAACGGCACTATGTGCGCAAGCTTGACACCCGCACCGTATACCTGGAGAATATCAGCCTCCCGCTCGGAAAAGCCTATAAAACCGATATCGAAAGGATATTCAACTAGCCGGCCCGAACGCCAGCCGGCCGGCCTCCCATCACCCCCAGAACTTCGTCGGAGCTTCGTCCCTCGCTCCTCCTCGTTCGCTACCTTCGCTGCGCTCGGTCGCCTCCTCCATTTCCAACCCCCGTCCCCGCATTCCGCGGATCCGGCTTCATCTTCAACTCATATTCCTTCGGCGGCGTCATCCCCGCCAGGTTCTTCACAAAGTAATCCCACCGCCGCCGCATCATATAAGGCGCAAAGGGACCATAACCATGCGGACTATTAGGGAACACCACCAAGTCGAAATCCTTATTGGCCTTGACCAGCGCATCCACCACCAGCATGGTGTTGGACGACGGAACATTATTGTCCATCAACCCATGCGCCAGCAGAAGCTTGCCCTTCAGATTCTTGGCATAGACCTCGTTGGCCTGCGCCTCATAATCGGAATTGGCCACCAGCCCGTCATACCGCTCACCCCAATCATCTTCATAATTGCGGTTTTCATGATTGCCGGATTCCGATATCCCTACCTTGAAGAAATCAGGATAGCGGAACATCGCCCCCGCCGTGGCAAAACCGCCACCCGAATGACCCCAGATCCCCACCCGGCTGGTGTCGATATACGAGTACCGCTGCGCCAGTTGACGAATGCCTGCCACCTGGTCCGGAAGCGTATTTTCCGCCATATTCCCATAGTTCATATCATGAAAGCTCTTCGACCGGTAAGGGTTGCTCGTCCCCTCGATCGCCACAACGATAAACCCCAGCTCGGCTAGCGCCTGGTTATCATTCCTCGATGCCGCAAACGACCAGCTACCGACACTGCCGCCCTGCGGGCCCGGATAAATATAGTCGACGATCGGGTACTTCCGGTTCGGGTCCAGCTTCTCCGGCGTGAACAGCAGCCCATAGATATCGGTCGTCCCGTCATGAGCCTTCACGGAGAAAGGAATGGCTGGCTTCCAGCCCGTAGCTACCAGCCGTGAGACATCGGTCTTTTCCAGCGTCACGATCACCTTGCCTTCCAGGTTACGCAACACGCTGACCGGCGGCACATCGGGCTTGGAATAGGTATCGATAAAATAATCCTCCGAAGGAGAGAAGGTAATTGTATGGTTGCCGGCTTCCGGGGTCAGCGCTTCCAGCCGCTTGCCATCGAAATCGATCCGGTACAACTGGTTGAAGTAGGGGTTTTCCGGCTCCCGACCTGCGGCGGTAAAATACAGCAGCCTCTTCTTCTCATCTACCTTCACCAGGCTGGACACCACCCAATCCCCTTTGGTGATTGGGTGCTTCAATTGACCCGTGACCGCATCATAGAGGTAAAGATGCCCCCAGTTGTCGCGCTCGGAATACCAGATGATCTCGTTGGACTTCGCCAGGTAACGCCAGTCGATGGTGCGCCGCCCTGACTCAAATTGTGTAGGCACAGTCTCTTCGAATACCTCCCGCACAGCCCCTGTCGCAGCATCGGCTATCCGAACTTTCTCATTCTTGTGGTCACGACTCGTAGAGACGAAGGCCAGTTGCGTGGCATCCGCATTCCAATCCACATCATCCAGGCTGCCGCCGCTGGAAATATCATCACTCAGTGTCGCCCGGTGCGGATCGGGTGCTACCTGCAGCCGGATCACTTTCGGCGTATCTATATTGATGATCACCCGCTGGATCATAGCAATCTCCTTATCTCCCGGTAAAGGATATTTCCAGGCATGCAACACGGGATGACCCACATTCGTCGTCACCAGGTACATGTCGCCCACATTCCGCTCGTCCTGCTGAAAAGTGGCTACCTTCCGGCTGTCCGGAGACCACCGTACGATAGGCCTGTCACTCCTCTTCCAGCCCGCATTATCAGTGGCGTACCCGAAATCCTTCACGCCATCGGTGGTCAACTGTGTCTCCTGACCGCTGGCCAGGTCACGCACCCATAAATTATAGTCCTTGATAAAAACCGCCTTCTTGCCATCGGGAGACATGTCTTCATTGCTCGCACCACCTCTCGGCCCCATCCCGTCATCGGCCGAAGCCTTCCGCGAAAATGCCCGCGAACTGTCCACACTGCAGGCATAGCCTGGCAGACTGCAATTCCAGTACTTACCCGCGGCCTGAAAGCCAATCGACTTGTTGTCGTCCGAAAAATGGATCGTCTGAAAAGGCAGGTGGCTGGCATCGACCTTTTGTCCCGACGACGCCGACAACGCCGCCGCCAGCTTTGACTGGTCGAAAGCAGCCGTACGTGTCCCCTTGGCGGGGTTGACCAGGATGAACTCACTGCCCTGCGCAGTCAATACCCGATACCAGAGCCTATCCCCGGGCAACCAGTTGGGGCGGCCCATAGTATTGTCGACCAAAGACTCGGTCCCATAGCTCAACAAACTTTCCGCATGTGCATAATCGTTATTGGTCAGAATACCGCTCTCCTGGGCCTGGACAGCAGCCGCCAACCCCAAAGACATAACTATAAAAAATAATCTATTCATGGTTTGCATCGTGTTAGGGGCTGAATTTACATAATTTTATGTAACACGGACTCTCTTTACAAAAACAACAGCCATCAATGTACCGCACCAGGCCAGTGCCGCCGAGATCCGCAGGATCTTCGCATAGGCTGCTATAAAAGCATCCCGGTAAGCTGCCTCTTCTGCAAAGATGGCAGAACGACATTCAGGGCAGTCCCATCGATAAACCCCATCGAAGAGGCCAGTATGGCAGCCAACATGATCCATCTGCCGGTAGGACTGATCAGGGAAAAAGTGGCCATAGCAAAGTAAATTTACGCCCAACTATTGCACATACATTGTTTTTACTATATATTTAAAGATAATTTCCTGTATTGACCCTTTAAAACAAGTGAAAAACCCTTCTATTCCCTTCCATGCGCCAGCCCACCGCAATAAGTTCTGGCAGCTGAATACCTTCATCGTGCTGGCCATGGCCTGCAACGCGATCAACCTCCTCTATGATGTATACGATGGAATGACCTGGAGCGCCGTCATCGAAGCAATAGGCTTTCTCATGCTGACCTTTTTCATGGTGCTCAATGTGAAAGGGCATTTTGAACTGCCCAAATTACTCAGCATCTTCTTTGTCAACTTCCAGTCTTTCTTCCTATGCTACGTCCAGGGCACCAGCCAGGCCTCCTACCTGTATCTCTTTCCCTTCGTCATGGCCATGATCTTCTTCCTGCGCGTCCGTAAGAACGATTGGTTCGTCATCATCTTCCTCAGCGGCACCCTGCTGGCTTTACTCACGACCGTCCTGCTGCTCCCCTTCCGGTCTTATATCGATAATGTATCGGACAGCGTCAACTATCACCACCTCGCTCTCAATATCATCGTCAACTTTTTACTGGTGATCATTTTCTTCTACTTCGTCCTGCGACTGCTGGATGCCAAGGAAAAGAAGAGCAAGAGCGCCGCAGCAGCAAAGGCCCGGTTCATGAGCAATATGAGCCATGAATTGCGGACACCACTCAACGCCATTATCGGCACCACACATCTGCTGGCCCAGGACTACGAGGAACTTCAGGATAGTGAGTATTTCAAGATCCTCAAAAACTCGTCCGAACACGTGTTGCAACTGGTCAATGCCGTCCTCGATTTCAGCAAGCTGGATGAAGGCAAACTGGAATTCGCCCACGAACCCTTCGATCTCGTCCACACCTTGCAGGACACCGCCGATTCATTCGCCTCGAACGCCCGCCAAAAGAATATTCAGCTACTCGTACAGATAGATAGCCTGCCCGAAGGCAAACGGGTGATAGGTGATCAGATGCGGCTTAGGCAGGTATTCCTCAACCTCCTGTCGAATGCCGTCAAATTCACCGACTCTGGGTCGGTCACCCTCCAGGCCAACCTCGGAAAATCCACCGAATCGGGCGCGGACATCACCTTCGCCGTAACGGACACCGGCATCGGCATCCACCCGGAAAAAATCCATCTTATTTTTGAAAGCTTTACCCAGGCCGACGCGGAAACGACCCGCAAATACGGCGGCTCCGGCCTCGGCCTCAGCATCTGCCGCGAGCTGGTGAAGAAAATGGGCGGCGAACTGCAGGTGACCAGCGAGCCGGGAAAAGGCAGCTGCTTTTATTTTACCCTTTACTTACCCTTCCAGCAAGAGGTCATTATCGTTCCCAAAGAACGGCTCCGGGCCCTGAAGCAGCTGACCGGCGTCCGCGTCCTTCTCGTAGAGGACAATGCCGTGAATATGAATATCGCCCGACGCTTCCTCAATACCTGGGGAGCCACCATACAAACGGCAGAGAACGGCGAGGTAGCCTGGCAGCATTTCCAACGCCAACCCTATGATATCCTGTTGATTGACCTCGAAATGCCCCTGATGGACGGCAAGGAACTGCTCAGGCAGATCAGAAGCATCGATAAGAATATTCCCGCCATCGCCTTCACCGCCGCCGTCTACGACAACATGCACCAGGACCTCCGGGCGCACGGGTTCAACGGCTACCTGCACAAGCCCTTCCGCCCCGACGAAATGCATCGCAATATTTTACAGCACCTGCGCGTTTGACGCTGGTAAATCCCCCGCGCCATGCTTCTGCTCCGCCGCCTCCTTACAGTCCTCTGCCTACCCCGCCTCCTTACTCTCCTGTCTATATCTGCCGTCCTATTCCTGGCTTGCGCCAAATCGCACCCCGCCACTCCTACCCCTCCCTTTAGTGTCTCCGCCTCGATCAACGGCGTCCCTACTACCTTTAATGCCATTATCACCGTGGACAGCGTCAGCACCCCGGGAACGGTCTATATCATCGCCCACTCGGATTCGGCTAACCTGACCCCACTACTCGAAGTCACCCTGACCGCCAACACGGCCCTGAAACCGGGCGTCTACCCCTATAGCCAGCTCACGGACTCCACCAGTAATCTCCAGGGCCTCATCGGCTACACGATCTGGACCGGCGATTCGGATAACCAGTATTTTAGCCTCTCCGATACAGTCATGCTGACCACCGTCAACAAAACATGGCTGTCGGGAACCTTCTCGGGCTCCTGCCAGGCCGGCTACGATTCCGTCGCCACCTACAACACGATTACCAACGGCCAATTCACAGTTGGATGGAACCAGCATTGACCCCCTCCCGGCCAGACCCATCCGCCTCCCGGTCAGCCCTCTCCGCCTCCCGCTGGTGGCGCCTCATCCCGGTGGTCTTTATCACCTATAGCCTTGCCTACCTCGACCGGGCCAATTTCGCATTCGGAATGGCTGGCGGAATGGCAAAAGACCTGGGCATCACGACCGCCCTGTCCTCCCTGCTGGGATCGATGTTTTTCCTCGGCTATTTCTTCTTTCAGATCCCCGGCGTCTACTATGCAACGAAAGGCAGTGCCCGCCGTCTGATCTTCTGGTGCCTCCTTCTCTGGGGGTTACTCGCAATGGCCACAGGTATCGTCAACAACATCCGCTTCCTGATCCTCATCCGCTTTCTCCTGGGAGTAGTCGAAGGAGCAGTGCTTCCCTCCATGATCGTTCTGCTGAGCCGCTGGTTTGCACGGACGGAGCGGTCCCGCGCCAACGCCCTGTTGATCTTTGGTAACCCGGTGACGATCCTTTGGATGTCTATCGCCTCCGGCTACCTGGTCCACTCGGTCGGCTGGCGATGGATGTTCATCTGGGAAGGACTGCCCGCCATCATCTGGGCCTTCTGCTGGTGGAAATGGGTGGAAGACCGGCCCGAAGAAGCCACATGGCTCCCGCCGGTAGAAAAAGAAACCCTACGGACCGCAATAAAGCTCGAACAACAGGCCATCCCACCCGTCAGCAACTATCTCTCCGCCTTCAAATCCCGCAAAGTCCTGCTCTTATCCCTGCTATATGCACTGTGGAGTATCGGCGTATATGGCTTCGTCCTCTGGCTGCCTTCCATAATCCACGCCGCACCGGGAATGGATATCATCACGACGGGCTGGCTGTCGGCTTTCCCCTATTTCCTGGCGATCATCGGCATGCTCTGTGCCTCCTGGTTCTCCGACAAGACCGGCAACAGGAAGATCGTCGTCTGGCCCTGCCTGCTCCTGGCCGCTGTGACCTTTTATTTGTCCTACCTCACCGGCGCCCACCATTTCTGGCTGTCATTCGCCCTGCTCAGCGTGGCCGGCATGGCCATGTATGCTCCCTATGGCCCCTTCTTCGCCCTCATCACAGAGATCCTCCCCGCTAATGTCGCAGGCGGCGCCATCGCCCTGATCAATAGTTTCGGGGCCCTCGGCTCCTTCGCCGGCTCCTACCTGGTCGGCTATTTCAACGGCGCCACCGGCCATTTCGACGCCTCTTATATTTTAATGTCCGCCGCGCTCCTCCTGTCCGCTATCGCCGCCGGCTTACTTCGACTCGATCCCGATCTCCTGTAAGAACGGCCACAGCTCCCCATAAATATCCGTCATCTCCTCCGGATCGAAATTCCCATGCTTCTTTCCCTTTACCGTATACAAATAGTTCTTCACCCCTGCCAGGTTCAACCGATCATGCAACATCGGAGCCTGCTCATACGGCGCAGCCTTGTCCTGGTCCCCATGAACCGTGAAGACTGGCGGCGAAGCCGCAGTAATGTAAGTGACCGGCGAACAGAGCCGCAGCATGCTGTCGGGATTCGAACTGCCACCGACGACCTTTTTGAGAAAGGCCGTATCCCAACCCTTCGACGCCTTCACCAGGTCAGGCACCCCGAACCAATTGATGATGGCCGCCACCTTCAACGGCCGGCTAACCATTCTGCCCCCTTCCTGGAAGGCAGCATCCGACGTCAGGAACCCCGTCATCAAGGCCAGATGACCTCCGGCCGACTCCCCAGACACTACGATCTTCGTCGTGTCGAATTTATACTTGCCGGCATTGTCGTAAATCCAGTTCAACGCCGCCCTGGCATCCCCGATCATATGCGGCAGTGTGGCCTTATCGATCAGCCGGTAATCCGCCGTAACGACACACCAGCCCGCACTGACATACGGCATGAGGAACAAAGACCGGGATATCTTGTCGCCGCTACTCCAGCCGCCACCATGCAGGAATAGCAGGGTCGGCTTCCGGTCATCTGAATATTCGACCCACGGTGGCTCACCCAGCCGCTTGGAGGGGGCATAGACATCCAGCCGCAGGCTGACAGAGTCGATTTTACTGTATTCGATATTGGGAATGACCTGCACGTCGCAGTACAACGCGGCGACCTTGTCAAGCCGCCTCGGGCGGTCTGCACAGCCGGCGCAACCCAGCAATAGCAGGGCAGTAGATAGCACAATCAGTAGTTTCATGTTGATGTCTTTTTGTGATTTGAATTTACCACAATCCCCCAACCCTGAGCCTGATAAGTTTTTATTTAGTATATTATGGCAATAAAATAGTTTCCATATGAGCACTCCGTTTCACCGCAGAAAATTCCTGGCCTCCTTGATCGGAACGCCCTTCCTGGCCTCTGCTGCAGCCACCCACCCACCCACCCCTTCTCCCGGTCCGCAAGCCTCCTCCAACCCCAACGGCCTCAAAACCAGCCTTAACGCCTTTTCCTTCAATGCCCCCCTCATGGCCGGGACCATGACCCTCAGCGACCTGCTCGATTTCAGTGCCACCGCCGGATTCGAAGGCGTAGACCTGACAGGATATTACTTCAAGGGCTACCCACAGGTACCCGCCGACGACTACCTGTTCGAACTGAAGCGGAAAGCCTTTCGATTGGGATTGGGCATCAGCGGCACCGGCGTCCGCAACGATTTCACCATCGCCGACAAAACCCGGCGCGATCAGGAGGTAGTGCTGGTAAAAAAATGGATAGAAGTAGCCGCCAAATTAGGCGCCCCCGTGATCCGGATATTCGCCGGCAACCAAAAGAACGAAGGCATCCCCCTACAGCAGGTTACCGACTGGATGTTGAAAGATATCCAAACCTGCGTGGACTATGGGAAACAATATGGCGTCGTCATAGGCCTGCAGAACCACAACGATTTCATCCAGACCGCCGACCAGGTGATCGGCATCATCGATGCTATCCATTCGGAATGGCTCGGCCTCATCCTCGACACTGGCAGCTACCGCGTGCTCAACCCCTACGAAGAGATCTCGAAGTCCATCAAACATACCGTCAACTGGCAGATAAAAGAGACCGTCTTTCTCAACGGTAAGGAGACCCCTACGGACCTGGTAAAGCTCCTCGGGCTGATCAAATCCGCCGGCTTCAGGGGCTACCTCCCCATCGAAACCCTCGGCAACGGCGACCCGAAAACAAAAGTCACCACCTTACTCGCCGCCCTGCAACAGTCAATGGCCTGAAATGGGCAGTCACTGTATCGAAAACGCATAGTCATCCTCCCACAATCCTTCCTAACCCCTTGATTACTCTATTACGGCACCAGCTCATGACCCGCCACGCTATAGCTCCGGCTCCAGCTCATGGCCCGTCACAAAAAACAGGAAATTTTGCAGTTGATGCAGGTACCGGAGATTCATCTGCCCGGCTACCGGCTGACGAAGACGCAACCCCTCTTCCGTAAATTCGAAGTCGATATGGCTATTGCCAACACTGAAGATCCAGTCCTCGCGCACAAAATTCCTGAATCCGCACTTTTCCAATATCCTGGGCGTCAGAAAAATAGGTTCAATTTCGTGATAATCAGCCTCTTTTACCACTTCAACAAACTGGCTGGCATAGGCCGTCCGGAGGGAGCCCCTGACCGCAGTAGCCTCGCGGCTCACCTTTATTTGGGTATCATAAATGAGGGAATGGGACAGAACTTGCTGCACTGTTATTACTTCACCATCTTGCGTTTGAACTTTGTTTCCGTAGCGGAGCTCTTTAGCGTGTATCATAGAGTCTAATTTAACTGCTTGAAATACATCGGATTACATACTGGTATTTCAAGGGAATATAGACTCCGTGGAGGATCAACTAAGAGTGCAAGATAATAGCCGATTGCCACATTTGCAATACCCCGCCGATTTTTGTTATCCACACCCGCGGCGTCCTCGCACACGCGCTCCCACGCTCCAAAAAGGCCGCCCGGTCCACTAGCACACCCGCAACCTGCACCCCTAACTCTTCAATCCTTTTAGATATGCGATACTCTCCGGCACCTGCACCTCCGGATCATTACTCTCATCCTCGATAAAATAATGCTTGATACCCAATTTCTTAGCCTCAATTAAAATCGGCGGAAGATCGATCTGCCCTTGTCCCAGCGGAACGGAGTTTTCGGCCCCCGTCAGCCCGGTCAGATTTTTGGGCGTGTCCTTCCGGAAATCCTTCAGGTGCATCAGCTTCCACCGGCGCCCGTATTGTTTCAGCAACGCCAGCGGATCACCGCCGCCGAACTGGATCCACATAATGTCCATCTCAAAGGAGACATATTTCGGATCGGTGTTGTTGATGATATAATCCAGCAACGTCCCGCCCTGGTAAGGTTGAAATTCGTAACCATGCGCATGATAACAGAAAGTTAGCCCCGCATCATGAAGGATCTTGCCGACACGGTTGAAGTCGTCGACCGCCTGTTTCGCATTGTCGAAGGTCAGCACACCGCCGCTGTGCGGCACCCAAGCGCACATCACATATTGGGCCCCCAGCGCCTTCGCCTGCATGACGATGGAGTCGGGATAGGTCGTCAACTTTTTATAATCGGCCCCGATACTTGGGATGCTGATTCCCCGATCGTCACACAACTTTTTGAAGTCGGCCCAGGGCATATGTCCGCCTCCGCCTTCCAGCTCGGTAAACCCCATCATTTTTATTGTATCCAGCGTCTTGGGCACACTCGCAGACCAATCCCGGCGATAAGTAAAGCCTTCCACGCCTAGTGGAAAAGTATACAACGGTTTTTGCGCAAGAACGGATCCGCCTGCAACGGCAAGCCACATCAAAACAGTGAAACGCTTATTCATCATAAATAAATTTTAGATATTTCCTTTCTTTCCTTCCTCTACGGCATAGTTCACGGCACGGGCCGTCATCGCCATATAAGTCAATGTCGGATTCTGGCAGCTGGTGGAAGTCATGCAGGCGCCATCCGTCACGAACACATTTTTGCAAAGATGCAGCTGGTTCCATTTATTCAGCAGCGAGGTCTTGGGGTCGTGTCCCATCCGTACCCCGCCCATCTCGTGGATATCACTGCCCGGCGGCGACTTCGTGTCGTTGATTTTGATATTGACGAACCCTGCTTTCTCAAACATGGTAGTCGATTGCTCGATAAAATCCTGCACCATCCTATCATCGTTCTCCGACCATTCACAGGACAGGATGATCTGCGGGATGCCATATTTATCTTTCAGGTCGTGGTGCAGCCGAAGATGGTTTTTCTCAAGTGGCACGCATTCCCCCATCATCCAGCTGCTGATATGCCAACTCCCCGGCTGTGGATGCAATAGATTTTCACGCAGCTGGTCGCCGATCATGCTGGTATCCGAATCGAAGGACCGACCCCCGCCGATACCAATGGCATAGCCCCGGAGAAAATCCGTATCCTGTTTGCGCAGGTTTCTGAATCGCGGAATATAACTGTTGCTGGGATTGCGGCCATCGGTCTTTTTGTCTTTGAAACCTTCGAATTCGGCGCCCCCTTTGCCGCGGTAATTGTGCCAGGAAATGAATTTCCCCAGCAGTCCGCTGTCATTGCCCAGCCCGTTCGGAAACCGACTCGAAGTCGAGTTCAGCAGGATCGCACTGCTGTTAAGAGTAGAGGCGTTGACAAAGATCACCGGCGCATAGAATTCAATCATCTCCTTCGTAGTAGCATCGATGACGCTCACACCGATGGCCTTACCCTTCTTGTCGTCATAGATGACGGAGTGGACCACCGAATGAGGACGGATCGTCAGATTGGCCGTCCGTTCGGCCCAGGGTAGTGTGCTGGCATTGCTGCTGAAATAGCCGCCGAAAACACAGCCCCGGTTACACATGGTCTGGTTCTGGCATTTGGTGCGCCCTTGCTGCTGGTGAATAGGCTGCGGATCGGTCAGATGCGCACACCGCGCCTGGATCAGGTGGCGGTCCGCAAAATTCTTTTTGAGGCTGTCCCTGAAATACATTTCGACACAGCTCATCTCGAAGCCTGGCATCACTTCGCTGTCGGGCAATTCAGCCAGACCGTCCCTGTTACCCGCAATGCCCGCAAACTTCTCCACATAACTGTACCAGGGCTCGAGGTCTTTATACCGGATGGGCCAGTCGACCGCGAACCCGTCGCGCGCCGGGCCTTCAAAATCAAAATCACTCCAGCGTTGCGTCTGCCTCGCCCATAATAAGGATTTGCCCCCCATATGATAACCACGCACCCAGCGGAAAGGTTTTTCCTGGATGTAGGGCTGCTCGTCGTCCGGCAGAGCCCAGTTGATAGTTTCTTCCCGCAGGAACGTAGCGTTGTGATGATTCTTTCGCTCTTCGAGGGTGACCGTGCCCCGGTGCTCGAAATCCCACGGTGGCTTGCTGGCAGTCGGATAATCCTTGATATGTTTTACTTCGCGGCCCCTCTCCAGCACCAACGTCTTCAGCCCCTTATCGCAAAATTCTTTAGCCGCCCATCCGCCGCTGGCGCCCGATCCGATGACGATCGCATCGTACGTCCTTTTTTTCGCAGAATCCATCGTATTGTCCGGCATGGTTTTATGCTTTGATATCGATGCAACCGTAGTAATGACCGGGTGCAACTTTATAGTGTAAATAATCCTCCATGACCTTCTGTGATGTGTTGAATCCCCGGATGATCTCACCCTTCATCAGGGTGACAAAATCTTTTTGATCCTTATCCGTCGAAGCTGCCCATTGACGCACGACGGCCTGTCGTTGTTCCAGCGTGGCAGCGGCCAACGAATGGCCATAAGCCGACTTCGCCGCATCATCCAACGCCGCCAGTTGTTTTTTCACAGCCTCCTTGGCAGTAGGCTCATAACAATCATCGATCAGTTTTTGCAGAAACTTGTCCACCCCGACCGCTAACGCCCCCGGCGCCCCCGCAGCCGCAGCCGTTCCACCCGCTCCCGCAACCCCTCCTTCGGGCGCCCCAGCACCTCCCCCGGGAATAATCGCATCGACCAGCCCCGCCAGCGTCGCCTGCGCATTCGGCGTAAAACCGGACAAATGCGTATCCTTATCGCTCATGCGACAAGCCGTCATCCAAAATGGTAAGGTAATTAGCCCGCCGGCGGCGAGAGTGAGATGTTTTACAGCACGACGTCGGTTCATGGCCTGGCAATTGAGATGAGAAATGTAAGTAAAATATTCCCCGCGCGTCATCCTGCAACCCGCTAATGTTTGCTAAAGCATATGAATTGGATAATTTTTCATTACTCTGGACCGCCGGGTCAATATGACCATTCCTCCATTAAACAGCAGCAGATAGGCCGGAAATAATACGTAGATCGCATCGTGTCCCACACATATCACCAACGCCAGCGTCGATGACACCGTCCCCAAAGCCCACGCCGCCGACCGCTCCGATGCCGGGTCCCGATAGGCTTTAACGATCGTCGGTATCCCCAATAACGCATCCGCAATAATAGCGAAGATCGTCGTCACCCACGGATTGGCGGACCCAAGATACACGCCTGCACATCCCAACCCCGCCAATAAAAACCACCAGTCCCGGCGCTTGAAAGAATAATTCCCGCTAAAAAAGGCCACCGCCGCAATGGCAATACAACCTGCCGTCGAACAAAGAATGCCCGTCATGCTCCATTGCCATCCCTTGGTGACTACCTGCGACACCAGGCTCGTCCCCATCAGGAAGGCCCAGCCAAACCACGACAACACGCTCGGCGTAACTTTCTTTTGCAACCCATTCACCAGGTAGATCAGTTGCGCGCTGCCGATCGCAATCCCCGCCAGCACCCCGATAAATTTTTCCATTCCTTATTGCCTCTGCGTAATAGTGATATTCCGAAACTCTATCGGCCCATGATCCCCCTGAAGATAGATCGGTCCCGGATCACCTTCCCTGCTGTCCAGCGCACCCCCGGTAATCCCGGGTATCTCTTCGTTACAGATCACCGTCTTACCATTGAAGACAACAGTCACCAGCCGCCCCACCAGCGTAATATCATAGGTTTGCCACGCACCTGCACCTCTCGCCACCTCTTCATTGGGCGACAGGAATCCATATACGGCGCTAATCTGGTTATTCGGCGGCTCCTTACCCTCGGTATCTTCAATCTGCACTTCATACCGGCCTCGCAGGTAGACGCCACTGTTGCTGCCATGGGGATAACGGAACTCTATGTGGAGCTTGAAATCGGTAAACTTTTCATCCGTGACGATATTCGACCCGGAATGCGGACTGCGGAGGATACCGGACTGCCCTAACCATTGATTGTTCTTACCCGACGCATGCCAGCCCTTCAGATCGGCGCCGTCGAAAAGTTTTACCGGCGTGCCCCAGATAATGATCCCGCTGCGCCGAAGCGTCGGAGCGCGGTGGCCCACCCAGTTGTAGGTCTCCCCGCCAGGCGTCACCATCGTTCCTGAAAGACTATCCCCCAGCAGGTGGCCTTCTACAGTCAGGTCCCTGTCTTCATCCTCCCATTGCGGCGGAATCGAAAAGCTCATTTTACCATCGAGAAAGTTCACCCGCGAGATCGGCCGGGAACTCCCGCCGGTACCAACCCAGCGGCCGACCAGGAATCGTACTCCCGACTTCGTGACCTCCAGCCAGGACGGCAAAACCTTTCCGGGATAGTATACGGTAATGTCCCAGCGCCCCAATAAGGCAGCCGTGTCCGATGCGATCACGCCGTCACCGGCCTTCACCGGCGAAGCGATCGTTGTTAGTAGAAAGCAAAGGCCGGCACCAACCAACGCAAAAACGAAAATCCTGCTTTTCATGAAAATATTTTGAAAGTAAGATACATCATTTTTTTACGTAGTTTTCCGGACAACTATACTGCTAACCTATGTTCAATCACTTTTATCTGGCAGCCCTGATCTTCCTGTTGTTCATCGGAGCAATTTTCCTGCTGGTGAAACGCAATAAGTTCCTGCAGCGTTTTTCCATAGACCTGGACATCGGCGGTATCATCTATGGCGGTATCGTCGCCGTATATTCCATCCTGCTGGCCTTTATTGTAGTCATCGTATGGGAACAATATCAGAACACCGGGGACAGGATACAGGAAGAATCATCGAAAGTCTTCAACCTCTACAGGGCCAGTTACGCCTTCCCCGATTCCACCACCGGGAAAAAGATCAGGACTACCGTGATCGCTTATGTCAACTCCGTGGTCGACGACGAATTCCCCGCCATGGAGAACGATACCACCAGCATTCTCACACAGCAGAAATACAACAAGGTATGGGATATGATCTATGCGATCCGCCCCAATACGGAAAATGAAAAAATATGGTATGCCTCGATGGTCACCAGTGTCAACCAGTTCGGCGAGGCCAGGATCATCCGCATCTCCGACATTGACCCTTCCCTGCCGCAGTTGATGTGGAAGATACTGCTGACAGGCGGAATCATCATCATCCTCTTTGCCATCCTGTTCAAGACGAACAACAACTGGGCGCACTTTATCAAGATACTGATGTTCTCCATCGTCATTGTCTTCAACCTGATGCTGGTCAACCTGCTCGATCATCCCTACAAAGGATTGCTCAAAATAGAGCCGAGCGCCTTCACAAAAATTCTGAAACATTATAAGGATGAACAAAAATAACCTGTTACTCGTCTGCCTCCTTATCACTTCATCTGCCCCTTCCGGCAACCCTATCTTCCCCGGCTGGTACGCCGACCCCGAAACCGCCGTCTACGACAATACCTATTGGGTCTACCCTACTTATTCCGCTCCTTATAAAGACCAGGTCTTCTTCGACGCCTTCTCCTCCCCCGACCTCGTCCATTGGTACAAGCATCCCCATATCGTAGACACCACCGCCATCCGCTGGGCCAAAAAAGCCATGTGGGCCCCGGCTATCGCCAAAAAGGACGGCAAATATTATTTCTTCTTCGGCGCCAATGATATCCAGAACGACTCCTCCACTGGCGGCATCGGTATCGCCGTCGCCGACCGCCCCGAAGGCCCCTATCATGACTACCTGGGCCATCCCCTGGTCGACAAATTCTACAACGGCGCCCAGCCGATCGACCAGGCCGTCTTCCAGGACCATGACGGCTCCTGGTACCTCATCTATGGCGGCTGGCGTCACTGCAATATCGCCCGGCTCAAACCGGATTTCACCGGCTTCCTTCCCTTTCCGGACGGTTCAGTCTTCAAAGAGATCACCCCGGACAAATATGTCGAAGGCCCCTATATGATCGAACGTAACGGCAAATATTATTTCATGTGGTCCGAAGGCGGTTGGGGCGGCCCCGATTACTCGGTAGCCTATGCCATGGCCGATCTACCAACCGGCCCGTTCAAAAGGATAGGCAAGATCCTCCAGCAGGATATGGCCGTCGCTACCGGCGCAGGTCATCACTCGGTGCTCCATATCCCCGGCACCGATGATTATTATATCGTTTACCATCGCAGGCCTCTCGGCGAGACCGACGCCAACCACCGCGTAGTCTGTATCGATAAAATGGAATTTGATCCTGACGGCCTTATCCGCCCGGTGAAGATCACCCGCGAAGGCGTGGCGCCCCGATTGTTAAAATAACCCCGCATATGACCCCCCCACTCCAAACCAGAAATAGCCCCGCTTATGAAACCGACCTGCTTTATTCTGCTGCTCTTGACCCAGGGACTCGCCGCATTCGCTCAAAAAACCGAAAAGTTCTACGACTATCAGTGGAAGGTCACAGATGGTCCGCACGCCCGCTTTTACTCGATCGTCGAACGCACGGATTCCGGTTTCCATCGCCTGGACTTTTATGTTCATGATATGACCTTGCAAATGGAATCCAGCGGCCGCTACCTGCACAATATGAAAGAGGGGCTATGGCTCGTCTACCATCCAAATGGAATGATGGCGGATTCAACCGTTTACGTCAACGGGATCCCCATCGGCGCCTGCATGGCCTGGTATAGCAACGGTATTCCCTCCGACTCCTGTGTATACAACAGCGATGGCAGCGACATCAAAGTCGGATGGTTCGACAATGGTAATCCCTCCTACGCCGGCAGACTCGCGCCCGACGACAAGCGCCACGGCAAATGGCAATTCTTTCATAAGAATGGACAGACGAGTGCATTCGAACTTTATAACAACGGCAGCCTGGTAGACAAGCAATATTTTGACGAAGCCGGTCAGCCGGTCCTCGATACCTCCAATAAGGACAGGGGCGCCAGCTTCGTGGGGGGCACGAAAGCGTGGCTGAAATATCTTGGCAGCCGTCTGTACTTTCCCTCCGATTACCGGATCACCAACAGCGACGAAGCTGCCCTGGTCATTACCATAACCATCGATGAAGACGGGAAAATAAAGGACGCATTTGTCAGCACACCTTTTTACCCCCCTTTCGAAAAAATAGCGCTGGGGGCTATCCACGGGTCACCAAAATGGCAACCAGCCATGAGCCACAACCGGCGGGTAAGCGCTGTTTTCATCCAACCGGTCATATTCAAACAATCGGATTAGCCGTTTCACCGCGCACCCGGAATTTCTTATCTTTAGTCACCATGAGAAAATTACTGCTTTCCCTGCTGCTGCCGGCCTTCGCCGCCTCACCAGGTTACTCCCAACTCACCGCACCGGAAAAAAAGGCCATCGCCTACATCAACACCCACATGAGCGCCGCCACGCAGCTGCTCATCGAAACCGTCAATATCAATAGCGGTACCCTCAACATCGAGGGGGTGAAAAAGGTCGGCTCCCTTTATGCCCATGAACTCGAACAACTCGGCTTTACTGTCGAATGGGTCAACCTGCCGGACTCTCTCCGCCGGGCCGGCCACCTGGTCGCCACCCACATCGGGAAAAAAGGCAAAAAACTCTTCCTCATCGGTCACCTCGACACGGTCTTCGAACCTGATATGCCCGCCGGCCCCTACACGGTACTCAACGATTCGACAGCCACAGGGCAGGGCGTCAACGATATGAAAGGGGGTGACGTCGTCATCATCACGGCGTTAGAAGCTTTACAAGCCGCCGGGCAATTAAAGGATATGAATGTCGTCGCCTATTTCACCGGCGACGAAGAACGTTCAGGCACCCCGCACGCCGTGGCCCGCCAGGATTTTATCGCCCGCGCCCGGACCTGTGATATCGCCCTGGCCTTCGAACCCGCCCAGGGGCTTCATACAGTGGCAGCAGCCCGCCGTGGTTCCAGCAACTGGACGCTCACCGTCACAGCCAAAACAGGGCACTCAGCCCGTGTGTTCTCCGATTCAGCAGGGGATGGCGCTATTTATGAAGCCGCCAGAGTACTCAACACCTTTCGCGAACAGCTCAGCGCCGAACCCTACCTGACCTTCAATCCCGGCCTGATCGTCGGCGGATCTGATATAAAAATGGATGCCCAGGACGCCAGGGGCATAGCCGTGGGGAAGTCGAATATTATCTCTCCTGAAACATGGGTCTCGGGTGACCTGCGCTTCCTGTCAGAAGCCCAAAAGGATACAGCACGCCAAAAAATGCGCGCCATCGTAGCGGCCTGCTTGCCGGGGACGCATTCCACCATCCGCTTTTCCGACGGCTTGCCCGCTATGCCGCCTACACCGGGCAACCTCCGCCTCGTGATGGAACTGTCCAAAATAACAATGGACATGGGGATCGGACCGACCGAAGCAGGCGACCCGGGTGTGCGCGGAGCAGGCGATATCTCCGACATCGCTCAATACGTAGACTGCCTCGACGGACTGGGGGCCCCGGGTGATGGCGCCCATAAGGCAGGGGAAACCATCAATCTGAAGGAATACCCCTTGTGCATCCAGCGCGCGGCACTGCTCTTATACCGCCTGAGCCGTTAACCTCAGTCGAGTAGAATCAGACATTTCAGACTGAAGCTCTCACAAAACCGTACGTGACAGTCTCCCGTCATACGGCTTTTCATTGTCTTACACGCGGAGTGACCCCCTGTTTCCAATGTTCAAAC
>Ga0182030_10002782_pt1 | contig 37280 bp, 20 predicted proteins | sample 812S3MmetaG_FD_121299 | JGI IMG/M metagenome (GOLD analysis project Ga0182030, IMG submission 121299) | Permafrost microbial communities from Stordalen Mire, Sweden - 812S3M metaG (Illumina Assembly) | ecosystem: Environmental > Terrestrial > Soil > Wetlands > Permafrost | place: Sweden...
CCTTCAAACTTTGCCAATACAAACTCACCCTGTCCTACGGACATCCCTCTCTTTGAAAAAAAGAGAGGGAAAATGCAAAATACAGCAATGCAAAAGCATCAAGAGGAAATTTGTCGTACACCCATTGGCGTTTTCGCGATTAACAGCGGTCAGGCATTTGTAGTTGTAATTGGCCCTTTGGTAGAGGTGCCCGCTTTAATTTCTTTAGTCAATGTTGCTTTCTGGATTCGTAAAAAGTATTACCTGCAAAATCTTTAGTCATGAAAAATAAAACATACATCAGCTTTGTGGTGCAGACCCCGCAAAACCATTTGCACTTTTCCGGGATTGTTGATTTACCTGAACCTGCTTTTGCAAAATATAGTGATAATACCTCTCAGGAGGTGCTTAAATGGTCGCTCGGAAAGCAAGCTCACTGGAAGCGCCGGAGGCTTTGACCACTTCAGGCCGGAACTCCAAATCAACGAGGGCCGGAATTTTTTGATCTCCGCATATATGGGGTCAACACCTTTCGATTCAATATGTTAAGCATTGCTCAATAGTCTTGTGAGCTTTACAAAACTGATGCGCAATTGGCCACGGCTTTACTTGATCTCTGAGACCGGCTTTTCCATATTGTTTTCAAAATTCTCTATGTTTGCCAATGAAGAATTTCTGACCCCAAATGTCTCTATTTAGTCCCTGGTGTAATCATAAGAACTCGCAATTATTTAGTAATCAATTTGTTGTACGAGTAACAATCTTTAGGTGACGGAAGGGGTCGAGCGCCATGCAAACCAAGAGAACTCTTTAGGTATGCAACAATCCGATATAGCTTCTTAGTACCCCGGATTTTGAACCATGTTTTTATTTTCCTGCACTTCCTGCAATGGAATAGGGTAAACTAACTGCGGCGAATTCCATTGAAAAACCTGCCCGCTTTCAGGGGAAGCAAAACTGATTTGACGTCTTTTAATTTCAAAAAAGCGGTCCCCTTCAACGGCCAGTTCCAAATCGCGCTGGGCCCTAACCTCATTCAGCAATGCGGTAGGATTGTTAGTAGTATTATCAGGCAAAAGCCCGGCGCGCGTTCTGATTAAATTAAGGTCGCTAAGAACAGAACTGGTGCTATTTCCAAGTTGAATATTGCACTCTGCCCTGGTTAAAAGAATCTCTGCCAGCCTGATGACAGTCATATTCATACCAATTTGATTGTACTTGTTGCAGTAGTAATAATTAGGCCCGTCAACCGAACTTAAAGTATATAATTCAGGATAAAGGGGGGCATATCCTGCCGTACGGTAACCACCTGCGGCAGAATCTGACTGAAAATAAGGTGTAAAAGCTTGCGACATATAGCACTGTGCAGCTGTTAATGCCAGCACCCTGAAACGATTTATCAGAACATTATTGGCGTAATAGGTTGTAGGAGTGCTTATAACCTGAAATATTGTTTCAGGCGAAGAACTGGCTACCGAAGATACGCTGTCAATTGCTCCAACCGTGGCATTAAGCTGATATAAACCAAAACCATATCCCGCTAAACCAATAACGCTGTCAGCCTCCATTAAGGCCTGCTGATAATTATGTTGGGTAAAATAAACCCGTGTCAAAAAACCCTGGGCTGCACCTTGCGTGGCAAAGGTCTGACCGCTTGGGCCACTGGTGGCTGGCAGAAGTTGGGCTGCTACAAAAAGGTCAGATTCAATTTGGGCATAACATTGTGCAACTGTAGAACGGGGCACACTTTGTCCTGTATTAACAGCGCCTGGGAGTAATTGAAGTGGTACACCCAGGTGACTATCGCCCGTAGTATAACCCGATGGCTGTGCAAACATACGGAGTAATTCAAAATGCATGGCGCCCCTTATTAATAAACACTCGCCTTTCAACAACTGACACTGACCAGGGTTCTGGGCCTGAAAATTGGGCAGACTCTGCAAAACCACGTTCACTATATAAATAGCTTTGTAAGCATCATCCCACATGCCTCCGCTCTGGCTGTTATAGGGGTCCAGTTGCCGGGTACGAAACTGGTTTAAGCTATAATCGGCAATGGGGTCTGCAGTTACAAAATCCGCCATCAGTTCACTGTTGGCAATAATGCCCCCTCCATACAGATTGGCGCTTGTTAGCGTGCTAAACGCACCGGTAACTGTTTTAGTAAGCCCGCTTAACGATGCAGTGGCAATTTCGCTGGTAAAAGTCTGTTGCGGTGAAATTTCCAGAAACTTTTTGCACGAGGAAACTGCTATAAGTGCCAGAACCAGGGGAATACTTAATAATTTCTTATTCATAATATGAATATTTATATTTTTTAGAACCCGATGTTAAATCCGAAAGTATAAGTACGTGCCTGAGGCGTATTTAAATAGGATACCCCTTGCGTAATGGCGCCTGAGTTATCGCGGTTGGTTTCAGGGTCCCATCCTTTATATTGTGTGGCCACCGCCAGGTTTTGCCCCGAAACAAAAACCCGGAAACTGCGCATTTTCATTTTGGTTGTTATATAGCTGGGGAAATTGTATCCAAAAGTTAAGGTGCGCAGTCTTAAATATGAAGCATTATATAAGTACCTCGTAGTATTAAGATCGTAGTTCTGATTTAAAGAGAGTTTAGGGATATTGGTATTCTGGCCGGGAGTTGTCCACGCATTTAATGCATCGGTTAGCTGGTTCCATCCGTAGGCCATATCACCGGTTTGGCGTTTGCCGTCATCATCATATATCTGGTTGCCAACTGAGAAGGTTAACAAAACAGAAAGTTCGAAACCATGAAAGGTAAATGTATTGTTTAACCCACCAAGCAAATATGGATAAGGCCGGCCAACAGGAACTGCATCGGCAACTGTATTAGCTGCGGTAGCCGGAACCGCCTTGCCAGTTAAGTCATATATCATTATCTGGCCGGTTTCAGAGTTTATGCCGGCATATTTGGCCAAATCCCAAACTCCAACAGGCTGGCCTACGATGGCGTAGTTATTACCAAAATTGGTGCCGCCCACTTCAGCAACACCGCCTAAATTGGTTACTTCGTTTTTATTGTTTGAAAGATTTAGTGTGGTTTTCCATACCAATTTGCTTTTTGGGCCAAGATTATTACTGTTTATCTGCAACTCAACCCCCCGGTTATAAAGCGAGCCCACATTGCGCGTATCGCTGGTAAAACCACTGCTTGGAGTAAGAGGATATAGCGATATAATCATGTTAGTGGTGTTCTCCAGGTAAAAATCCAGGGTTCCCGAAACACGACCCTGAAGAAACCCAAAATCAAAGCCTAAGTCGCTCTTTAACGTTGATTCCCACCTTAAATCCGGAACAGGGAGGTTGTTTGGCGAAATACCGGTATAACCCGCATAAACCGATGTACCGTAAGTGCTTAAATAAGCAAAATCGGTAGTCATATTTGCATTGCCGGTTTCACCAACGCTTGCCCGTATTTTAAAGAAGGTCATTTTGTTTTGCTTCCTGTTAAAAAACTTTTCATCACTCATAACATAGCCAATAGAACCCGCCGGGAAATATCCGTATTGGTTGCCAGGTGCAAACCGGGAAGAACCATCGGCCCTGAAACTAGCCTGGAACAGGAACCGTTTAAATAAGGTATAGTTAATACGCGCCAGATAACTGAGAAAAGAATATTGGCGCCCGGTGCCTGCTAAGCCGGCAGTTGTAATCCCTCCTTGCGGCTGAGTAAAAGTGGTTGTTGGAAAATCAGTTTGGGAGATATAACTATATTTTTCAGTTGTCTCCGTAGGGTTAAAACCAACCAGCACATCAATAGCATTATTGGCATTAATATCCTTCTTATAATCCAATGTTGAATTCAGGTTCCAGGTCATATAAAAGTCCCTGCGGTCTGTTGCAATGGCTGAGTCGCCCTGTAAAACAGTGGGCGAGGTATAGAAGTTTTCTAACTGGTTAATCATATCAATACCAAAATCATTGCGGAAACTAAGGCCTGTTGCCGGGGTTACCGTCATATAAGCATCAGAAACTGTTCTGTAGGTGTTATTTTCAGATTTATCCAGGTTAACCTGCGCCACAGGATTTGACCCGGGTAAAAAGTAGGAGCCGTCCTTATTATATACGGGAAAGATAGGCAACATGGTAGATTCTGCCGCACCTAAGCCACCCACAAAAGAGGTAGGCACATAATCGTTTTTAGTATAAGACAGCGTGGAGTTAAAACCAACCGCAAAATATTTATTTACCTGGTTGTCAATATTAGCCCTGAAATTGGCACGCTCAAATGCATTACCCACCATAAACGATTCGTCATTTCTGTAATTCATGCCTATGTAATAGGTGGTTTTGGCATCGCCCCCGCTGATAGAAACATTGCCATCCTCAAAGTGCCCGGTGCGTAACAAAAGCTTTAGCCAGTTAGTATTCGCCGCAGTAGCCGGGGTAATTCCGCTAGGATAGCTTGTTGGAAGTGCGCCGCCGTTATCATTGGCATAGGCCTCGTTATATAATTTTTCGTACTGAGGCCCATCTAATAAGGAAATTACATGCGCCGCCTGGCTTAAACCGGTGGTAAATGAAACGTCTACTTTGGGTTTACCCGCTTTACCGTGCTTGGTGGTAACCACAATAACACCATTTGCCCCCCGCGAACCGTAAATAGCGGTAGCAGAAGCATCTTTCAAAATTACCACACTTTCAATGTCAGCCGGGTCAATGCTGCTCATGGGTGAAATATTATAACCTGATGTTGCATCGGCATTACTGATATCGTAAGAAACAATAGGCACACCATCAATAATATACAGCGGCTCGGCACTGTTGCTTAATGATTTTGTACCACGTATACGCACGGTAGTTGTTGCACCGGCAAGGCCGTTATCGGTAGTTACCTCAACACCGGCAGCCTGTCCTTGTAATGAGGAAGTGAAATCATAAACAGGCTTATCTGCCAACGCATCTGATTTTACTTCGGATAGTGAGCTTGATACATCTTTTTTAATCTGGGTTCCATAACCAACCACAACTACCTCGTCTAAAACCTTATTGTCCTCTTTTAATGTATATGCAGGTGCGGTAGTTATACCTTCAGTTACATCTAAAGTCTGTTCACCAGATACATAACCTATATAAGATAACTGCAATACCTGTTTTCCGGTGGGCACATTAAGTATGGCAAATTTTCCGTCCATATCAGTTGCGGCACCCAGGCCGGTTCCTTTTATTTTAACGGTAGCGCCCATAACAGGCTCTTTTTTATCGTCCAGAATGGTGCCGTTAATGGTACCTGTTTGGCCATAACTAAGTGTAAAAACAACACCAAGCAAAATTGACAATATAATTTTCGGCAGTGTATTTTTCAAAATCATAAATTTTATTTTAAATATTAGTTTCGTCGGACGGCAAGGCTAATTTATGTAATTTACCGTCCTTAACAAAAAATTAACAGTTTAGCTTAATTATTGAAAGACATTACTGTCCAGTTAATACCATCCGAAACTACAAGTACTGTTTTAGGTAACTGGTCTCCATAAACGATGTAGCCATTAGGTGCCGGGTACGTTGCATTTGTGTTACTATGCCAGCTTGTGCCAGCATAGTAACCATCAGCCAATATCGGAAAAGAGCTTTAAACACCATTTCAATTTGTATTTGATTGGTGTTGTAATTTAATCAAAACTTCACAAATTTCTGCACCCCTATCTGCTTATCGCCTTGCATTAAGGTGCAAAGATAGACCCCGCTGGTAAGTGCATTTTGCTGAATTTGAATTTCACCAGCACTGCTTTCTACCTGGTATGTGGCAATGGTACTGCCCAATAAGTCGCTTATTATCAGGGTACCGGGAATACTATTATCAGCTAAAGAATATTGAACCACTGCATTGCCATCATTGGGGTTAGGGTAAAGATGCATAAAGGGTTTTTCGCCTGTTAAAGGTTGAATGGCCGTGGTAATTGTATCTGGTAAAGAAGGAGGTAAATAACCATTACTATCTATAGTAACTACCCAGGGAAATGCATCGGCATTATTATCCAGGGTTACAAACCCTGTTACCATAAACCCCGATGTGCCGATTGTATTGATAACATAAGGGTTAACACCAATTTCTGTACTATCTAAATAATTAAATTGCACCGACCATAATGAATCACCGTTAGGGTCTATTTTATAAACGCAAGCGGCATTGTTATCGGAGTTATTCCACTGAAGGTTACCGCAAAGCACATAATTTCCATCAGGGGTTGGTGTAATGGAGGTAAATGATGCATAATCTAAAGTATCGGAGCCATAAAATTTCTGCCATATTATTGCGCCGTTGCTTTTGTTTATTTTGGCCACCCAGGCTTTATCCCAGGCACATGGGCCTTGGCCAATATTACAGAGTGAATCATTATCCTTATACGGAGTGTAACCCCATATAAGGTACCCGTCAACTACTTCTAAAGCTCCTAGGGCCGATGCATTGTTTTGCAAGTAACCCAATGCATCACGAATTTGAGCATAAGAAGTATCCCATTCCATCATTCCATTTTCATCTACCTTGACAACATAAATAGATAAAGTATTATATTCATTATGCACCGTATCATCACGAGTAGTGCAACCAACAAATAAGAAACCAGAATCGCTTGTTTGTATCCCTCCACCTAATGGCCAGTCTTGATATGGAGAATAATATTGCCAACGACCCAATTCATTCCCATCAGTATCTGTACGGATCATCAAAAACACATCATTGTAATTGCCAATGCTGGCAGTACAGATTAACATATATTCGTTTGTATTTGTAGCTATGGTTCCATAAGCCAAAACACCTGGATAAGAGCCGATGGAAGGAACACTAAAAACTTTTATCCATTTAACATTACCATTGCTATCTGTTTTTGCCATTACGCTTTCCTCAGCCTGTGCAGTATTATTGTAATACTGACCCCCTATTATAATATTCTTGTCTTTATCAAAGCATGCATTTGCACCTAATGTGTACCCTGAAAGGGAATCGTCAATATACTGTCTTTCCCAAAGTGTGTCACCTGAAGCATTAATGCAAAAAAGGGTTGTTTTATAAGCCATATCATATGCATAACTTATTATAATAAATTTATCATCGGAAAGCTTTAATGAACTGTAGGATGTTTCAAAGTGAAACCGGTGCATGTCATATGTAGTATCAACATAAGCAAACTGACCAGTTACCATGCCGGTTTGCACCAGCATAGTAACCATCAGCCAATATCGAATTACAATCCTGAACACCATTTCAAATGTTTTTGATTGGTGTTGTAATTTAATCAAAACTTCACAAATTTTTGCAAGCCTATCTGGTTACTGCCTTGCATCAGGGTACAAACATAAACTCCACTTACCAATCCGGTTTTTTGTAACTGAATTTCGCCTGCACCTGCGTTTAAATCATACCGGGCAACTGTATTGCCTATTATATCGCTTATAACAAGCACACCCGGTGTATTGACATCGGCAAAAGCGTATTGAATAACCGCATTGCCATTGTTGGGATTGGGGTATAGTTCAAAAGTGTTTATTGCAGACTGCAGTGTAGTAATATTGGTGTCCTGTTTTATCATTTTTATTTTTACAAACGGCGGCACAGTAGGATAGTATTCGTTTTTATAATGCAAAAGCAGGTTTTTAGCTACCGCCCCCGCTGCCGGGCGCACGGCTTTGGCAAAGCTGCGCAAAGTACCCCATTCGCTGTCGTTTAGCTGGTTTAAACTGCGCCCTTGGGTGGCGGCGTTACCTAATAAAGTGTAAATGGATTTAAAATCCTGCTGGTCCTGATTTTGGGCGTTTATTGCGTTAAGAGCATTATTCATTTCACCAAACAAACCGAGTTGATAATACGCAGGCACCAGCAATTGTTGAGCATCCCAATCGTTAAAGTTTTGTAGATAAGTGACCATGTTACTAATCCGGTTTATCATTAAATTGTTACCATTTGTAACATTGGTATCTGTCATTATACTACGCAAGGCAACTGCGCGGTCGTGCATGCTAACTGAACGCTGACGCGAAGTATTTGGGGTTGTGTCAAGCATTTTACACTCAGAGCACGTAGCAGTTGTGCCGCCACAATCAGCAGCAACGGGTAAGGTTCCTGTATATGGATTATTCCCACTATTAAAAGGGTTTAAGGTTAAACGGCCATCAGAAGAGCCAATAGCATAGGGGCCGCCGGAATAATATGCGCATCCGGCATCTGTAACCTCGCTACTACTTCTGGTATTATATTGATAGGCACTGCTGGTTGAAGGGTCATAACTTGCGCCAAAAAGCAGTGAAACCAAATTATTGGAAGATGTAGTACCCGTAGAGCCAAAGTTATTGTCAGCCAAATTAACATCAGGATTTTGGGTGCCTACACCTTTTGTACCATTTTGATTAAGCGTGGTATAAGTATTGCCCAGGTCATCGGCATTCAGGTTTACAGAAAATATATTGCCGTTAAATATATTCTGCCTGTAATAAATAACCGGATTGTTATATGTAAACTGTGTGCCTGTTATTAAGTCGCTGTATTGATTATTATCTAAAACATTTTCGGTTGTGCTTGCACCTTCAATCAGGGTACCTACCCTCGCAAAATCTTCGCCGGGTGTACCGTTTAGTGCAAACTGATTGCCGCAGACGATGAAAAGGTTGGCATAATCGGTTGATAAACCCAAACTGTAATTCGGAAATAACGAATTATATGAAGGTATATTGAATGTACAATTATTAATATAATCGTTATTAGTACCGCTCATGGCAACGCCTATCTGGTTATTAGTAAAAACCGCATTCTGGCACGTTAACTGGCCCCCGGTTAAAACTTCATCGTGCTCGATACCGGTAGTTAGTCCCTGAAAAGTATTAATATCTGTTGCCGATGCTGAACCAATACTATAATTTGTTCTATAGTCGTATACGCCAAAGCCACGGGAGCCCGGGTCGAAGTTGGCATAGTAGGAATTGCTTAAGGTGCAACCCTGCAGAAACTCATTTGATAAGTTTCTTATACTTGAAAAAATATGGTAGGTTAACCCTGCCTGTCCATTAATTGGTTCGGCCATATAGCCATTTACATCAAAGGTGCAGCCCGAAAAATAGGATGCATCGGTATTGCCATTATATTCGTAAAACTTTGCTCCAATAGGGCAGTTTAAAAAGGTATAACCTGTGGGGGCCCCGGTATAAGTTTCCGTATAAGCACCTGTAGCCTGCAGCAGGCCACCGCTTCCGTTTGCACTCAAATTGGTTTGGCGGTAATTTATCCAGTCAAATTCGGGATCTGCAACACCAACCACGGTGCTGGTTAAGTTTCCCGATGCATAGCAAGGATAACTGCCTGTTGAATTGCTCCATGTTGAGCCCCCGTTTGCCTGCCCACCATAATATTGCTTGTCAACATCCACACCTATAACGGCATCGCGTATCACAGAGTTATTCATAGTAAGCGTACCTTGCGCCGTACTGCTTTGGGGGCTGGTAGGGTCGCCTTTAACTCGATTCCTTCCCATTGCAGGTTTTGCCCCAGGCAATTGTTCATGCCTTCCAGTATTACATCAGTAAGGTTCAACGTACCGCCGGGTTGAATAATAATTTTAGAAGGATTTGAAATAGGTTGATTAAAATTGGCAAAATCAATTGTATGCCTTGAGTTTGCAAATTGCATGGTGCCACTGCTTATATTGACGGTTGTACCGCTGGGTATTATCATAGTGCCCTTGTAAGGATCGGTACCAGCCAGGTTTATAGTGTGGGTTGTATTACTTGAAAACACAGGAGCATTATTGTAATAGCTGTTAGGTTCGCAATCTTCATAAAATTTATGTATTACAAAATCCTGGTACCTGCTAAAATTATTGCCGCCAATTAAAAAGCCACCCTCATTATTAAGGCACAACGCAAAGCAGCATTCAAAAGGGTTTTCGGTGGCCTGTTCCCAGCCATTAGGCCCAGCTGTACCATTAGGGTTAAGAGCGGTTTGGGGTTCCTGGTTATTTACGGGCGGGTGATGCCCTACCTGGGTAAACTCCCAATAAGGGCTAAAATCGTTGTTCATTTTTTCTACATGCATGGCGGTAACTACATTTGCCAGCCACCGGCTGTTACTTCCAACCAGGTTATCAACTGTTCCGGGGCCGGTGCCATATACCCCGCTGATATTATGATCATCACCGGTGGAACCGGTAACATATATATACCCACTATTATCAACTGCCAAACGGGGGAAGTAATCAAACCCGCTGCAATGCATCACTTCGGTTGCAGGCGCAGTTACGGCGCCGCTGCTGGTATTTACTTTAAACAGCACTATATTTTCATCAGTATAATAACCAATACCGGGGTCACAAAAAGCTGCTTCAGTTGTACCCATAGCACCCTGTGGTAACTCGTTAAGGCCACCATTTGCATTGGTTGTGGTTGTCCCTGCGTACAAATTAAAGGGGAAAGCCTCACTTTTAATGGAGCTAGCCCCATTAGGAGTTGACTGGAAGTAATTAACCTGCGCTAAAATAATTAACTGGCCTGCGTTATTTGGATCCAATGCTAATGTGTAACCCCTGTCTTGGTGCAAATTGCCAAAAAAATCGACAGCAGTTGAGCCAGACGATGGTATGGGTATTGTGGCTGTGGGATTTCCAGGCGTGGCACCCGCTTTATACGGGGGATTAGTCATTTCCGTAATTGAAGGAGCGTAAGTCTTTCCAAAACCAGTAGAAGTTGTTGTTTGTAAACCGGTAAGATCATAATCAATTGGCCAGTTAACAGGGAAACCGTTTGTTGTGAGCGGTGTCGTAACTGTAGCAGAGGGATAATCAGCTTCGGTTACATTAAATTGGAATAACGAAACATTTGATTTATTACCACTAACCGTAACTGTAGCGCCGCTTTCATTTACCCTAGTGTCGTCAGAGCTAGTTGTTTGGTCATCGTTGCCAACAACAAAGAGGTTATAATTATAATTGGTGCCGGTGGGTTGAACCACCAGGTCATTGCCTCTCCAGTTTAATGCCGGATTGCCGCTTTCGGCTCGGAATAACCCGGTGGTTGACACTGTGGAGGATCCGAGAATGGATTCAACAGAACCCCAAACAAAATTTACTCCGCCAGCCGAATGTGAAAAATCCTGTTGTATTTCGCATACAAATAAATCAGTATTTTTATTTGTGCCTCCGCTGGCGGTCAGGGCCCACGTATTTGAATACCCCGAAATAACAAGATTACCTGAGGGTGTTTCTTTTATCCCCCCCAAATACGTTCTGCCATACGCGTTTGGGCCGCTGTAAAATGCGCCCCCAAGCAGCGAATTATACAACCAACCGTCTTCCAATTCATTTCCATTAATATCAAAAGCCGCAATAAAAATTTCCTGTTGTTTTGTTCCATAGGGGTCTGAACTATTAGTAAACTGACATGAAGCTATATAAGCTACGGGTACAGAGCCGATATTCACCGGATGCTGTATTTTAATTATCTGGTTAAAAGCAGAATTATTTACAGAACCGCCGCTCAAAGGTGTTTGTATTATAGTATGCCATTGCGGTATCCCGTCAGGGCTTAATTTGAGAATGTCAGGATAGTAAAGGTCGGCCTGCTCTGTTCCGCAATACCCAACGCCAACATACCCGCCATCACTTGTCTGCACCAATCCTTCTAACCAATTGCCACCAATTCCAGCTCCACCCCCTGTAAACTCCCATTGGCGTACGGGCGGGTTCATGGGGGAAGAAGACCTGGCAGATTGTAATTTAGTATAGTGGGTAGTGTCTCCGCTAGTGGTAACCCGCACATATAATCTTGCATAAGAGCTTGCACAATACGATGCAGTTACTGCAGTTGCACGGATTATATAATTGCCGGTAACACCACTTATGCAGCCGCTCATTGAATCAATTGATGCCCCTCCACTATCAATGCTATACCTTATTAAAAAACTGCCACTTGAATAGGCAGCGTAGCAGGAAGCACTATCTGGCTTAATAACGGTATCGCCCTGGTAAAAGACCGGCGTAGGCGGACCTGTTGGAATACTGATATTTACCGAAGGCTGCAATAAAAGGTTACATCCATCCGATGTATCATAGGCAATAACATTGTAAACTGTATTGGAATCAATTGCCAAATGCTTAAAATTAATTACATAAGTATTGCCGTACAAAGAATCAATAACCCCACTATTAAGGGTAAGCTGATATTTTATGTTTTGCTGCGAGTTTGGAACAAAAATAAAAGCCGAATCTCCTACGCAGTTGCCTGATAAATTGAATGATGGCGTTAATTGCCATGGCGCCTGATTTACAATCACTACGGTGCTGGAGGTGGCACTACACCCAACAGAATTTGTTACAGTAACTGTGTATGTACCTGCGTTGCCACTTGCGGGAAATTTTGGATTTTGTGCTGTGGAACTGAATGAATCAGGACCACTCCAGCCATAAGATGCCATGCCGTTAGGTGAAGCGTTTAAATTGATAGAGTCGTTTGAACAATAAACCCCGGAATTACTGATAGTGGCAGTTAAATGGATTACCTGAAAATACGCTGACACCCCACCTACAAACACCGGCACCGAAGCCACCACCCTAACCCTATAATGCATACCACCCGTAACAGTTGCAGGTATGGTAGCCGTAATAGTATCATAACCTAAAGTTGTATCAACCCCAATACTTACCGGGCTTGCAAAGCTGCCGGAGGAGTCAGATAGCTGGGCAGTATAGGTGCTTGCACCCAGCATATCTTTAGTGGTAAAGGGTATGCTTATTTGAGTGCCTGCGCAATAAGGGCCGGTAGCCAAAGCGGCAATTGCAATATTGGGCTGGGGTTGTTGAAAGCCCAAACTAACCTCATATCCACCGGCAGTAAAAGTCTGGTTCAGCGGCTCGCCAATAGTAAACTGCATTTGCAGGTTACCATTGGTAAAACTGCCGCCCTGGCTGGGTTTCACGGTTGGGCTAATGGTTTGGGCAATGCCTGCCAGTGTGCTTAAAATAAGCAGGAGGTATATATGGAGGATTTTGTTTTTCATATCAATGCGTTTTTATTAGATATGCGACTATGCGATATGCGATTTTCGACTTCAATACAAGGTGTCACAATTTAGCTGCGCAAGAATGCTATGCCTGTCCGACTGGTCATCCTGGCGGGCATAAGTGCCAGACACCTTTGGGGCTAATACCAACTGCTGGTTGCTGCATCGTAGGTAAGCGAGTATTTTACATTGCCATTGGCAACTGAGCTTACCGAACCCAAACCGCCTGCGCCCGCAATGGTGCCGCCGCTATATGAAATGCTGGTAATGATATTGGTAAAGGTAAAGCTCACGGTTTCGTTATCTGTTGGCAACAACGGCAACACGATGGTAAGGGCTGCAAGGCCTGATGCGGGATTAATAATGTTATTGCCGGAATAAACATTTATGGTACTGCCGGTGGTAGGCGTAAATACTAATTTGCCGACCACATAATTTTTCCAGCTCAAATTTCCAGAGGGATCGCTCGTAAGCATGCCACCCGACACCAGCGTGCCCGTTGTTGGCCAATTGTAAGTAGTAGAGCCAATTTTAATATGGAGCGTAGCAGTATCAAGCGTAATCGTTGCCCCTGAACTGCTATAGGTAACACCTAATGTAATTGCAGTAGGACTAAACGTTGCACTTGCCCTGAAGTTTAGTTACGGTATTGTTTTGCGAGGATATTCCAACAGTAGTATTGACCGGATCGCTGTCAATTATTGCTACTGATGCCAGGGGGCCACCACCGGTAAGGCTGTGCACGCATATCATTACTATGCCGTTAGGAGCACCGCCGGTTAGGGCAGAAACATTGCCAATGCCCATATAATCGTAATGGCTTTCAGGTGTATCAATCCGGGTAAAAAATGGCCCATCAGGTACGTAGCCCGATATTGCTGAACCCAGTGTAAAGCCCTCATTAATCCCACCGGCAACGGTTCGGGATATTTGGGTGGCATAGTTGGCGGGGTTCCTGGAAAAAAGGGCATCTCCGGTTGTCCCGGTGCCGGTGCCATACGGAATTTGGTTAGATGGTATGGATAATCCGCCGCTATTGAGCGAATACAGTGCATAGGGCACACTTTGCAATTGTGATGTGCCCATATTTATGTAGCTGGTACCACCGGTGGGGTCAACCTCCAGTTTAACAAACTTGGGCGCACTGCCCCAGGTAATACCGCTAAACGAGCCGGATACTACTGTTCCACTGCCGATGCTTAAAGTAAACAGGCCCAGGTTATTTGTAGTAACCGAGTCTGTTTCTTTGTAGACAACGGTACCGGTTGATGTAACATCAAGTATACTGAGGCGGATGGAGATGACATGGTTAGGAATAAGGATGCCGTTAGAATCGCGGGCTACGCCTTGAAATGGTATAGTTTGTGCATTGGCTGCATAAAGGCAAAGCAGTAGCAGGCCGAAGGATAGGAATTTCTTCATAGCGTTTTTTTTAATTAGTATGTAATAATTACAACGGGTAGTAAAAACAGCAACCGGGACAAAGGTGGTTAGGACTTGCCAGGGATTGCTTTAAGCAAAAAAGAACGATGAAGGTTTTGCTGACGATTAGGTATGTAATACAAAAAAACTATCTGATTGTGTTTCAAACATACAATGGTTATTTATTAATAAAAAAATAAAACGAAAAGTATTTTTTGTATACAATTTTAATGCCAATAAAGGCTCATGAAAATGATGTAATGTTTAATGTATTGGCAATAACTGTATTAATAAAAAATTATCACGGAAAACCGTTGTTTTATAACAAAAAATTATACTATTATTTTTAACAGTTGACTGACCTTTGCGTATAGTGTGGGTATGTGTTTAGATACAACAAATAAAAAAAATGCAGGCATTATAAATGCGAATGCACATGATCTTAGTTGCAAACGAGAACCGGTGCCGAAATGAGTTACGATTAAAATTAATTTGATATACGGGCAGGGGTTACACTTTTTGATAAAATGGAGGTTTTAGCAAAGGGCATTTTTGTAACTAATTGATTGTTAAATTAATACATATATTTTGGGTTACACTTTTTCTGTAATTCTGAAATGTGTAACCATTTAGTTTGTTGATTATGAGGTTTATATGCGGAAAATGTCTCAAAAAAGTGTAACCCCTTTTTTGAAATTAGTTATTTACCTGATGCAACAAAAACCTCAAAAGATTTGGCTGGTAGCTCAACGGATAAAGTTGTCCCTTTGTTATAAGTAAAAGTACTGCCGAATTGAGATTGTAATACACCGGTTGGCACGGATGCAAGATTAACTGTTATCGTTTTGCTTTGCGATGCATTATTAAATACAACAATTGTAGTTTCATCAAAATAGCTGCGCTGGTATGCTAATGTAGTTTCGCTGGCTTCTAACAAATTAAAGTCGCCATAAGTAAGCGAAAGGTGTTGTGCCCTTAACCCAAACAGTTTGGCTACTTTCTTTTTCAGTTCCAGTTCTTTGGGGCTTAAATTTCCAAAGCGCATCATTCGGCGGTTATCGGGGTCACCGGCGCCGGGCATGGCTATTTCATCGCCGTAATAGAGGACAGGTACCCCAGGTATAGTTGCGGTAAATGCAATCAGGCATGCCATTTTGTTATAGGCGATGTCGCTGCCCACAGTTATGTTTCTGTCCCATCCTGCTTTACGGGCATCTTCATTAAACGATAATCCCCCACCGGCGAGCGAAGCAACCCGGGGCTGGTCATGATTACCGGTAATGTTACCCATTAAATGGTGCGAGCCGTAGAAGTTTATGCTTTGCATTAGAGTGCCCGCCATTTTTTGAAAGCCTTCGCTGTCTTTTGCAAATGCATTGCGTGCATCAAAATATAAATTGAAATCGAACTGGCCATCTAATAAACCGCTGCCGATGTAAGATGCAATCAGCTCTTTGCTACCGTAGGTTTCACCAATCTGGTAAAATGGTTTTGTGCCTTCAATCTTTTTTAAATTGAGTGTAAGCGAACGCCAGAATGCTGTTGCGATATGTTTGGTGGCATCATGCCTGAAGCCATCAATGCCATACTTAGTAACCCATAACAGCGATGAATCCACTTCAAGCTTAATGACATCTTTGTTCGAGAAATCAAGTGTGGGCAGAAAAGTATCAAACCAGGTAGTTAGCCGGTACTCGTCCCATAACCGGATATTCTTTCTTCCATCCGGTAAATTAAGTTGCGTTGCCCACTCCGGGTGTTGTTTGATGATGGGACATTCTTCATGCACATGGTTTGCCACAAGGTCAACCAAAACGTTATCGTTAAGTTTATGGGCTTCGTCTACAAGATTTTTAAACACTTTATCGTTCCCGAACCGGTGGTCAATTTTGGTAAGTGAAATGGGCCAGTAGCCGTGGTAACCGGAATACCAGTCATGCGGTTCGGGAAATTCACGGTAGGCACCTTCAGGGTTTTGCAGAACCGGAGATATCCATAAAGTATTAATGTGCAGCGAATCAAAGTAACCGGCTTTCAGTTTTTCGGTAATACCGGCTAAATCGCCACCATAGTAATTGGCCTTGGGTTTTAAATCTTTGAAAACAACCGGTTGATCGTTGGTTGAATCGCCATCATAAAACCGGTCAACTAAAATTGAGTAAATACTCATGGCATGTTCATCGCTGCGGTCAAGTTGTTTGGGGCCGGTAATAACCTCTCCGTTTGCAAGCGGAATCAGCAAATCATTACTTAGGCCGCCATCGTTAAAAGCGTAAACACGGATATAGGATTTTTTTAAGTCCCTGGCATCTTTGGGAATTTCGATTGAGTTTTCAGACGCATTGTTTGTTGAGGCAACCGGTATGCGCTGATTCTGCCAATATGCGAAAACTTCTGAATAGCGGTTTTCTGATGCAAAAGTGAAACCTGTTTTAGATGAACGAAGCGTTCTTAACACCGGTCTTTTTGCAACGCTGACACCTGCTTTAAAAATTGAATTAAACCCACCGTTATTATTATCAGCCGAATCTTTATTGCCCGGGTCTAACTGCCATTTGCTATCAAGCACCAATTGATATTGATAAACGCCAGGGTTTAATTCAACTGTTGCCCTCCAAAAAGTGCCATCAAACCTGAAGTTATTTTTTTTAGGGCCCCAGTCGTTCATCTCACCTGCCAACTGAACAGTTTGGTAAGTTTTTCCATTCGGGTTGAATGTAAATTCGTAAGCTTTCTTTTGCGATCTTTTTAAAAGAACCGAAGTAGGCTGTCCTTCGCTCCATAGCTTTAATTCCGTTAGTGCCGGCAGTTTATTATCTGCAACTATCTGAACTGTGTTTTCTGTTCTGTACCAGTGACCTTTGTAATTGTTTGAAAAAGAGATTGAGTCAATTTTAGAAGGGTCGATAAAAAAATCATTCAGGTTAATAATGGTAGTATCCATGTTAAGCTGAACCGGTGCTATTAAATTGGGTACCTGTGTTGACTGAGCGTTAGCCCTAACCTGATTACACGATATAAAAAGTACGAGAACCGCAATTGCTTTTACTGACCACGTAGCGGTTTGTCCCATTCCCACGATTATTTTCCGCAAAGCGGAAAATAATGTTTCCCTCTGGGGCGGGCGTAGGGGGAGGAGAGACTTTTGCAATATAGAATTATGTAGTGTGTGGTCGGTATTTGATTTAACTTGATTACCAGTATAGTCTGGACTCCCTAATAATTCCTCATTTTTCGTCAACGTTAGGGGCTCACCTCCCCCTACGCCCCCTCCGGAGGGGGACAGCCCCATAATTTTTCTTCGCGTTGCTTGAAAAATAATGGGGAATAGGGCACTACCAGGTAATCTTAATTTCATGATGGGCATTTTCGATAGTAGTGAACGCAACATTTTTCTCTATCATGTCTTCACTACTGGCAGTATAGAAGGGATCGAAAGAAGAAACCGGTGCAATGAATTGATAATCTCCTGAAAAAGCTTTAACCGGTGCGTTATTTACTTTCAATTTCAAAGACTTACTGAAGCTATGTAAATAGAGTTTTATGGTTTTGAATTTTGAACCTGCGCCGCCCTCCTTTTTTGAAAGGGTTAAGGTTTTCTGTTCCGGGTGATAAGATATAGTGCGTTTAAAGTAAACGCCTTTTTCATGTTCATTGCTGGTTCCATCATCCTCATAATAAACGAAAGCATTGGGTTCTTCACCTTTATAAATATGCAGTTCTAATACCTCGTCAGGCTGCTCAACAGTTGATTGAACAAGCGATTGCATGGGGATGATAGAAGAACCTTTTACAAACAGCGGGAAACGTTCTGCACGCATTTCAATAATATGTTCACCGCTGGTAAAACTTTTGCCGCTATGTAAATCGTACCAGTTGCTTTCGGGCAAATAGATTTTTGCAAATTCTTTACAGCTTTCAACCGGGGGTACCAAAAAGGCCTGCCCGAAATAATATTGATTTTGATAACGGGGTTCATATACTTTTTCATCGAAGGCATGTTGTATCGCTAATGAGCGCGCAACCGGCATTCCATTTTGTGTACTTTCAAAAAAAGTGGAATAGATATACGGCAACAGCCGGTAACGAAGCCCGATATAGTTGCGCGAAATTTCTTCGGTCTCCTCACCAAAAGCCCATGGCTCGGCATCCTTTGAATTAATCATACTATGACAGCGGAAAAGAGGAGAGAAGGCACCCAGTACAATCCACTTTGCAAATAATCCGGGCGCTGCTTCTCCGGCAAATCCGCCAACATCGTAACCGGCAAAGGCAACACCACTTAACCCCAGCGAGTTAACCAGCCGCACGCCGCAAAGCATGTGCTCATCACTGGCAATATTATCACCGGTCCATGATGCGGTATATCTTTGAATACCTGAGTAACCGGCGCGATTTAAGGTAAAGGGCCGCAAATCTTTCTGTGTCTGTTTGGCGCCCATATGTGTGCTGCGGGCCATTTGCATTCCATAAACATTGTGGGCCTGTTTGTGCGAAGTTTTGTGGCCTTCATAATCAAACTCAATCAGGTCAGGCGGCGATTGGCCCCAGGCTGCGGGTTCGTTCATGTCGTTCCAGTAGCCATCAATTCCATTATCCTTATAGAACTTTATTTTTTCTGCCCACCAGTTTCTTACTTCAGGGTTTGTGAAGTCGGGGAAATGGCTCCAGCCCGGCCATACTTCGCCGCTGTAATTTTCGCCATTGGGGTATTTTACAAAATAATCTTTGGCAACTCCTTCGTCGTATACTTTGTATCCCTTCTCCACTTTAATCCCAGGGTCCAGAATTACGATAGTCTTAAATCCCTGCGCCCTTAATTCATTAGTCATTTTTAAAGGGTCGGCAAATCTTTCAGGATGAAAGGTGAATACTTTGTAACTATCCATGTAATGGATATCCAGGTAAATCACATCAGCCGGAATTTTCTTTTCGCGGAAAGTCCGGGCAACATTTAAAACTTCAGTATCGGGGTAATAACTGTAACGGCATTGTTGTAAACCAAGGCTCCATAAAGGTGGCATTTCCATTCGCCCGGTTAGCCATGTGTAATTTTCAATAATCCCGCTAACATGCTTGCCGTAAATAAAATAATAATTCATATCGCCCCCTTCTGCACTGAATGATGCAAAGCGGTTATTAGAGGCGCCAAAATTGAATTTGGTTTTAAAAGTGTTGTCGAAAAAAATGCCATAGCATAATTGATTGTGCAGGCCCATGTAAAATGGAATGCTCATATAAATGGGGTCTGCGTCTACAGCATAACCAAATTTATCTGTGTTCCAGTTGGTATGGGCAGTTCCTTTGCGATCCAGGTTCCCGGTTTTTTCGCCGAGGCCAATAAATCTCTCATCTGCCTGTAGTGCCTTGTAGGTAGTTACTTCTGTACCAATTACAGAGGAACCAAAAGATTTATCATCGGCATTTATCAGTTTTCCATCCAGCGTATAAAACGAAAATCTAACGGCAGCTTTATCTATTACCAGCTTAACTGCCGAAGTTTGCAGCTTTATATTTGCCGCGGTTTCTTTTACACTGAACTTAACTTTTTGTTGTTGATTTATTACTGCGTAAGAATGCTCATTAACTGCAATTCCTTTCGGGCAAATACGGACGCGGATAATTTCGGGTGTATAAACAATTACTTCAACCTTTCCTTCGGCGGTTGCTAAAATAATCCGGTCGGCAGTTGCTTTATAACCGGTGCAAGCTCCTAAACTTTTACTCAGAAATCCGCTTTTTTTTGATTCACTCATTTTGCTTTTTTAGTCACACCGTTGCCGGCTGCTATTTCTAAGAAACTGTTTAAAATCAAATCCAAATACAATTTAACACAAACCTGCCTACCGGCAGGCAGGTTTGTGTTGAACCTTGCGGTAACCTGTAATTCTTTTCTTTAATTTCAAACGGCTTCTTACACAGTTTTTTTACTGAAATCTTTTTTCATGTGGTACAGCATCAGGTAATCAACCGGTTTATTGGTAATCATTCCTATTTTAATATGCAGGTTATCGCAATGCTTTCTCAAAATATCTTCAAAGTGATATGCTATAGAACCAACAAAATGCACAGGCACTTCGCGGTAGTTTTTATAGCAGCAGACGTGAAAGTTAAGGAATTCGTACATGCCTTCTGTAATCATATCTTTTATATACTGATTATCGCGGTGTTCTGAGCAGAAACGCATAAACGAGGCCAGGAAAACATTGGCGTGGGGTTTCATATAAACACGCTCAAAAACCACGTCTTTATCCGGATGAAACTCTGCCTCAAAATTTTTCAAAATGGGTTGTGGCATCAGTTTATAAAAGTAATCACGCAGTAACTTCTTACCGTAAAAACTTCCGCTGCCTTCATCGCCTAAAATGTAGGCCAGGGCCGGTACCTCTTCATAAATTTTATGCCCATCGTAATAGCACGAGTTTGATCCCGTACCTAATATACAGGCTATACCCGGTTTACCACCGCAGGTAGCATAAGCTGCGCCGTCCAGGTCATGGTCAACCACTATTTTTGAGTCCTTGAAAATAATGTGCAGCCCGCGTTCAACGCGCGATTGAAGTTCTTTACTTGAACCACCTGCACAGTAAAAGAAAACCTGGCTAACTGTGGGCCCGGCATTTCTTAAAATGGGGTTCTTAAAAACCTCGTTGGCAATATCAATTTCATTATGGAAAAAAGGATTGATTCCCTTTGAGGATGTTTCGCTTTTTTCTCCGGTTTCGGGATCAAATATTATCCAATCACATTTGGTTGATCCGCTGTCTGCAACTACTATCATAGTATGAATTGTTTTTCAATTATAGAATAAAATCTGTAGAAAGGAAGTTTGATTTTCGCTCTTCAGGTATTTGGGTTAAAAGGCCGCGGTTAACATCGTTGTCTTTCATCGCAACCATTGTTCCCGTTTATATAAACCGGGGAGTGTACATCCGGAAAAGGCCCCTTCCACTCAACCAGCTTGCCATTTAAAAGCCAGGTTTTTTGTTTGAGCGGAGCAACAGCAAATTCAGAAGGAACATCCTTTTGTTTTGGAAACATTGGCATTTTTTAGATTGAAAGAATTTCATTTATTCTAAAAACATCCAGGTCAATCAGCTTATCCATATTCAATACTTCTTTTAGCGGGGTGTATGTAACATGGTGCCATAACACTCCCACCATATCGCATGTTTTATCCATCATTAATCCTTCCACGGCCGCAACGCCCATGCGGCTTGCTAATTCGCGGTCGGTACAGCTGGGGGTGCCTCCGCGTTGCAGGTGGCCCAGCACCGTAACCTTGGTGTCGTACTCCGGATATTTCTCATCCACTTTTTTCGCAATTTCGGTGGCAGAACCTGTGCGGCAACCTTCAGCAACAACAACTATGGTAGACGACTTTTTATTCCTTCCACCCTTATCAATAATCTTCATTAAGCCCTCAATGCTTATTTCCTGCTCGGGTATCATTACTGCTTCAACACCGGCAGCGATAGCAGTGCGAAGCGCAATAAAACCCGAATGGCGGCCCATTACTTCAATAAAGAAGAGGCGGTTGTGCGAAGAGGCGGTGTCTTTAATAGAATCAATGGCATCAATTACTTTATTACAGGCGGTATCATATCCTATTGTATAGTCGGTGCCGGCAATGTCGTTATCAATGGTGGCTGGTATGCCAATTACCGGAAATTTGAACTCTTCATAAAATATTTTGGCCCCGGTAAAAGTGCCATTGCCACCAATGGTTATAAGCCCATCAATGCGGGCATTTTTAAGGTTGTCAAACGCTTTTTGGCGGCCTTCGGGGTTCATAAACTCTTTGCTACGTGAGGACTTTAATATAGTGCCACCCCTTTGTATAATATTACTTACCGAACGTGCATCAATATCCTCAAAGTCGCCGGCTATCAAACCTTCGTAACCGCGGTAAATGGCCACGGGCTCCTTCTTATAATATATACAACTCCTTACCACCGCCCTTATAGCGGCATTCATACCCGGAGCATCTCCGCCCGAAGTTAACACGCCAATTCTTTGCATTTGCTCAGACATAAATCAATTTATATGGCCTGTTTTTCCACATAGTGTAATAAAGACACTTATACGAAGATATAAAAAGGCGATTAATGAAAGTGTTTTTAAATTATCTTGCACACCGCAAAGCAATTTAACAATAATGAAAACTAATGCGCTAAACCCCCATGTATCGGTAGACTGTGTCATATTTGGGTATGATTTTGAGGAGTTAAAAGTCCTTTTAATTGAGCGCAACTATTTTGACGACAATGACAACCACCAAGATAAGAAGATTACTGACTTGGTTTTGCCGGGAAACCTTGTCAGGGATAATGAAACCCTCGATGAGTCGGCCAAACGTATCTTAAAGGAGTTGACCGGCCTTGAAAATATATTTCTTGAACAGTTTTACACTTTTGGCGACCCCAACCGGGTACGTAAAAAGCAGGATGCCGAGTGGTTGCGCACCATGCGTACCGACCCTGATGCCCGGGTTATAACAGTGGCTTATTTTGCTTTGGTAAAGCTGAACGATTACATCCCAAAGCCCGATTCATTTGCCCGCCGCTCGGAATGGTATGGGATTGATAAAATACCCACCCTGGCCTTTGACCATAACGAAATATTAGATAAGGCGCTTGAATCCCTTAGGTTTAAGCTTAAATATTTCCCGATAGGGTTTGAACTGCTGCCTAAAAAATTTACCCTCAGCCAGGTGCAGAAGCTGTATGAAGCGATTTATGGTAATAAGCTTGATAAGCGCAATTTCAGAAAGAAGCTAAAGGCCCTGGATATTATTACCCCTTTGGGCGAAAAGCAAAAAGGCGTTTCGCATAAACCTGCCAGCGTTTATACTTTAAACTTAAAGGCTTATCAGGATTCTCAATCAGGAAGTTTTTAAGCCCTGAATATCTACAAAACCGAACTATATTGTTGCAATCCCGTAACGGGCAATGCCATTAAGTTAAGTTAATTCTCATGCGACTCCTCTGGAGTCGTATGGTTCTTTCTCTACTTGTTGCTATAAATATATGACCTCTCCGAGGTCAGGATTTCAATGACTATCCGCTTGTTTACCTAATTAATGGCTAAAGCCAAAATTCTTTATTTAATAACCCCCACTCTGAAGAGTGGGGCAACATATTGCCCCGACTTTTAAGTCGGGGATTAGGAAAAGAAAGAAGGCTTTAGCCATTAATGTATTTAGGTAACCATGCGGATAGTCATTAGGATTTCCTTAACTTAATGGCATTGCCCGTAATGGGATTTGACAAATGTTCAAACGCAGGCTATATTAACCAGCGAGGTTTTGAAAGTTGTTATCTATTAGCCTTCGCCCAACCAGAAAAAAAAATGTGCCCATGTGTTGTGCCCAATAAGACAAAAATGGCACAATTTGGTGTTGTTTTTGCTGATTTTGGGAGTAGAAGCCATGTTTTTACGCTAAATCCCCTGCGAACATGTGTTTAACAATTGCGTAAAAATAAATAGTGTTAAGTTGACACTAAGAATAAATTAACTTATCTTAGTACACACGATTTGACTTAGGTTAGAAAATCCGGACTCCCTGAACCGGATAACTTTTAGGTCAATTTGAGTTAGAAATTATTATAAATAACACCCCCTTGTTATCAATTGTATCTCTTAAAAACAATTAAAGTATGAAAAAAACATTACGTGTTTTTACATCAAGGGTTTCGGCCATAATTATTTTGCTGGCGATTGTTGGCGGCTTTTTTAATAAGGCACAGGCGCAAAGTAACGTTTCAACCGGAGCCCAAATATCATCCTTTACCGGTAACGCATCCGACTTTACCAATGCTGGTTATGTGGGTTATGCTGATCAAGGTGGCAATGGAGTAACTTATTACATTGGATTTGACGCAAGTTATCTATATGTTGGGGCGTTTAGAACCGGCAATACATTTGGTGGAAGCGATAACCTTACTGTATATATAGACATTGATCCAAATGCAACTCCAACGAGTGGAACAGGAACGACCGCTGGTCAGTCTTATAACAGCGTTACTGGAACTCTTCCGTTTACTGCGAATTACGACGCCCACTTGGAAGGTAGTTATTATGAAATGAGAAATTGGACAGGCAGTGTATGGAATGCTACCGCAATTTTGACTTCCAATTACGGCGTTTGGTTGGGCTCTAATACCAGGGAGCTAAAAATTCCACTGTCCACAATTGGTAACCCCAACGCCTTGTATGTTACCTGTTGGATGGGTTATGCAGGTGGAACTTATGCTAACGCACCGGGAACAAATGTTGGAGGTTCAAATCCTACTACAGTGGGTTACTTTGGTGGTTTTGGTTTAAGCAGCACTGGTTGTAACCCTACCACCAGCATTAACACTGCTATCACAGCTTCATGTATAAACGCGGCCCCAGCTGCAGGTGCTACTTATGGTTATGTTTCTGAAACATCCGGGCCTTTTACTGCAGCAGGTAATTTTAACGTAGCAAACGGGGGCTCAATAAATATTGGAGGTGGTACGCTTGCACTTGGCGCTAATACGGTTACCATGGGCCAAACCGGCCTTACAACCGGTAATGCTGCTACGCTCAATTATAGCAGCGGAACTATAAACACCGGTACTTTAAACTTTGTTAGTAATGGCTATTTCACCGGCAGTGCGGCTACTGTAAATAATGTTACTATTAATACGGGCACGGTTAACTTAACGGCGGTTCCTACAATTAATGGCACCTTATTGATTAACGGCGGAAATGTTTCCGCCGCTCCTGTTTATGGGGCATCTTCTACTTTGGCTTACGGAGGAACCTACACCCGTTATATAGAATGGAGTGCAACTGCTCCTGGTACTATTGGCACAACAGCGGGTTATCCGAACAACGTAAATGTAAACTCCGGAACGCTTACCTTATATAATAGCGGACAAACAGGCGGTGGCGCTATGGCCGGAACAATGACAATAAGTAGTGGAACTACTTTCACAATGGCGGGCTATGGTACAGGCACAATGTCAGTTGGCAAAAACTGGTCTGATGCCGGTACTTTTACACCAGGCACAGGTACAATAAGTATGGCAGGTGGTGCAGCCCAAACGATTACTAAAACAGGCGGCGAAACTTTTTATGGCCTTACTATTAATAACACGTCGGGCGGGGTTAGTTTATCTAATCCGGTAACTGTAACCAATGCACTTACTTTAACAAGCGGTGTGGTTACTACTACTAGCAGTAATACTCTGAGTGTAACCAATACTGCTACTTCAGGTATCAGCGGAGGCTCAACTACTGCTTATGTAAGCGGGCCGCTGAACTGGACTTTGCCTGCAAGTTTAACTGCAAGCGGTTCTGTTTATATTTTCCCGGTAGGGGGCACCGCATACCTTCCTTTTACGCTTACAACTTTAACAACCGGCAGCACCGGACCCATAATTCAGGTTCAGGCTACCAACAGCAGCGCAGGTGGTTCGGTAAACGGAACACTTTCAGCTATCAGCACCAGCGAATACTGGGCGGCATCGGTTGTTTCAGGAAACTATACTTCGGGTGCCATAGGGTTAACACAGTCAACGGCAATAAGCCCTTATAACGTTGTTGCCCAATCGTCATCTCAAAGCGGTACTTATGTCTCAATAGCCGGTACTGCTTCGGCAGATGCGGTAAGCGGTTCGAATGTTGAAACTACTTTAGGCTATTTTACTTTCGGTACAAAAACTTCTCCGCCGGTTATTACCAGCGTTATAGCTACTTCGCCTTTAATTTCAGGTCAGGCAAATAACAGCGGTTATGTTGGTCAAAACATTACTATTACCGGTACTAATCTGGGGTCTGCTACAGTAACCGTTGGCGGAGCCGGTGTTACTTTAGTAAGCAATACCGCTACCGCTTTCACTTTTGTTTGCACGTCGGGCAGTATTGCAGGTACTGTGAGTTTAACAACCAGTGCGGGAACAGCAACGCAAGGTGGCTTTACCAACCTGGGATACATTACTAATGCAAGTGCAGATTGGGCAACAGGCTCAACCTGGTTAGGTGGTTCTGTTCCACCGGCAGGTGCAACTACAACGGTTAATAATACGGTTGGTATCAGCACATCGGTAGCAAACGCACCGGCCAGCATTACTATTAACAGCAGCGAAAGTCTTACTTTAAATAATGCTTCGAGTGCTATTACCACTACTACAGTAACCAATAACGGAACATTAGCCTGGACCGCAGCAGGGACTTTAACTATTGCCGCCGGTGGCACATTAAGTAATGCCGGAACCTTTACGGGTGGCACAGGTACCGTTAACTTTGCAGGTGCTGGTACGGTTAGCGGTTCTTCAACCACTTTCAATAACCTTACTATAAATACCGGAACAGTTACATTAGCAACCACGCCAACTATTAACGGCAACCTGCAGATAAATGGCGGTAACGTATCAGCGGCCCCAACTTACGGCACGGGCTCAGCACTTATATATAATGTAGCATCCTATACTGCATATAACGAATGGACCGGTGGTTCTCCAAGTGGTTCAGGTGTTCCTTACAACGTAATTACAGGCAACGGAACCAACTCGGCTGTTAACTTTGGTTCTTCAGCAAATTACTACCAGTTAAACGGAAGCCTTACTATTGCTTCCGGTTCATCATTAACGCAAAGTTCAAACGGTTCAAGTGCAGGTCTTAAATTCGGAATTAACCTTACCAATAACGGAACATATGCTGATAACGGCCGCGGCACCTGGTTTTTGGGAAGTTCTAATGGGGTTCTGAACAGTTCAACAGGGTTGACCCTTAACTACCTTATTTTAGACGGAAGCGGTAATCTGCAATTAGCAAATTCAAATATTACCTGTGGTGCTAATACTAATGCATTGCAATTTCTTAGCTCAGGCGCCCTTGATTTGGAGACCTATACTTTAACCGTTGCCAGCGGAGGAACCATACAGCTTGACCATAGCGGTGTAAACACAATTCAAAGCACCGGTGGTGCAGGAATTTTAGCTATGGCCGGAAGCAGTACCATTACCCCTACCAGCGGCTCGCTGACCACAAACAGTAGTGTGACCATAACTTTAGCTGGTGGTTTAACCATTGCGGGTGCTTCGGCACTTACTGTTAATGGAACGCTGAAATTACTGGGTGGCGGATATTTGATTTCAAATGCCCCGGTTTATGGAACAGGCTCTTTACTCTGGTATTATACTGCAGCTAACCCGTTTGTCCGTGGGCTTGAGTGGAGTTCAGCAAGTGGTGCAGGTTATCCTTATAATGTTCAGATTAGTAACAATACAACCATTGATGCCGGCGGAACAAGCTATACTGCCACTGCACTTAACGTGGCAAATAATCTTACCATTGATGCCGGTTCGGCACTTTATATGGATTACAGCAGCCATAACATGACAGTAGGTTTAAATGTTACCGGTAATATTAACCTGAACGGTAGTTTATCTGAGTCAGGCTCTGTAGGTGGCGATATTGGTTTAGGCGGTAACTGGACCAATGATGGAACAGGAACAAACTTCTTTGCCAATGGCCGCTCAGTTTCATTCAATGGTTCATCTGCTCAATCTTTAGGTGGTACCAACAGCACAGCAGCGGCGTATGCCTTTGCATATCTTACTATTGATAATACCAGTGGCGGGGTTACGCTTAACCAACCTGTTACGGTTGCTAATACCCTTACCATGACCAATGGAATATTAAATACAACTACAACCAATACTTTAACTTTAGGCAGTGCAGGCGCTACAAGCGGTGGTTCAACTATCTCGTTTGTTAACGGCCCTTTAAACCGGACTTTAGTGTCGGGCCTTTCATCCAGCGGCAATGTTTATGCCTTCCCTATTGGAGCAGGTTCTACTTATTTACCAATGTCGGTTACCTCAGTTACTACCGGCGCTACCGGCCCGGTTGTTCAGGCACAGGCATTTAATTCAGGTTCGGGTGGTTCAGCGGGAACAGGCCTTACTTCTATCAGTTCAACAGAGTACTGGCAGTTGAGCCAGGTATCGGGTAACTATACCAGTGGTTCGGTTACCTTAACCCGTCAGTCTTCAATAACCACTTCATCAGTAATAGGAGCAAGCAGTACCAAAACAGGCGCTTATGCTTATGAAGCAGGAACTGCCAATACAGGCACCAACACTATCAGTAATTCGAACACTACCGGAGCCGGTTATTTTGCCATGTCAATTTCGATAGCTGCACCTTCCATTACCAGTGTAGTACCTACTACGCCTTCAATTGGTGGCCAGTCAAATGGCACAGGATATACCGGTCAAACGCTTACTATTAACGGTTCTGATTTCCCAGGCAATGCAACAGTTACTATTGGTGGTGTTGCTGCAACTTCGGTTACTTATATAAGTTCATCGCAATTAACAGCAGTGGTTGGTCAAAGTGCATCGGGTTCTACCCTGGTTGTAACTAACCCAACAACTACCGCTACCGGCAGCGCTGCGTTTACTTACTTAGGTTATATTACTACAGCGGCTACTGACTGGAACACCAACAGCACCTGGTTAGGTGGGATAGTTCCTCCGGCATCGGCAACTACTACTGTAAACAATAACATTACAGTTAACGCCACGGTTACCAATAGCCCTTCAACAGTAACTGAATTTAGTGGCAGCACTATGACCTTTGGTGTATCAGGTAGTTTAAGCATATCTACGTCGCTTACCTTTGCAGGCACCATTAATATGGCCAGCGGTGGTACTATTAACTTTACCAACAACGGTACCTTTACCAATAACGGAACATTTACTTACGGTGTAGGTACCGTTAACTTTACCGGTAATGCAGGCACCAGTTCGGTATTGGGAACCAACGCAACCAGTTTCTACAATGTAAGTATTACAGGCCCAACGGCAGGTATTAACCTGGGCTCTCCTCCAGGCACGGCTAACTCGACAGTTATAAACGACTTTACTATCGGCACCGGTGGCTTTGTTATGTTGCATGCACCTACTTACGCTACCGGTTCAACACTTATATATGCCGCCGGAGGTGGTTATGACAGAAATGTTGAATGGAGCCAAACCAGCTCACCTGCTTATCCTTATAACGTTACAGTGACCAATAACACCATACTTAATATTTCGTATGGCACCGGACTTTCAGATGCCACAGCGCGTGCCATTGCAGGAACGCTAACTATTAATAGTGGCTCTACCCTGACCATGAACGCTATGACAGCTAACGTAACCACTGGCAGCCTGGTAAACAATGGCACTTTGATTCTTTCAAGCGCAATTGGTGGCGATTATATTATTAACGGCAACTGGACCAACAGCGGAACCTTTACCCCTAACAGCAGGTCCGTTCAATTCAGTGGTTCTTCTGCTCAAACTATTTCGGGGGCTACTACTTTCGATTACCTGACCATTGATAACAGCGCAGGTATAAGCCTGAGCAGCTCAATCAATATTGAAAATACTTTAACATTCACAACCGGTAACCTGACACTTGGTGCTTATGATGCTACACTTGCTTCGGGCCAGGTAATTGCCGGAGTGGGCCCGGGTGGTTATGTTCAAACCAACAGTACAGGTAAATTCTATGAAACTATTGGAAGCAGCCCTGTATACTTTACCGTTGGTGATGCCGAATACAATCCAATTGTGCTTACCAATTCAGGCACATCAGGTGTTTACGGTATTAACCTGGTTGACGGAACAATTGCAACGGCTAATAACCCTAACAAAATCGTTAATGACAAATGGGTTATAACCGAGACTACTTCAACCACTACCAGTTTAGCTGTTGTGCTGCAGTGGAACAGCGGCCAGCAGGCTTCTAACTTCAATGCAGGCACCAACGATTATATTGGTTTCTACGATGGCTCATCATGGACACAGAATTCTGCTACACAGGCGGGTTCTAATCCATATACCTTTACATCAAGCTCTAACTTTACCCCGGCTAACTTAACCAGTGGCACTCAGTATTTTGCTATAGGTAAGGATAACGCTTTCAAATGCTCTGCTATAGTTGCACCGGTTATTTCTAAAACGGACGTTACTTGTTATGGCGCGTCGGATGGTATAGTAAGTGTTTCAACCCTGCCTACCGGTGGCCTTAGCCCCTATACATACTCATTAAACAGCGGAACTTATCAAAGTAGTACTTCATTTACATCCCTGGCTCCGGCTTCTTATTCGGTTGTTGCCATGGATAATAATGGCTGCACATCTCTGGCTTCAAATAGTGTAACCGTTGCTCAACCTGCTGCACTTTCAGCAAGTATCAGCGGTGGAACATCGCCAATATGTTACAACTCAGCACCAGGTACCTTTACCGCAACCGGAAGCGGGGCAACCGGAACATATACTTATCAATGGTATAACAGTTCAGGAGCAATAAGCGGCGCCACAGCCAGTACATATACTCCGGGAAACCTGACGGCATCAGATTCATATTCCTGCTCGGTAACCAGTAGCGGTGGGTGCGGAAGCGCAGGCACTTCTTCGTTTAGTGTAGCTGTAGGTGCAAGTTTAACAGCAACGGCAACAAACGCAGGTCCGTATGTTATAACTCAAACTATCGTGCTTAGCGCTTCGCCAGCTGGCCTTGCAACTTATAGCTGGTCTGGCCCTAACGGATATAGTAATAGCTCGTCAAGTGCAACTGCTTCTATTACCAATTGTACAACAGCCATGGCAGGGGTATATACGGTTACCGTAACTAATTCAGCAGGTTGCAGTGCTACTGCTTCTACAACCGTGGTTGTAAACACAACAGCTACTTATACCTGGACCGGCATAACCAGTACCGATTGGACAGTTACCACAAACTGGAGCCCTGTTTCGCCTGTTGGTGGCCCTAACGGGATAAATGTAGATGTGATAATTCCAAGTGTTACAAACAACCCGGTACTTGGAACACCTGTGTCGGTTGGTAATATTCAAATTGACGCGGTTGCGCAATTAACGCTTAATTCGAATATCAGCGTGTATGAAAACTGGACAGGCGGTACTGGTAGCAACGCTGTTATTGCGGGTCCTGCTTTGGTTTTATTCAGCGGTAGTACTGCACAGTCTATCAGCGGTATGACCCAAATGCAGGAATTGAAATTAAGTAACAGTTCAGGCGCATCAATGTCGGCTGGTTCTTCGCTGGATGTTGTTGTTGCCCTCGACCTTCAAACCGGAAATTTTACATCTAACGGTAATTTAACTTTCGTAAGCAATTCGGTTACCAGCGTAGGTATTATAGATAATTTTAGTGCAGGTAATTCGGGCACATTATCAGGTAATGTTAATGCCCAGCGTTATTATGCAAGTTCTAATACAGAAAACCAGCACTTTATAGGCTCACCGGTAAGCAATCCTTCTGCATCGCAATTAGGCGTAACCGGAACCCAGGGTTTTGTTTCAGACCCTACCTGTAGTGAACTCGCACTGGGTATCGGCTCGGATTATAGTAACCTGTTCTCTTTAAGCCAGGCAAATGGTGCTACTTGCGGAATGGAGCAATGGTATGCTATGAGTGGCGGCACCCTTCTGAATGGAAGCGGATATTCATACAGGCAAGCCGGCGCGGGAGTATTAACTTTGAGTGGCGCAGCTAATTTGAGCAGCAGCTATACCATTAGCAATCTGAACAACAGTGGATGGAGTAATACCACTATGCAAAACCATACAGAAAATTCAGGATGGCAATTGGTATCTAATCCGTACCTGGCTACTTTAAGCATTTCATCTATTGCATCTGGGTTAGATAATCAAATTCAGGTGTGGAATGCCAACGGCAGTTATTCAGGTACTTACCAAACAGGTATTATTGGCTCTGATGCAACCGTAGCTCCTTTCCAGGCCTTTATGATACACAAAACGACCGCCGGGGGCAGTGCGGCCAGCTTTACTATGAACGCTACCGACAGGGTAAGAACCGGCGTGACTTTCTTCGCGCAAAATACCAACCTGTTGAATATTGTTGCGGCCAATAATTCAAACGGATTACTTGACCAGACTACGGTTGCATTTAATACAGCCGCAACAGATTCTTTTGATGTGAAATATGATGCGGCTAAATTCCCGGGTACATTAAACAGGCATACTTTATATACCGTAAATCACGGTATGTGGATGTCGCGCAATATTTTGCATGATATTGCCAGCACAAGCACAGTGCCAATGGGCTTTGAACCGGGCGCTAATGCTACTTATACGCTTACATTTAATGGCTTAAACAGCTTTGATGCCAGCAGCTATATCTACCTGGAGGATAAAACCTTAAATGTGATGTATAATGTAAGAAACGGCAACTACACCTTTACCGCTGATAGCGCTGATAACTGGGACAGGTTTGTGCTGCACTTTACACCTGCTGTGCAGATTGCCACTACAGATGCAAGCTGCTCTGCTGCCGGCACCATCAACATTCAGCAGCCCGGTACTGCTAACTGGAATTATGCGTTAACCGATAACAGCAACGCTATTATTACAAGCGGCACATTAAACCAAAACGAACAGGTAACTGTTGGGGTAGCTGCCGGCACTTACACGCTTACGCTGATTGATACCAACAATTATACGGTGGTAAAAACTATACTGGTTAACGGTGCCGATATGATTAGCGCCGGTTTCCAAACAAGTGCTGAGACGGTGCAAGCCGGCCAAACAGTAACATTAACCAGCACCACTTCAGGGGCAACAAGCTACCAATGGAGTTTTGGTAACGGAGCAATTGCTACCGGTTCAGCTACCTCAGTAAGCTATACGCAGCCGGGTGTTTACACGGTTAGCCTTTTGGTTACCAATCAGTCAGGTTGCAGCGCAACAAAAACACAAACAATTACGGTTACTGCTGCAGGTGCTACAGGTATCAATAATGTAAGTGGAACCAGCCTCAACATCTGGAGCCATGACAACAAGGTGTATGTGGACTTTACGGCTTTATCTTCAGTAGATGCAACTGTAATCATCTACGATATATTAGGCCAGCAAATCAGCAACGAAAAAGTTACCAATAACCTGGTTTACCAGCGCGAGATAGATAACATTGACGCTGCCTATATGATTGTAATGGTTAAGGAAGGTGATAAGATAACCACCAAAAAAGTGTTTATCTCTAATAACAAATAACCCACGCCTGTAAGTGTGAAAATAGTAAGGCCGGAAAGATGAATTCTTTCCGGCCTTACTATTGAGTAAACCTCTTTCACAATTCGCTCTTTTTGAATCCTCACACCAGAGCGGCCCTCTCCGAAGGCTTGCCTATACACACATCCTGTTTAACGCTAATTTATTCGCTCCATAACAGCAAACACTGTGTTTTATCCGCACGTCTCAACCCCTTCCGTCCCCGAAACGGGGAGACCAAAGCCGAAAATCACCACCAAGCAATTTCGGTAGTAACTGTATTGCAACACTATTGCTTATCGAAAAAGCTGAAATGTGCGTGTATTTTGCCCTGGTTTCCCCGTTTCGGGGACGGAAGGGGTTGAGCATCTTGCAAAATATACAACGCTACTGAATCAGGGGCATATTTGTTTCCCAAAAGATGTATGCATAGACAAGTTCCGGAGAGGAAATGTTGAACTATCGAAGAAGTCTAATGCCTTTCTGTGTTTCTGTAAAAGAGTTATTGCAACACCTCGCAAACTACCCTGCTTATTTCCCACCAGCTATCCATAAACTTGCTCCTCACAAGGTAGAATTCAGCGGTCACTTCTTCGGTTTTAAACCTTTTACCTTTGGCCGCCTGGGTTTTATAAGTAACATTACACATGGCCTGGGCCAAACCATTTTCATGATCAATCTCTACTTTGGTAAAGTCGTATTGAGCAAGTTTTACCTGCTGAAAGCCCGACCAGAAAGTTTCAATCTTTTCTTTAAAGTCTTCAATATCCATCGAAAGCCCTATGGCATCTTTCATTTCCTCGCTGTAATGGTCGTCATATAAAGCCGTACCTTTATTGAAAATAGATTGCAGACAATAGAAAACTGCGTTTCTTACATCATATTCCGGATTAGGATGAAACTCTTCGTATATAAACTGGTTAACCCAGCCTTTTACTTTTACATTTTCAATTTCATGCTTAAAAAGCTCCTCGGTAATAAAGCGATAAATTTCTCTTTTGGGCGTATCAGCCAATACGCTCAGCGATACTCCGCTTTTGTCCATCAGGTTGGTTAGCCGTTTTAACTCTTTAGCCACCTCTTTGTCACTCATGTCGTTTACGTGGTTGTATTCAGGTTCGCCAATAAATTGATATACTGTGGTAAGTCCCGAACTTTCATGTTGCTTGTGAAAGCTGATAATTTGCTTTAAAAACTGGTTTTCAACATCGGGCGGTATGTCATCACTGCCCACAAAGTCGCCGCCAAACTCAGCCATCATTTTCAGCTTCATTAGTTCATTTTCAGTGCCTAGTTCCTGATCACTTTTTTTCCTTCTTTTTCTCTTTGCCATAGTTTGAAGATAATAATTTCGCGAATTATTGTAATAGACCTCTTTCACAATTCGCTTTTTTTGAATCCTCACCCCAGAGCGGTACTCTCCGAAGGAGAGGGAAATGTTGAATTATGAAAGAGGTCTAATCATTTTGGTCTCTCAATTCTCTGTACCTTGTATCTTTATATTATGCTGAGGAAAATATTTTCGCCCGATCCGTTTAAAGTCTTCTATCTCGTTTTTACATATATTCTGGCCTTTTCCCTCTGGTGGGCCTATTTATTATATGCTAAAAACGAAACAGCGTATAAGGAGAAGATAGAACTAAACCGCATAGCATATCATCAGTTGCATCCCGCAACAGATTATGATGCAAGCACTGATTTTATAACCGTAAGTGCTAAATACAGCCGCCAAAGGTTTATGATACTAGGCGAAGGCGGCGTCTTTATTTTTCTGCTTCTTTTGGGCCTTCTGGCCGTACGCAGGGTGTTTTCTAAAGAAATGCAGCTTGCCAGGCAGCAGCACAACTTCCTTCTTTCAATAACACATGAACTCCGGTCGCCCTTGGCTTCGGTTAAGCTCTCTTTGCAAACACTGTCTTTGCGCAAACTGGATGCTGAAAAATCAGAAAGGCTGATAAGCAATTCGCTGATAGATATTGACCGGCTTGAATCGCTGGTTAATAATATATTGTTTGCAGCAAAAATTGAGCATGATGAGCCGGGCTTCTCCAATGAGGAAATAAATGTTTCTGAAATTACGCAGTTGATAGTTGAAAGGTTTGCCCGCAATAAAAAGGCCATACAAGTAATTGATAAGGTAAAGCCGGATTTGTATCTCAATGTCGACCCCATTGGTTTTAGCTCGGTGGTGATTAACCTGGTTGAAAACGCAATCAAATATTCCGAGGCTTCAACTACCATTTCAGTGTCACTGGCTGACGATAACAGCCGTGTGTATCTTATTGTGGCAGATAATGGCATTGGCATAGCTGATGCCGAAAAAGAGCGGGTGTTTGGCAAGTTCTACCGGGTTGGGAACGAGAATACCCGCAAAACCAAAGGAACAGGCCTGGGATTGTATATAGTGAAAAGATTTGTTGAAATTTATAAGGGTGAAATAAGCATTACAGACAATAAACCTGCCGGAAGTGTGTTTAAATTATCATTTCCCAGGATATTGGCAAAATAGCCGTTTAAAATTAAATCCAAATGCAATTTAACACAAACCTGCCTGCCGGTAGGCAGGGAGCACAAAGGAAAAGGGTGCAAACCAAATTGTCGTTCGGAATACAAGTGGTTGGCGGGGACGCCAACCACAAGGGTACCCGGTTTGGCGTCCCCGCCAACCGGAATTCCTGCCGGACAACGACAATTTGGTTTGCACCCAAGGAAAATGCCAATACAAAGGACACAAAGATTATATTTTGGTGTGCTTTGTATTGAACCTTTGTGTGCTTTGTGTTAACAGGAATTTATTTTCTTCAATTTTAAACAGCTTCGGAGTGATTTTTACATTTCTGTGACGGTAACTTTAATATTTATTTGTAAAATTATGTTTAAGAAGGATATTGAAATTAAACTGCCTGTATGAGCTCAAGGATATTACTTGTTGAAGACGAAGAGAACCTGCGCGAAGCTATTAAGCTGAACCTTGAAATTGAGGGATATGAGGTAGAAGAAGCCGACACTGGCCTGAAAGCCTTAAAGAAAACAGAAGCACAGAGGTTTAACCTGATTATATTGGACGTAATGCTACCCGAAATGGACGGCTTTGACGTATGCCAGAAAATAAGAATTACTGACTCCGACACCCCGATTATTTTTTTAACTGCCAAGGATACCAGCCAGGATAAGGTAATGGGCTTTAAGCATGGCGCCGATGACTATCTGACCAAGCCATTTAACCTGGAGGAGTTATTACTGCGCGTTAAGGTATTAATAAGGCATAGTAACAAGGGGAAACCGGAAGCAGAGCAATTAAAGCATTATCATTTTGGAGATAACGAGGTTAACTTTTTAACCTTTAAAGCAAAAGGGGTAAATAATAACGAGGTGTCGCTCACTAAAAAGGAAATATCCCTGCTTAAACTGCTGATTGACCGCAAAGATACGGTAGTTTCAAGAACCCAGATTTTACAGTTTGTATGGGGTTATGATATTTACCCGTCAACCAGGACCATTGATAATTTCATTTTAACCTTCCGCAAATATTTTGAAAAGGACCCCTCAAATCCCAGGCATTTTCATTCTGTGAGAGGGGTGGGATATAAGTTTACGGAGTGAGTTGTGATTGCTGATTTATGATTGCTGAATTATGAATTAAATCCCGCGTAAGGGGTAAGCTTGCTTTTTAAATCAGCAATCATAAATCACAGACCGTTGTTCTAAGTATTCCGCCTCGGATTACTTAGAAACTTCCAATGAACCGTTTTGGTCTCCTGACCAAAACAGCTTGCAATATCTACTCCTCCAAAATTAAAGTGCCACCTTTGGCTA
>Ga0182030_10002784_pt1 | contig 37271 bp, 36 predicted proteins | sample 812S3MmetaG_FD_121299 | JGI IMG/M metagenome (GOLD analysis project Ga0182030, IMG submission 121299) | Permafrost microbial communities from Stordalen Mire, Sweden - 812S3M metaG (Illumina Assembly) | ecosystem: Environmental > Terrestrial > Soil > Wetlands > Permafrost | place: Sweden...
AGCGGGGGAGTGTCCCGAGTGGCAAAGGGAGCTGACTGTAAATCAGCCGTCTTATGACTTCGAAGGTTCGAGTCCTTCTTCCCCCACCAGCCTTCGCTCGCGATAGCCGAGTGAAGGCTGCCGCGCCGAAGCCCGAAGGGCGAAGGCAGGCGGGCGCGTGCTGCCCGCGAGGGCCCGGCATGCCAAAATATCGAAAACAACCCCATGCAAAGTAACCTGGTGTCGCCGGCCGGGATGCTTTGTCCGATGCCGCAAAAACATTCGGACATGTCGGGCAAATCGGTGGCACTCTGGTACCATCACGGAATTTGCAAAAACTCCCATCGCCCGGCCTGACAGCGGGCTGTTCGGCGCGAGTCCAGGCCAGAAATCCCGACGTTGAAGTTCGCAACCGCTCGCCACAGCGAATGATCGCCTGAGCGTTGCCGAGCCGTGTGCGTTTCGATGGGGTGCCCCAGGAGATAGCGAGGTGGACACAGTTCCACCTCAACAAGGCGACGGCAAAAGCCGCAACCGGTCAACCCAAGGCCGCAGCCGTGCCGGCAAACTCTCGTCACACGGTACTCCGTCGACAGCTTGGCGAGCCAGCCCCCGGGGACCTCAAGGATTTGCGGGCAAACCGATAAATCCTCTCCCGCCAGAGGAACCCACTCCGCAGGGTGGTAGTTCCGAGCGGCAGCGCTTCCACCGCTCGACCTTTTTGACGCTGGTCCGCCGCGTGGCGGACTTCGCGTCCGGCCCGGCAGCGAGCGAGTGACCAAACTCGAACGACTTTGTGAGATGCGCGAGTGAAGATTTGTCTCTAGACGCTGCTAAAATTGAACTCCGACGACCGAAGGATCCCATGGACGGCAACGCCCCGCATGCGGACGAAATCATCGTTTTCGGTTCGTTCCGGCTGATCGCGGCTGAAAGGCTGCTTTTAGGAGACAACCAGCCAGTCGTCCTGGGCGGCCGTGCGCTTGACATACTGATCGCACTCACTGAGCGGGCAGGGGACGTCGTCACCAGGCAAGAACTAATCGATCGTGTGTGGCCCGGCGTGACCGTCGAGAAGGCCAACCTTCGGGTGCACATTGCCAATCTTCGCAAAGCGCTGGGCGATGGTCGGGACGGCGCTCGTTACATCGCAAATGTCCCCGGTCGCGGTTATTGTTTCGTCGCGGCGATTCAGCGCGGTGCATCGCCAGCGACTCCATTCAGCGCTTCAGGCAGTTTGAAGAACACGCCAAATTTGCCCGCACGCCTGCAGCGAATGGTGGGCCGTGACGAGATCGTCGCGACGCTGTCGATGCAACTCGCCTCCCGGCGCTTCCTCAGTGTTGTCGGGCCGGGCGGTATCGGCAAGACCACCGTCGCGGTAGCCATTGCCCACACACTGCTCGATGCATTCGATGGCGCGATCTTGTTCGTAGACCTCAGCATGATCAATGACCCAGCATTGGTCGTGACGACGATCGCCTCGGCGCTGGGTTGTCTGACGCCAGCCCCGGATCCGCTGCCAGGCCTGCTCGCTTCCGTCGCCGATAAAAGATTGCTCGTGGTTTTGGACAATTGCGAGCATCTGGTGGAAGCTGTAGCCGCTTTGACAGGGCGTATCTTCGCCGCAGCATCTTCGGTTCATCTTCTCACGACCACCCGGGAGGCGCTTCGGGTCGAAGGAGAGGTTGTGCACTCGCTTGCGCCGCTTCACGGCCCGCGCAACGACATTCACCTGACGGCTTCCGAGGCGTTGGCCTCGCCTGCCGCGCAGCTCTTTATGGAACGGGCGCGGGCCAGCGGTTATCGATTGAAGCTCAACGACGCCGATGCGCCGACCGTCGCGAGGATTTGCGAGAGGCTCGACGGGATAGCCCTTGCCATCGAACTCGCGGCTGGCCGGGTTGGCGCGTACGGCATTCGGGGAATTGCAGAACTTCTGGACGACCGCCTGACCTTGCTTGGGCTAGGGCGGCGTAGCTCGCCCCGGCATCAGACGCTGCAATCGACGCTTGACTGGAGCTACGATCTGCTCTCCGAATCCGAAAAGAGAGTTTTGGGCAGGCTGTCGGTATTTGTCGGCGGCTTTACGCTGCAAGCAGCGCAAACGGTGGCAGACGAGCCCGATCGGGGGCCGCTGCAAGTGGCCAAGATGATCGCAAACCTGGTCGACAAATCGCTGGTCGCGATTTCGGCAAACAGGGAACGGAATTACTTTCGGCTTTTGGATACGACGCGGGCCTATGCGGCGGTCAAGCTGCAGGAAAGCGGCGAGGCCGAGATAGTTGCGCGGCGACATGCGCTCTATTACGCCGAGTATCTGGAAATCGGAGCAGGCGGAGCGACGGTTTTTCTAGACTGGTCCGTCTCCTCGGCGGAGGTCGGCAATATTCGGGCGGCACTCGAATGGAGCTTTTCCGGATTGGGCGACGCCACCATTGGTGTGGCAATCACCGCTCGCGCCGCCCCGACAATTCTACGCTTGTCGTTGCTCGACGAGTGCCGGCGTTGGTGTCGGCGTGCGCTGGCCGCGCTGGATGATACCAATCGGGGGACCAAAAGGGAATTGGCTCTCCAGGAAGCGTTGGCGATCTCGTCCCATTACAGGGAGGGCACCGAGACGACGGCCGCGCTCGAGCGCGGATTGGAACTGGCCGAAGCGCTCGGAGATCACGAGTCTCAGCTTCGTATGCTCTCCGGACTTAACGTGTTTCTTACTAAATTAGCCGACTTTAGCGGTGCTCTGGAGGCCGCGCAGCGCTTTGCGATGATTGCCGCGAGGTTTGCCAATCCGGCGAAAATCCGGGGAGCCGAATGGATGTTGGGCGCGGCGCATCATCTGTTGGGAGATCAGCCAACGGCTCAACTGCATTATGAAAGGGGATTTGCCGCCGCGCCGTCCTCCGATCCTCTTCAAGTGGGTTATTTCGGTCACGACCAACGTTCCCGGGCATTGGCGGGGCTGGCGCGAACCTTGTGGCTGCGCGGCATGCCCGAACGGGCTTTCGAGCTTGCGCATCAGGCGATTGAAATTGTCGAGAAAGGCGAGCAGCCCGTCGCGTTGTGCGTTTGCCTTCTCTACTCGATCCCGATTTTTCTTCGGAGCGGTGATTTCACCATCGCGAAAAAACTGATCGAGCGGCTTATCGTCGTCGGAGAGAAGTATTCGCTCAAAGCCTATCATGCGGACGGTATCGCGCTGAAGGGCGAGCTCATGATTGCGTGGGGTGAGACGGACAAGGGTATCACGATGCTGCGTGATGCGCTGCCGACCCTGCACGCCGTGGAACATAATGTTCTGGTGATCCTTGCGGGCCGTGCGCTTGCAGAAGGCCTGCTCCGATGTGGAAAGGTTCAAGGGGCACTGGAGGCGATCGATATCGCGATCGAGCGTTCAGGACGAAAAGGTCCGACCTACGACGCCCCGGATCTGTTGCGAACCCGGGGCGAGATCCTGCTGGCGCTCCCGCACGCAGACGCTGCGGAGGAGGCGCTAGTTCGATCACTCGAATTGGCAAAGGGCCAGGACGCCGTAGCATGGCAATTGCGCTCGGCCATTTCACTTGCACGGCTGTGGGAGGATCGGGGCCGTGCAGCCGAAGCCCTGGATCTGCTCGTCGAAGTCTCCCACCGCTTTGCGGAAGGCTCTGATACCGCCGATCTGCGCGTGGCAACGCGCTTGATCGGTCGGTTCAGTTCGGGGACTTCTCCCTCGACGGGCGCGACCGGAGATCCCCTCCAGACGCTGCTAAGGTCGAATTCCGGCGATTGAAGGACCCCATGGACGGCGATGCTCCGCATCCGGGCGAGTTTCTCCTTTTCGGCCCGTTCCGGTTGATCGCGACTGAAAGGGTCCTCTTGAAAGAGGGCCAGCCGGTCGTAGTAGGCGGCCGTGCGCTGGACATCCTGATCGCGCTCACCGAGCGTGCAGGAAACGTCGTCACCAGGCAGGAACTGATCGACCGTGTTTGGCCTGGCCTGACCGTTGAGAAGGCCAATCTTCGGGTGCACATTGCCAATCTGCGCAAAGCGCTGGGCGATGGTCGGGAGGGCGCACGCTACATCTCAAATGTTCCTGGTCGCGGTTATTGTTTCGTCGCAGCGATTCAGCGCGGCGTGTCGCCGGCGGCTCTATCAGGCGCTTCGGGCAGCTTGAAGATCATGCCAAAATTGCCCGCACGTCTGGAGCGGATGGTGGGCCGTGACGAGATCGTCGCGGCGCTGTCGATTGAGCTCACCTACCAGCGGTTTCTCAGTATTGTCGGGCCGGGCGGCATCGGCAAGACCACCGTGGCCGTGGCGGTCGCCCACGCGGTGCTTGATGAATTCGACGGTGCGATTTTCTTCGTCGACCTCGGCATGATCCATGACGCGGCGACCGTCGTGACGACAGTCGCCTCGGCGCTGGGTTGTCTGACGGCGGCCCAGGATCCGCTGCAGGGGCTGCTTGCTTTCGTTGCCGACAAACGACTGCTCTTGGTTCTGGACAGTTGCGAGCATCTGATCGAAGCCGCAGCCGCCTTGGCCGAGCGTATCTTCTCCAAGTCGCCTTCGGCTTATCTTCTCACCACGACTCGGGAGGCTCTGTTGGTCGAAGGGGAGGTCGTGCATCTTCTTTCGCCGCTTCAGTGCCCGCGCAACGACATCCATTTGACGGCTTCCGAAGCGTTGGCCTCGCCTGCCGTGCAGCTCTTCATGGAGCGGGCATTGGCCAGCGGCTATCTATCCGAGCTCGCTGACGCTGACGCCCCGATCGTCGCAAAGATTTGCGAGCGGCTTGACGGAATGGCGCTTGCGATCGAACTGGCGGCTAGCCGTGTTAGCAATTATAGTATTCGGGGAATTGGAGAACTTTTGGACGACCGCTTGGCCTTGCTTTGGCGAGGAAGGCGTAGTGTACCTCGGCATCAGACACTACAATCAACGCTTGATTGGAGTTACGATCTGCTGACCGGGCCTGAAAAGACAGTTCTGTGTAGACTATCGGTATTCGTCGGCGGCTTCACGCTGCAAGCAGCGCAAACGGTGGTGGATGAGCATGACCAGGAACCGCTGCATGTTGCCAGGGCGATAGCGAGCCTTGTCGACAAATCGCTGGTCTCGACTTTGCCAAACAGGGAACAGAACTACTTTCGGCTTTTGGATACGACGCGAGCCTATGCGGCGGTCAAGCTGCTGGAGAGCGGCGAGGCCGAGATAATTGCGCGGCGACACGCGCTCTATTATGCCGAATATCTGGAAATCGGAGCAAGCGGAGCGGCGGTTTCTCTGGATTTGTCCGTCTCCTCGGTGGCGCTCGGCAATATTCGGGCGGCGCTCGAATGGGGCTTTTCCAGATCTGGCGACGCCAGCATTGGCGTGGCGATCAGCGCTCGTGCGGCGCCGCTGTTTTTGAGTTTATCACTGCTGGATGAGTGCCGACGTTGCTGTCAGCGTGCGTTGGCCGTACTGGACGAGAACGATCGTGGGACGAAACGAGAATTGGCTCTCCAGGAGGTGTTGGCCATCTCCTCCCACTACACGCGCGGCGAGAGCAGCCAGGTGAGAGCCGCGCTTGAGCGCGGGGTGGAGCTTGCCGAAACGCTCGGAGACCACGAGGCTCAGCTTCGCATGCTCTCCGGACTGAATCTATCTCTAAGCAAACTGGCCGACTTCAACGGCGCCCTGGCTATTGCAGAGCGCTTCGCGGCGATCGCCAGTAAAATTGGCAATCCGGCACAAATCGTCGGCGCCCAATGGATGCTGGGCGCTGCGCATCATCTGCTGGGCAACCAATCAACGGCTCAATTTCATTTTGAAAACGGGTTTGCCGCCGCGCCCGCCATTGAACCCATTCGTGTCGACTTTTTTGGCCATGACCATCGTTTCCGGGCGTTAGTGGGACTCGCGCGGACATTGTGGCTGCGCGGCGCATTTGAGCAAGTGCCTGTGCTTTTGCATCGAGCAATTGAAATTGTCGAGAAAGGTGAACAGCCCATCTCGTTTTGTATGTGCTTGCTTTACTCAATCCCGATCTTTCTTCGGAATGGCGATTTTGCGAAAGCGGAAGAGCTGATTGAGCGACTTATTGCAGCCAGCAAGGGGCATTCGCTCAATGCTCATCATGCGGGCGGGCTCGCGCTGAAGGGTGAGCTCATGATCGCGGGTGGTGAGGTGGACGAGGGTGTCTTGCGACTGCGTAACGCTCTGTCGACGTTACATGTCGCCGAATACTACATCTTGGAGTTGCCCGGGATTCGTGCGCTCGCTGAAGGACTGCTCCTGGGTGGACGGGCCCAGGAGGCTTTGAAAGTAATTGATACCGCGATAGCGCGTACGGGACGGAACGGCCCGACCTACGACGCTCCGGATCTGTTGCGAACCCGGGGCGAGATACTGCTGGCACTGCCGCAGCCGGACGCGGGCGCGGCGGAGAAGACGCTGGTGCAATCCCTTGAACGGGCGCGAGGCCAGGGCGCCCTGATATGGGAATTGCGCGCGGCGATTTCACTTGCGCGGCTGTGGGCGGAGCAAGGCCGTGGTGCGGAGGCCTTGGACCTGCTGACCGACGTCTCTCAACGCTTTACCGAAGGCTTCGATACGGCCGATTTGCGCGAAGCAGCGCGCCTGATCCGTCTGTTTGGGACGGGACCCCTGGGCTGACGGCGATTGAGAGTTGCCATCGGCGGGCCGCGGATACGCCTATTTACAGTTCTTTGCGACGGTAAACTCGCGTGTCCGACGCGATGGCCCCAATCTGCCGGTATCACATTCAGACCGTGCAAGGAGCATACGCCATGTCGCGTCTACCCGTTCCGCCTTTTAGCCGCGAAACCGCTATCCAGAAGGTAAGGCTGGCAGAGGACGGCTGGAACAGCCGCGAGCCGGTCCAGGTTGCGCTCGCTTACACCATCGACAGTGTGTGGCGGAACCGCGCCGAGTTTCTGTCCGGCCGCGCCGCCATCGAGGCATTTCTGGCACGCAAATGGGCCAAGGAATTGGACTACCGGCTTGTCAAGGAGCTCTGGGCCTTCACCGACAATCGCATCGCGGTTCGCTTCGCTTACGAATACCACGACGACAGCGGGATCTGGTTTAGGGCTTATGGAAACGAGAACTGGGAGTTCGATCCGGACGGTTTGATGCGCAGGCGGATTGCCAGCATCAACGAGCATCCGATCGCCGGTCCGGATCGGATGTTTCGCTGGCCGATTGGGCGCAGACCCGACGATCACCCGGAGCTCAGCGACTTCGATTTTTGAATCGTAAATCGTCGCAGGTACGATCACTGCCTATACGAGAATTTACACGACTAAGCGGCGCTTAACTCACTGCTCCCGCGGATCGAGTGCGAATTGACTGTCTGTCACGACGCTGCAGTCAGAAGAAGTGAAATTCGAGACGACACTGCCCAAACCGCAGCTTCTTGCACAGTCCCTCGATGCTCACGGTGGCCTCGGGCACGAAGAACGGGCCTCACCCTAGTAACCGAACGGAGCAAACCATGCGCCTTGCATTTGCAATCGCCACTCTAACAGCGGGAATCACACTGATGACCAACGCAACCATCGCCGCGCCGGCGGACCCATCGAACGATCCGAGGATCGATCCTGAAATTCGATCTTTCCTGACAGAACTGAACAAGGACAAAAGTCCCTTCTGGGAGCTACCCCAGCCGAAACCGCAGGACATCGTCACCGGTTTGCAGGGCAAAACGCCGGTCGACATGTCGGGCGTCACGATCGTCGAGAAGACGATCACCCAGGACGAGCATACCGTGAAGTTGTATGTGATGACGCCCGACCACCCGACGGGTAAACCCGGCGTGTTGCTGTTTATCCATGGTGGCGTTTGGATCGTCGGCAACTTCCAGAATCACCAACGGTTATTGCGAGATCTTGTCGTGGGCTCCGGGCAGGTCGGTGTATTCGTGGAGTATACCCCGCTGCCCGCCGCAAAATTTCCCACTCAGTTGGAGGAGTCCTACGCCGTTCTGAATTGGATCGCCGCACACGCCGGCGATTTTGGCGCCGATGGAAGCCGCGTCGCCGTCGCGGGCAATTCCGTCGGCGGCGATATGAGTGCGGCGCTGACGCTCATGACGAAGGACCGTAAAGGGCCAAAAATCAGCTATCAGGTGCTGTTCATTCCCGCGACCGACGCGAGTGTGGATACGGCCTCGTATCACGAGTTCTCCGACGGTCGTTTTTTATCGCGCGCCTTCATGAAGTACGGCTGGGACCGTTATGCGACGGATGAGAAGACTCGCAATAACTCGTATGTCTCGCCGCTGCGAGCCAGCAAAGAGGAACTCGCAGGGCTGCCGCCGGCGTTGGTCATAACTGCCGAAAACGATCCGCTGCGTGACGAGGGCGAGGCTTATGCTCGCAAGTTGAAAGAAGCAGGGGTCGACGTGACCGCCGTTCGCTTCGACGGCACGATCCACGATTTCGTTTTCCTCAACGCGCTTCGGCACTTGCCGTCAACGCAGAGCGCAATCCTGCTGGCGAGTGAGGGCATCCGAAGTCATATAGGCCAGTGATCGGAGCGGCGGACGACTTCGTCGAAAAAGTCGTCCGCCTTTCGCACTAACGCAGCCAAGCAAGAATTGCCCGCAATTGCGGACGACGCGATCCGGCAATGTTGCGGGAGCATGCCGCTAGCGATGATCCCGCGGCTTGGGGATCGAAGGCTTGGGGATCGAAGGCTTGGGGATCGAATATGTCGATCGAAAAGCGCGATGTGATGTTCAGGAGCGGCCAGACCTTCGCCGCCCCTCACGGTGAACCATCACTAAGGCAGAACATTCCCGCGCGCATTCGAAGACCTCAAGCCGCTTTACGGCGTCGCAGCCGTTTCGTTCTGGCGCCGCGGCCGGCTTTCGGATATTAGCTCATCCCGTCCCTTTTTTTGAATCTCGGAGGAGCCTCAATGGCGGGAATGCGATCCGGGCTTGTCATATTGGCAGCGCTGCTGCTGTCAGGTTCTGTCGCCGTGGCACAGCAGGGGGGCAAGCCCTGCGCCGGCGATATCAAGGCACTATGCGCCGGCATTGAGCCCGGCGAGGGCCGGATCAAGGCCTGCATAAAATCGCATTTGACCGAGTTGTCGCCAAGCTGCGAGGATCGCCTGCTCACGGTGGCGGTGACCGGAAAGCTGTGCAAGACCGATGTCACGGGCCTGTGTGCCGGCGTTGTGCCAGGCACAGGCGGCATCAGAGCCTGCATAAAGTCCCACCTGGCCGGGGTCAGCGATCCCTGCAAGGATGCGATGTCCCGGGCCGCGGCGGGCAGGAAAATCCTGGGCGGGGATCTTTAGAAATCCGTTGTTCGCGCGCGGTCCGCCAGCGGCGATCAGCGCAGGCCTACCGGAAGCGCGCGGGGCCGCCAGGGGCGGGTTGAAGCCGACCCGTCCGCGGTTGAAGCCGCGGGCCGGTGACTATTCAGCGAAGCGGACCGAAGAACTGCTGAACTTCTTCGGCCAGGGTGGGGTTGCCAGGGTCCCGCTGGCGTCTAAGTTGAAGCCGCCCGAACAGCTCCACCAAAGCGGAACTTAGATCGCTCGATGCCATTGTCCTGGTGCAAGGAGCATCAGATGGCCGACAACAAGAATCCGAACCAGAAGCAGCCCGGCGAAAAGCCGGAAGGCAAGTTCCACTACAACCCGGGCAACCAGTCCGGCAAGGTGGCCGAAAACGTTCCCGCCAAAGAGGCGGAAAAGGACGGCAAGCCGTCCCAGGAACGCTGATAGCCCGCCGATTGTCCCTCGGCGGTTTCGTTCTGGTGAAAACAAGCCGGGCGGGCTCAGCCGCGCAGCGCCCAGTGCTCGACGATCCGGAACCGGGACTCGGCATCTTCCTGTCGGAACAGGGCGATGCGATCGATCGCAAGCAGGGTGAGGCCGAGTTCGGCAAACCGCGAACGCAGCATCGACACCACCGGCTCGCGCCGGTCGGCGGCAAGCCGGCCGGTCAGCGTCAAATGGAAGCGGAAATCCTCCATCACATAGGGATAGCCCCAGCGATCGAGATGGTCGCGCTGTCGCTGTGTCAGCTGCGAAGGATTGCGCCGCTCGCGATCGGCGGCCGTCAGCGGCGCGCGGAACGAATCGAACTGGCTGACGCAATCCGCGGCCAACTGCTCGAGTTCAGCCGAAGGCGCGGCGGGCAACACCGCGGCAAAGCCGCTGATCGAATCGACGACCGGCGCAATCACCGGAATGGCGCGCGGCGTATCGCAGAACGTCCGGCAGGCCGCGCGCAGTTCGGTCTCGGTGCTGCCCTCCGCCAGCGCCATCGGCGGCTTCAGCGTGCCATGAAAGCCGTATTTTCGCGGATCCCGGGTCAGGTCGCGCCAGCCCGGCACGATCCGCTCGACGCCATCCGGAAAAGGCAGATCCTCGCCGCTATAGGCGTCATAGCCAAGCAGCTCCGCGCCGAAGCGATCGAGATCGCTGCCGGGCGCCGGCGCATAATAGATCGCATAACGCGGCGGGCTTGCCATCGGTGCAGCATAGAGCGGCGTCACGCGGCCGCAACCGCCTTGCCGGGCGCGGCCGGCATCGGCCTGAGACGGTCGGCTTCGGTCAGATGGACCAGCCGGCCGGCGGCGAATGCGGCCACGATGCGCGGCCGCAGCGGCACCGTGTCATCGACCAGGATGATGTCGGCGCGACGCCCCGGCGCGAGCACGCCGCGATCGGCGAGACCGGCGGCGCAAGCCGGCGCCTCCGAGATCAGGCGCCAGGCCTGCGATAGCGGCAGCACGCCATCGGCGGCAAGGCGGAACGCCGCCAGCAACGGCGCCGGGTAATAGTAGTCGGAGGCGAGAATCGAGCACAACCCCTTGGCGATCATGTCGGCCGCCTTGGTCCAGCCGGTATGGCTGCCGCCGCGCACCACATTGGGTGCGCCGAACACGATGAAATCGCCGCCGTCGGCGGCCTCGCGCGCGGTTTCCTCGTTGACCGGAAATTCGGCGATGCCGACGCCCTGGGCCCGGAAGGCGCTGCGCATCGCCGGCGTCTCATCGTCGTGCGACAGCATTCGCACATTGGCGTCGCGCGCCGTTCCGGCCAGCCGCGCGATCGATGCCGGGACGTCATGGGCCCGGCCAACCACGCGCTCCACCAGGGAATCGAATTGCTCGCCGGAAAGCCCGGTACGCTCCACCATGCGGTTGCGCTTTTGCGGCTTGGCGAGGCTCGCGACCGTCGAATCCATGTGGTCGTTGAACGCCAAGAGATCGATCCGTCCCTGGCGCAGCCATTGGCCGATTTCGGCTTCGGCCTCGAGATTGTAGGTCTCATGGCGCAGATGGAAGCGGGTGTCGGCGCCAAGCTGCGGCCTTAACGCTTCGATCGCTTCGATCAATTCCCTGGCATTTTCGGCGCTGCGCAGGCCGGGCTCCCATGACCATGTCGTGGCATGAAACACCGTGGTGATGCCGTTTGCGATCGCCTGCCGGTCGCTGTCGATCAGCGCCACATCGACCGGAAAATCGACCCCGGGCCGCGGCATCATCTGCCGCTCGAACGCATCGCCATGCAGATCGACGATGCCCGGCAGCACCAGCAGGCCGCGCGCGTCGATGCCGGGCGCGCGGCGTCCATGCTCGGCGCCTACGGCAAGGATATTGCAGCCTTCGATCCGCAGCGAGGATTCGCCGATTTCGTCGCCGAGCAGGGCCCGGCCGCCCTCGATCGACAGCCCGCTCACGACGCGGCCCTTCGTCGTCGGGCAGGGGAGCGACCGGGGGTCGTCGCCGAGCCATATTTGGCGACGAATTCCTCGACCGGCAGCTTTCGAAAATCCGGCAGCGCGGAGCGCAGGCTCTGATGGTCCCAGTCCCACCAGGCGAGCTCCGCCAGCCGGTCGGCGATCGCTTCCGGAAACCGCCGCCGGATCGCGCGCGCCGGATTTCCCGCGACAATGGTGTAGGCGGGGACGTCCTTGGTCACGATGGCGCCGGCCGCCACCACCGCGCCGGTGCCGATATTGCGGCCCGGCAGCACGATGGCGCCATGCCCGATCCAGACGTCATGGCCGATATGGACGCGATGCCCGCGCCGCCATTCGAAGAACTCGGCCTCGTCGCTCTCTTCCGGAAAATACGCGCTGGCGCGATAGGTGAAGTGGGCCTGCGAGGTCCGCTGCATCGGATGATTGCCCGGATTGATCCGTGTCATCGCCGCGATCGAACAGAATTTCCCGATCGTGGTGTAGGTGATCTGTGCGTCGTTCACGACATAGGAATAATCGTCCATCGCGACCTCGTGCAGCATGGTGCGCGGGCCGACCTCGCAATAGGCGCCAAGCCGGGTGTCGTGCAGTTTGGCGGTGGGGTCGATCGTCGGTTCAACCGAAAGCATCTTGCCGGCCATGCGCGCTTCCCCGGGCCTTGAGGATCCATGAGGCTGCACGTCATCGTTGGGCTTGATGACAGCATCATGACAGATCGATGACGTTGGTGCCGCTGTGGACGGTGGCCGCAGTGCAGCGAACTGTCACACAACTGTCGAATCCAGGCGTTAGCGATGGTGACGGCTACGCGTACTGGAGCACTGCATGCTGGTGGTAGAAGGTTTGACGTGCCGGTTCGGCAGCAAAGCCGCGGTCGACAACGCATCTTTCTCCATTGCCCCCGGCGGCTTTGTCGGGGTGATCGGCCGCTCCGGCGCCGGCAAGTCGACCTTGCTGCGGATGATCAACCGCCTCGCGCAGCCGACCTCCGGGCGAATTGCGTTCGACGGCGTCGACGTCACCGCGCTGCGGGGCCGCGAACTCCGGCAGTGGCGCGCCCGTTCGGCCATGATCTTCCAGCAGTTCAACCTGATCGGCCGTCTCGATGTCCTGACCAACGTTCTGATGGGACGCATCTCCGGGATTCCGACCTGGCGGTCGCTGGCGCAATTATGGCCTGAGGCCGATATCGCGGTGGCGATGTCGGCGCTGGAGCAGTTCGACATGGCCTCGCTGGCGGCGCAGCGCGCCGACCAGCTGTCGGGGGGCCAGCAGCAGCGGGTCGCGATTGCGCGCGCGCTGGTCCAGGAGCCGGACCTCATCTTGGCCGACGAGCCGATTGCGTCGCTGGATCCGCGCAACACCCGGATCGTGATGGATGCCCTTTTGCGCATCAACAGGCATTTCGGCATCACCGTGATCTGCAACCTGCATTCGCTCGATCTGGCGCGCACCTATTGCGACCGCTTGATCGGGATGGCGTCGGGCCGGGTGGTGTTCGATGGGGCGCCTGCCGCGCTGACCGATCACATCGCCCGCGAGCTTTACGATCTGGAAGCCAACGAGGTGATGGGGGCGGTGCCCGAACACGCAGCTGCCGGCGCCCGCCTGCCGGAACTCGGCACCGCCGCGGCGGCCTGAGTATCGCATCTGTCAGGCGGCCGGTCGCAAACCTGCAGCCGGCCGAGTCACCATCAACAACCAGGAGAGCGTCATGATCAATCGTCGGACCATCGTTTTGGGCGCTGCGCTCGCCGCATTGTCAGCCTCCGCCGCTTCGGCCCAGGACTGGAAGGCAAAATATCCGGAAATTACCATCGCGGTAATTCCAGCCGAAAACGGCTCCGGCGTCACCGAGCGCTTTGCGCCGTTCGTGAGCTATCTGTCGAAGCAGCTCGGCATCAAGGTCACTCTGCGCGTCGCCAACGACTACGCCGCGGTGATCGAAGGCCAGCGCGCCGGCAACATCCAGATCGCCTATTATGGCCCGGCGTCGTTTGCCCGCGCCCGCCTGACCGGGGTCAAGACCGACGCCTTCGTGATCGACGTCAATTCCGACGGCTCCAAGGGCTACTATTCGGTGTTCTACGTTCTGGCCAAGAGCCCCTACCAGAAACTCGACGATCTGAAGGGAAAGAACCTCGGGCTGGTCGATCCCAACTCCACTTCCGGCAACAACATGCCGCGTTTCAAGATGAACCAGATGGGCATCGATCCCGATTCATTCTTCTCCCAGGTGGTTTTTACCGGCAGCCATGAAAACGCGGTGCTGGCGCTGGCGCAGGGCACCGTCGATGTCGCGGCCAACTGGTGGAATGCCGACGACGATTCCAACCTGACGCGGATGCTGGCCAAGAACATGGTCAAGAGCAGCGACGGCACGCCGATGAAGAAGGAGGATTTTCGCATCATCGTGAAGTCGGACCTCATCATCAACTCGCCCTTTGCCTATCTCAGCGACTTGCCCGATGACATGAAGGCCGCGATCAAGCAGGCCTTCCTCGAGGCTCCGCAGAACGACAAGGAAGCCTTCAGGAAGCTTTCCGACGGCAAGAACCTGCCGTGGCAGCCGGTCAGCAATGACGACTACGACAAGACCATCGAGCTGATCAAATTCGTCGACAATCTGCGCAAGAAGGCGTCCTGACCTGCAAGGATATCGCGCGAAAGCCGGGCCCCGCGACCCGGCCGACGTGCGCGTGCCGATGCCGCCGAACAAGCCGATCTCATGAGCGTTGCCGTATCCCTTCTGCCCGGCCAGCAGCTTGCCGCGCTGAACCGGGCCTATCGCAAGGCGGTGGCGCGAAAGCGCCTGCGCCTCGCGCTGGCCGCGGCGGTGTTTTTCGCAGCCCTCGTCATCGCCTCGGTCGGGGCCGAGGTGAACCTGCGCACCCTGTTCACCTATTTCGGGCATTTCGTCAGCTATTTCGATCGCATCCTGACCCTGGAGGATGGCAGGCGGGTGTGGAGCAATATCGGGGAGTGGTTCTGGGGCTGGCGAAAATGGTCGCTGTTGCTCGGCGAGACCATCCTGATCAGTTATGTCGGCACCCTGTCGGGCGCGGTGGTGGCCTTTGCGCTCAATTTCCTGGCCGCGGAAAACACCGCGCCGGCGCCCTGGCTGCGTTTTGTGGTCAAACGCCTGATGGAATTCTGCCGCACGGTGCCTGATATCGTTTTCGCGCTGATCTTCGTCATCGCGTTTGGCCTCGGCCCGATGGCCGGCGTGCTGGCCATCGCCATCCATTCCATCGGCGCGCTCGGCAAGCAATATGCGGAAATCGTCGAGAATATCGACATCAAGCCGGTCGAGGGGGTGCGATCCACCGGGGCGGGCTGGATCTCCTGCATGCGCTTTGCGGTATTGCCGCAGGTGGCGGCGGGTTTTGCCAGCTACACGCTGTTGCGGTTCGAGATCAACGTCCGCGAGGCATCGGTGATGGGCTTCGTCGGCGCCGGCGGTGTCGGGCAGGAGCTCCTGGTGGCGATCCGGAAATTCTATTATTCCGATGTCAGCGCCATCCTTCTGATGATCATCGTCACGGTATTCGTCATCGATATCGGTACCGGCTGGATCCGCGGCCGCCTGATCGGCGGGGAGCGGCGCGCATGACCGGGTTGCCGACGCCGGATTCGGAGGGCCTGCACGCGCGTTATCCCGCAGTGTTCGACAGGCCGGCATCGGCGCGGCTGGCGCTGCCACTGATGCTGCTCGGCGCCTTCGCGGTTTTCCTGTTCGGCCTCGTTCATCTCGGCTTCTCGCCGGCACGGATGCTTGCCGGCCTGCACCAGCTCGGCTGGATCACCCTGATGATGCTGCCGCCCGATCCCGGCAGCTCGCTGCCGCTCTATCTGAGCGCGCTCGGCGAAACCCTGTCGATCGCGCTGCTCGGCACCACGCTTGCCGCGGTCGCAGCACTGCCGGTGAGCCTGCTGGCGGCCAGGAACATCGTGCCGTCGAATATCTTCCGCTTTCCGCTGCGCCGGTTCTTCGACTCGATCCGCGGCATCGATACCCTGATCTGGGCGCTGGTCTGGATCAACGTCGTCGGTCTTGGTCCGTTCGCTGGCGTGCTGGCGATCGCGGTGTCGGACTTCGGCGCGTTCGGCAAGCTGTTTTCGGAAGCGATCGAGGGCGCCGACGGCAGGCAGGTCGAAGGCATCCGGGCCTCCGGCGGCAATGCGCTGCACGAAATCCGCTTCGGCCTGCTGCCGCAGGTGCTGCCCGTGATCGCCGGGCAGGTGCTGTATTTCTTCGAGTCCAACACCCGTTCGGCCACCATCATCGGCATTGTCGGCGCCGGCGGCATCGGCCTGCAACTGGCCGAGCAGATCCGGGTGCTGGAATGGCAGAAGGTCTCGTTCCTGATCCTGATGATCCTGGTGGCCGTTGCCGCGATCGACTGGATCTCGGGCAAGCTCCGTTTCGCCATCATCGGGCGGCGCGCGATCGCCTGATGCGATCGGGTTCAGCGAATGCATCAAACGGATTGGTTGCGATATCTGCATCCTCGCCCAAAGCCATCTGCGAGGGTGTGAAGCAGGGTGCCCGTGTCCCGGACGCGGTGCAGCGTTCTTCACGGCGCACCGCAGAGCCGGGACCCACGGCGATGCGCGCAGTGCCGTTATTTGTTGGCTTCTCGCAACTTCACCGGGAACGGTACGCTTCGAGTCTGGTCCGACCGCCGGCCTTTAAATCGACGATTTCGTCCAGCGGTTCTTTCGGTTCGTAACGCGCAGCAGCATTCCCGCCGTATCGGGTTTAAATCCACGCGGCAAGACCGTTCGTTCGTCATAAATCGCGCCGTCCAGCCGGACGCCCGAAAGCCGCGCATCCGTCAGATCCGCGCCGTAGAAGCAAGTGACGCGATGCCGGGGCAACACGCTGACGGCGTTGGCCCCGGAAAGATTGGCTCCAATCAGCTTCGCGCCCCTGAAATTCGCCCCGCCGATTGCGGCTTGACGAAAGTCGGCCCCGGCGCAACCGCACTTCACGCGGCAGCGAGGTTTCGCCAGCGGTTCGCGCCAACCCGCCCCGTCGGACGACTCCGACCCATCATACAGCTCCAACCCGTCGCCCGGGCCGGATACTGCGGGAATGAATACGCCGACGAATCCGACATGGCCTGGGTTCAGTCAATGAGCGAACAGAATGATAGAGCTGTCGGGAAAGCCCATGAGCTCGGCGTTAAGCGGCCGCCATTTCCAACGCGACGTTTGAACCGTCTGCCTGGTGTCGGCGACCAAGATCCATAAATATGGATCCAGCCCGGTGACTTGCCAGGCGTCGTTCCCAAGTCGGTACGACCTCACTGATGACGTTAATCTTGCGTGGCGCGCTGGCGACTCTGCCCAGCCCGTCAGGACGCCGAAAGCCAAACGATTGCGCGGCTGATTTGAGTACGGACCTTTGCATGAACCCCGCTATCGATTTGGCCTATCGTATTGTTGCGATCGCGCTGGCTATCTATTGCGGCCGAAAGGCGTGGTGTGGCTTTGTCGAGGGAAAAATCAAGTTTATCAGTTCTGATTTACTTGACTGGTCGAGGTGGTCCAGTCAGATCTTTCATAGAGACACCGAGCCGATCCGGTATTGGATGCAAATGAGCGGAACGATGTTCTCCTCGGCCTTTTGCTTTGTCGCTGCGACCATCGGGTGGCAGTCCAACAGCTGAACGTCCGCCGATGTCCGGTTCTCCTCAAGGGTCGTCCCATCTCTCTGGGTTTGGAGGGCTGCGGCTCTTCGCTACACTGGGCCTGCTATCAGTCAGGTGAGACAAAGGCGGGTAGCTCAAGCCCCGGGGTTTTGCCATGAAACGCATCGTGATCGCCTGTCTCATATTGCCATCCGCGCTTTGCGCCACCGCAGCCGCCGCGACATCGATCGCCTGCACCTATCACCCGGACCAGGAGCTCACTTTCGTCGTACCGAAAAAGCCCGGCGACGTGCCGCCGATCGACTTTGACTATGCCTCCACGGTTACGCGGTTCAGCTTTCGAGACGACAATCTGCTGCTGGTCGCGATGGATGAGGTCGAGAAGACACGCGTGCGAGTCGTCATCTCGGCGCAACTCGACAGGGCAAAAGGCGTCTATCGCGGGCAGATCGTGACCGATGCGGGCGGCAACCAGTTGATGCTCGATAACGGCCCCGTCATGTGCAGGGTGAGGGGCTAAAGTCCTGGCAGCGTCCGATTCGCTGCGGCGCGTGCGATTGGTCGTGCCATCACGGGGTCCTTTCCATCGCGGGCCGATCGATTGATCGAGTAGCGAGTGGGACTTCGGTTGTTGGCAATTATTGGCGGCGAGATTTATGGGGGCACGCCCTAGCCGTTCTCCACCACGAATTCGACGCGCTCGGCGGCAAAGCGCGAGCGCTTGGTGACCAGCGGCTTGCCGTCGGTATCGACGTCGGTGCTGTCGACCACCAGCACCGGACGGCCCAGCGCAAGGTTGAGCCGGGCGGCGTCGGGGGCGTCGGCGACCGCCGCGGTGATCCTGGTCGATGCCCGGCGATAATCGCCGATGCCGTAATGCGCCAGCAGTTTTGTCATGGAGCGGGAACGGGCGAACACGGTTCCCGCCCCGGGAAAGCGCGCCGCGGAAAGCCAGCTGGTGCTGACGCAGATCGGCGTGCGGTCGGCCAGCCGCAGCGATTCGATCCGGACCAACGGCGCGCCGGTCTTCAGGCCGAGCTCACGCGCCAGCTCACGCGTTGCAACGTCTTCCGCAGCGTCGATCAACTGGCCCCGCGGCTCCTGGCCGCCGGCGCCGACGATCTCGGAAAACCGCGTCCGCGCGCGCAGGGGATAGGCCAGCCGCGGCGCCTCCACATAGGTGCCGCTGCCGCGCTCGGCGCGCACCAGCCCGCGCTCGGCCAGCGTCGCCAGCGCGCGCCGCACGGTATGGCGGTTGACGCGGTAGGTCTCGGCGATCTCGTTCTCGCCCGGCAATCTTTCGCCGGCGGCAAAGCTGCCGCCGGCGATGCCGCGCTCGATCGCATCGGCGACCTGCCGCCACAACGCCACGCCGGAAGCGGTGTCCTGCATGCTCATGGCTGCACGGAGCCGGAAGAGGGCATCGGAAAAAATATCCCTGTTGTCACGAAACAGTCATGGCGCTTCATTATCAAGTTGTCTAGTATCATAGACAACTTGATTCCGGCAAGGCAGATCGATCATGAGCTTCACCGACGACACCGCGATCGACGACACGGCCATCGAACCTGGCGGCAGCCAGGCGCTGCGCCAGCGGGCGATGGCGGTGCTGGCCGATTGCGATGCGGCCGACATCGCCGCGCGTCTCGACGGCATGGTGTTGCCGGGCCACGAAAATCTGCGCGAGCCGGAAAACGGCCTGGTGATGGTGCGCGGCCGCATCGGCGGCGACGGCGCGCCGTTCAATATCGGCGAGGCGACGGTGTCGCGCGCCGCGGTCCGGCTGACGAGCGGCGAGGTCGGTTTCGGCTACACGCTCGGCCGCGATCGGCAGAAGGCGCGGATCATCGCGCTGTGCGACGCCCTGATCCAGAGCGCCGATCATGCCGACGGCCTCGAGGCGCAGGTGCTGGCGCCGCTGCGCGCGGCCATGACCTCGAAGCGAAACCGCAGCGCGGCGGAAACCGCTGCGACGCGGGTCGATTTCTATACAATGGTGCGTGGCGAGGGCTGAACCATGACAACGTTTGCCGAACTGCCGGCGGGGTTCGCGGACAAGGTGCTGTCGGCGCAATCGACCTTTCGGTCGGTGATGGATGCGATGGCGCGGCCGGGCAGCGTACAAAAGATCGTGGCCGCCGCCGGTGCGCCGGCCGCCATGATGCACGGCACCGCGGCCATCGCGCTGACCCTGTTCGATCACGACACGCCGGTCTGGCTCGATTCGGCGATGTCCGAGACCTCGGAGGTGACGAAGTGGCTGAAGTTTCACACCGGCGCGCCGGTGGTGCAGGATTGCTCGATCTGCAGTTTTGCGCTGATCGGCGACACCGCCGCACTTCCCGAGCTCGATCGCTTTTCATTCGGCAGCAATGAGTATCCCGACCGCTCCACCACGCTGATCCTGCAGGTCGAGAGCCTGACGCAGGGGCCGGCCGTGGAACTGCGCGGCCCCGGCATCGACGGCACCGCGGTGCTGCAGGCCGCGATCAAGCCCTCGGATCTGCTGGCGCGGCTCGCCGTCAACGCCAGCCTGTTTCCGCGCGGCATCGACGTCGTGCTGGTGGCCGGGGATGCCATTGTCGCGATCCCGCGCACCACGCGGCTCACCGCAAAGGGAGGCTGAACATGTATGTCGCCGTCAAGGGAGGCGAGCGCGCCATCGAGAACGCCCATCGCCTGCTGGCCCATCAGCGCCGGGGCGATCCCGGCGTTGCCGAACTGTCGCTGGACCAGGTTTCCGGACAACTCAGCCTGGCGGTCGATCGCGTCATGACCGAGGGCTCGCTGTATGACCGCGAACTGGCGGCGCTCGCCATCAAGCAGGCCCGCGGCGACATGATCGAGGCGATCTTCCTGCTGCGCGCCTTTCGCGCGACGCTGCCGCGGTTCGGCGCCACAGAACCGGTCGATACCGGCCGGATGCAGGTCCGCCGCCGGATTTCCTCGACCTTCAAGGATATTCCGGGCGGCCAGATTCTCGGCCCCACCTTCGACTACACCCATCGGCTGCTGGATCCGCAATTGGCCGAAGCCTCGATGCCGGAAGCGCCCGCGACCTCGGAAGCATCGCTTTCGGCGATGCCGCGGGTTACCGACATACTGGGCCGCGACGGCCTGATCGAGCCGTCGCCGCAAGGCGATGCCGATACGCCGGTCGGCGACCTCACCCGCGATCCCCTCAGCTTTCCCGCCGATCGCGACCTGCGGCTGCAGAATCTGGCGCGCGCCGATGAGGGGTTTTTGCTGGCGCTCGGCTATTCGTCGCAGCGCGGCTACGGACGCAACCATCCGTTTGCCGGCGAAATTCGCCTCGGCGAGGTCGAAGTGGAGTTCATGGCCGAGGAGATCGGCTTCGCGGTGCCGCTCGGTTCGATGACGCTGACCGAATGCCAGATGGTCAACCAGTTCAAGGGCTCGGCCAACGAAGCGCCGTGCTTTACCCGCGGCTACGGGCTGGCGTTCGGACAAAGCGAGCGCAAGACCATGTCGATGGCGTTGGTCGATCGCGCCTTGCGCGCCCGCGAACTCGGCGAGGAGGTCCTTGCGCCTGCGCAGGACGAGGAGTTCGTGATGTCGCATTCCGACAATGTCCAGGCAACCGGCTTTGTCGAGCATCTCAAGCTGCCGCATTATGTCGACTTTCAGTCCGAACTCGGCCTGTTGCGCAAGCTGCGCCGTGAATTCGCCGAGGCGGAGGCTTCGCCGCTGCAGGAGGCCGCCGAATGAACGCGCCGACCTATAATTTCGCCTATCTCGACGAACAGACCAAACGGATGATCCGCCGCGCCATCCTGAAGGCGATCGCTATTCCCGGCTACCAGGTGCCGTTCGCCAGCCGCGAAATGCCGATGCCCTATGGCTGGGGCACCGGCGGCGTGCAGGTGACCGCGGCGATCCTCGGTCCCGACGATGTCCTGAAGGTGATCGACCAGGGTTCCGACGACACCACCAACGCGATCTCGATCCGCAAGTTCTTCGCCAGGACCGCCCGCGTCGCCACCACGACGTCGACGCGTGAGGCGACCGTCATTCAAACCCGGCACCGGATTCCCGAGGCGCCGCTGCATGGCGGCCAGGTGCTGGTCTATCAGGTGCCGATCCCCGAGCCGCTGCGTTACCTCGAGCCGCGCGAGACCGAAACCCGCCGCATGCATGCGCTCGGCGAATACGGCTTGATGCACGTCAAGCTCTACGAGGACATCGCCCGCTTCGGCCACATCGCCACCTCCTACGCCTATCCGGTGAAGGTCAATGCGCGCTATGTGATGGACCCGTCGCCGACGCCGAAATTCGACAATCCGAAGATGGACAATTGTCCGGCGCTGCAGCTGTTCGGCGCCGGCCGCGAAAAGCGCATCTATGCAATCCCGCCTCATACCTCGGTGCTGTCGCTGGATTTCGAGGATCATCCGTTCACGCGCTATCGCTTCGACGCGCCTTGTGCGCTGTGCGGCGCGGGCGATTCCTATCTCGATGAAATCGTCACCGACAATGCCGGCAGCCGGATGTTCGTCTGTTCCGACACCGATTACTGCGAGACCCGTCAGGCGCTCGGCCACCACGGCAGCGAAAGCGCGGCGCCGCACAAGGAGAGACCGCATGGCCAAGCGTGACGCCGCCGCGCGCGACGGCGATCAGCCCTTGCTGCTGGCTGAAGGCCTCGGCAAATCCTATGGCCGGCTGACGGCCTGCCGCGACGTCTCGTTTGCGCTGTATTCCGGCGAGGTGCTGGCGATCGTCGGCGAATCCGGGTCGGGCAAAACCACCTTGCTGCAATTGCTGTCGGCGCAGCTGGCGCCCAGCGCGGGACGGGTATGTTACCGGATGCGCGATGGGGTGATGCGGGATCTTGCAGGCCTCGGCGAGGCCGAGCGACGGTTTCTGTTCCGCACCGACTGGGGCTATGTGCACCAGGATCCGGCGCAGGGCCTGCGGATGGCAGTGTCGGCCGGCGCCAATGTCGGCGAGCGGCTGATGGCGGTGGGCTGGAATCACTATGGCCGGATCAGGGATACCGCGTCGTCCTGGCTGGAGCGCGTCGAGATCGACGTCGGCCGCATCGACGACGCGCCGCGGACCTATTCCGGCGGCATGCGCCAGCGCCTGCAGATCGCACGCAATCTGGTTACCGATCCGCGCCTGGTGTTCATGGACGAGCCGACCGGTGGTCTCGACGTCTCGGTGCAGGCGCGCCTGCTCGATCTGATGCGCAACCTGGTGAGCGAACTGGGGCTGGCGGCAATCGTGGTCACGCACGATCTGGCGGTGGCACGGTTGTTGTCGCACCGGGTCATGGTGATGAAGGGCGGCCGCGTGATCGAGACCGGGCTGACCGACCAGGTGCTCGACGATCCGCGCGAGCCCTATACCCAGTTGCTCGTGTCTTCGATCCTGCCGGCGTGAGGGGTGCGTTGATGTCTGCGATGATCGAAATCAGCCAAGCGGAAAAGACCTTCATTATGCATTTGCAGGGTGGCATCCGGCTGCCGGTGGTGAGCGGCGTCAGCTTTCATGTCGATCCCGGCGAGTGCGTGGTGCTGGCCGGCCCGTCCGGGGCCGGCAAATCCTCGATCCTGAAGATGATTTTCGGCAACTACCGCTGCGACGGCGGCCGGATCGGCATCCGGCACCAGGGCGGCCAGATCGATCTCGCCACCGCCGAACCGCGGCAGATTCTCAGCGTGCGCCGCACCACCATCGGCTATGTCAGCCAGTTCCTGCGGGCGGTGCCGCGGGTTGCGACCATAGACGTGGTGGCCGAGCCGCTGATCGCCAATGGGGTAGGGCGCGCCGAGGCCCGCGAAAGGTCAGGCGGGCTGCTGCGCCGCCTCAACATTCCCGATCGGCTGTGGGGCCTGCCGCCATCGACCTTCTCGGGTGGCGAGCAGCAGCGCGTCAATATCGCGCGCGGATTCATTTCCGATCTGCCGATCCTGCTGCTGGACGAGCCCACCGCCTCGCTCGATGCGGCCAATCGCGCTGGTGTGGTCGAACTGATCGGTGAAAAGAAGCGCGCGGGCGTTGCCATGGTGGCCATCGTGCACGACGATGAGATACGTCATGAGATCGCCGACCGCATCGTTGACGTGACATCGTTTGCCGCGGCGGCATGAAGGAAGAAGGCAAGATGGCTTCGACGGGCGACGAGACCGTAATTGGCAATGCCAGGATCGTTCTGGCCGATCGCGTGATCGAGCGCGGCTGGGTCGCGTTTGCCGGCGGGCGCATCGCGGAATATGGCGAGGGCAGCGCGCCGGCAGGCAGCGCGGACGCCGACGGCGATCTGATCATGCCCGGCCTGATCGAGCTGCACACCGACCATCTCGAGGCGCATTTTGTGCCGCGCCCAAAAGTGTTCTGGGATCCGGTCGCCGCCGTGGTCTCCTATGACGGCCAGCTGGCGACGTCGGGCATCACCACGGTGCTGGATTCGCTGCGGGTCTGGCGCGAGGACGGCGCCGGGGAAGTCGACGGGCGGGCAGGGCTGCTGGCCGAGGCGATCACGTCGGCGCGCGACGCCAACCTGCTGCGCGCGGATCATTTCCTGCATCTACGCTGCGAAATTCCGATGCCGAGCGTGGTGGAGGAAGCCAAGGAGCTGGTGGGACGGCCGGATGTGCGGCTGATGTCGCTGATGGATCACACGCCCGGGCAGCGCCAGTTCCGCGACCAGGCCAAACTGCGCGACTATTATCGCGGCAAGGGCGCCGGCATGACCGACGACGAACTCGACACGCTGTTCGCGCGGCGCTTTGCCTATCAGAAGGCCCATGCGGCGACCAATATGCGGCAGATCGTGGCGTTGGCCCAGCTGCACGAAATTCCGCTCGCCAGCCATGACGACACCACCGATGAGAACGTCACCGACGCCATCCGCGACCGGGTTTCGGTCGCGGAATTTCCGACCACGATCGAAGCCGCGCGCGGTCTGCACCAGGCCGGCATCGGCATCCTGATGGGGGCGCCGAACGTGGTGCGCGGCGGCTCGCATTCCGGCAACATCGCCGCGGTCGATCTCGCCCGCGAGGGGCTGCTGGACATCCTGTCGTCCGACTACATTCCCTCCAGCCTGTTGATGGCGGCGCTGCAGTTGCCGCAGCGCGTCCCCGCCATCGATCTGGCCTCCGCCATCCGCACCGTCACCAGCACGCCGGCGGCGGCGGTGGGCCTCGCCGATCGCGGCGAGATCGCGGCCGGCAAGCGCGCCGACCTGATCCGCGTGCATGTGGCCGGCGATATTCCGGTGGTGCGCACGGTGTGGCGCGAAGGGCATCGGGTGGCGTGACCGAGGCGCCGACCATATCCGGCTGCAGGCCGGCGGCGATCGGCCCCGGCCGGTTCGTCCTGGTGGTCGGTCCGAGCGGCGCCGGCAAGGATACCCTGCTCGGACTGGCGCGCGCTGCCTGCGCCGATAATGCGCGCATCGTTTTTCCGCGCCGCGTGGTCACGCGGGCCGCATCGGCTTTCGAGGACAATGAGCAGGTCAGCCCCGAGGCGTTTCGGCAGGCCCGCGCCCGTTGTGAGTTCGCGGCGCATTGGGAAGCCCACGGCCATGGCTACGGCTTGCCGCGGGCCATCGATGACGACATCCGCGCCGGCCGCACCGTCGTCGCCAACGTATCGCGCGGGGTGGTCGAGGCGATGCGCCGGGCCTATGCCGATGTCGTGGTGGTCTTGATCACGGCGCCGGCCGAAATTCTGGCCGAGCGACTAGCGGCACGGGCGCGGAGCAGCGACGGAGAACTCACCGACAGGCTCGGCCGCGTCGTCGAGGGCGGGGTCGCCGCGGATCTGACCATCTGCAATGTCGGCAGCCTCGACCCGCATGCGGCCGAACTCGTGCGCGTCATCAGGGACGCTTGAGGCGGCAAGCGCCGCGGCGCCGATAGCGGGAGAACGGCCATGTCGATCATTGCAACGATCGAGCAGCTGGAAGCGATCTACGGTCAGCCGAACGAGGCTTCCACCGTCAAGGTGGCCGACCGGATCACACCGCAATATCGCGTGCTGATCGACAAGTCGCCGTTCGCGGCTCTCGCCACCTGCGGGCCGGAGGGGCTGGATTGCTCGCCACGCGGCGATCTGCCCGGCTTCGTCCGGGTGCACGACCACAAGACCCTGATGATGCCCGATCGCCGCGGCAACAACCGGGTCGATTCCTTGCGCAATATCGTGCGCGATTCCCGGATGGCGCTGTTGTTCCTGATTCCGGGCGCCGGCAGCACGCTGCGGGTCAACGGCCGTGCCCGGCTGTCGGCCGATGCGGCCCTGCTGGCGTCGTTCGCCATCGCCGGCAAGGCGCCGCGCACGGTCATCATCATGACCGTGGAGGAGATCTATTTCCAATGCGCCCGCGCCATCGTGCGCTCCGAGCTGTGGAATCCGGACAAGCGGGTCGATCCCGGGACGCTGCCGACCCCGGGCCAGATCCTCGCCGACATGAGCGAGAATCGCGTCGGCGGCGAGGACTATGATCGGGAGTGGCCGGAACGGGCGCGGAAATCGCTGTGGTGAAGCGGGGGCTGCGAGGTCGCCGGACCCGTTCAGGCGGCGACATCCCATAACCGTGAAGAGCCTCTGACCAGGACCTTGCGTCCCCTGGCCGTGATCACCGGCAAATTGTCGCTGATGACGGCGAGCTGCAGCGCGACGAGATCGTCGATCAGGAATCGGTTGAGCCTGGAAAATTTCGCCGGTGTGCGAAGCGCCTTCAGCGTTTCCCACTGGTCGGGCGTAAGGTCGTAGTCGAATTCCGCGTTCATGCTGCCTCGAGCCGGTTGTTTCGCCGGTGTCTTACAAAGACCGCGTGAACGGGATGCGACCACAATGCGTCGGGATTTCGATATCGCGCGTGGAGTTGTTTCGATCCACTACAGATTGGAAACGATCGCAGGTAACGCGGCTGTCACAACAACGTGTCAAGGGGATGTATCGCTCACCTCGAATCAGTCGGCGTGACATTTGCTGTCGCCGCCGCAATGGATGCACCCTGGAAATCATCGTGCCGCAAAAGACAGCTGGCGGCAGCGCCCGATGGAAGGGTTTGGGCGCCATCGTCAGCGTTGCGATTGCGGTGGTAGCCATCCTGGCGCTGATGCATGCGCTCAAGAACGTGGACTACGGCGAGGTATTCGCCATCGTTCGGCGCACCAATCTCGGCCTGCTTGCACTCGCCCTGACACTGGTGGCTTGCTCGTACGGCAGTTTGACGCTCTACGACGTGCTGGCGCTACGCACCATCGGGCGCAGCGACGTTCCCTACCGGATCGCGGCGCTGGCGAGTTTTACCAGCTATCCGATTGCGCACGGCGTAGGCCTGGTTGCGCTGATTTCGCCGGTCATCCGCTATCGGATCTATTCCAGCAACGGCCTCGGCGCCATCGACGTGGCCAACATCTGCTTTCTGACCGGGCTGACATTCTGGCTGGGCAACCTGACGGCGTGCGGGCTCAGCCTGCTTTACGCGCCCGGCGCCCTCGGTCTGATCGACACCTTTCCGCCGCAGGTCAACCAGGCGCTGGCCGCCGTGCTGCTGCTCGGGGTCCTCGGCTTCCTGGCCTGGAGCTGGCTCTGCCCCGCAAACACCGTGACCCGGCGCTGGCCGGTCCGGCTTCCGTCCGGGCCCATGGTGTTGCTGCAGATCGCGATCGGGGTGTTCGATCTCGGCGCGGCGGCGCTGGCGATGTATGTGCTGATACCGGCCGGAACCCATATCGGGATTTTTCCCACCACGGCGGTGTTCATTGCCGCGACCTTGCTCGGTTTCGCCAGCCACACGCCGGCAGGAATCGGGGTATTCGACGCCACCATCCTGATCGGGCTTGGCGGACAAGACAGGGAACCGCTGATCGCCGCGCTATTGATGTTCCGGCTACTGTATCACTTCCTTCCCTTTGTGCTGGCGCTTGGCCTGTTCGCCGGCGTGGAAGGATGGCGGCGTTGGCGCGGCAAGCGGTAGTTTAATGATTTCGAAGCTCGGATCATATCGGGCGACGACGAAGCGAAGGGGCACCTCTCCCCGCGTGCGGGGAGAGGTCGGCGCCGCTAGCGGATCACCAGATTTGAACTCAGAGATGCCTCCGGCATATGACAGCTTCCAAGGAATCATTCCACCAGTCGCGACCGTCGCCGCGTCTCACACCGGCGAATTGAGTTTCAACCCGACCATTCCCGCCACGATCAGCGTCAGGCAGAGCACGCGTCCCGGATCGGTCGGCTCGCTGTAGACGATCATTCCGACAAGGATACTGCCGACGGCGCCGATCCCGGTCCACACCGCATAGGCGGTGCCGAACGGCAACGATCTGAGCGCGACGGCCATCATCAGGAAACTCAGCGCGATCGCGGCCAGCGTCGCGGCGGTCGGCCAGAACCGGGTCAGGCCGTCGGAATATTTCAGGCCGAACGCCCAGGCGATCTCGAGCAATCCCGCCGCGAGCAATGCCAGCCAGGCCTTCACGGTGTTCGCGGCTCCGATGGGAACCGCAGCACGGCGTATTGCGCATAGCCGCGGAACGGACGCTCGAACTTCAGATCGGCGCCACGGCTTTCAGCCATACCCATCAGCACCCGCACCAGATCGTGGCGCGGCGTCACGTCGAACAGCGCAAGCCAGCGCCGCAGCATGCTGCGGAAGCCCGCCGGCAGACGCTCCTGATTGCCGAAATCGACGATGTGCAGACCGCCGCCGGGCTTGACCCGGCGGGCCGCCGCCTCAAGCACCCGACGCCAGTCCGGGATCATCGACAGGCTGTAGGAAATCATCACCTGATCGAACGCGGCGACGCCGAACAAGGCCTGCGGGTCGAACCCGGTTCCGTCGCCATGCGCGACGCGGATCTGGCTGCTCAGGCCGCGCCGCGAAATGGCCGAGATCGCCGAGGTCAGCATTTCGGTCGAGACATCGATGCCGAAAAACCGGGCGCCGGGATGCAGCCGGGCCGCCCGCACCAGGTTGCGGCCGGTTCCGCAGCCGATTTCCAGCACGCTCGCGCCGGCCGCCGGGCGCAGCCCTTCGATCAGCTGGTCGCGGCCGAGCAGGTAATACCGCCGTGTTCCATCATAGATGTGGCGCTGCCGGCGATACATCCGGTTCATGCGGCGGGTGGCCTCGACCGGCCATGAGGTATCGGAACCGACATCGGAGGAATATGCAGACATCGTGCACCTCATCTCGTGTGGGATGCTGCATTGCTTGCAATGTTCGCGCGACAGGGGTGTGACAGGCGGCCGACGCGGGGTTTTTAAGCCTGTCGCCTTGTGTCGCAAAACTGCAGTGCGCGCGCGATACCCTCGTCAGATTGCTGATTCGGGGAATCGATGAATACGCAGCTCATCGCGGACGCAGTCCGCAACAGCCGAGGTTTGGACGAAGCCACCGTGTGGGACCGGCTTTTCGCATTCTGGTTTCGTCGCCTAGTCTACACCCAGATCTGGGAAGATCCGGAAGCCGATCTGGCCGCGCTGCAGTTGCCGCTGGGATCGACCATCGTCACCATCTCGTCCGGCGGATGCAATGCGCTGTCCTATCTCACCGCCAGGCCTGCCCAGGTTTACGCCGTCGACCTCAACGAAGCGCATCTCTCGCTGCTCAAGCTCAAGCTCGCGGGGCTTCGCGCGTTGTCCGCATATGGCGATTTCTGGCAGTTTTTCGGCGAAGCCGCTTCGCCCGCCAATGCCGAGCTGTACTGCGGCTGGCTGCGGCCGATGCTGGATTCGGACGCGCGCGCCTACTGGGACAAGCGCAACATCTTCGGACGGCCGCGATATGACTATTTCACCGACGGATTCTATCGGCACGGCATGCTCGGCCGCTTCATCGGCCTCAGCCATTTGCTGGCAAAGATTTTCGGGATCAATCTTTCGGCGCTGCTGACCGGCAAGGCCGGGGCTCCCGAACGCATCCGGGCATTGGACCGGCTGCATCGCCTGTTCCATTCGCGGTGGGCCCGGCTGATCACGGGAACGCCGGCCCTGCTGTTCAGTCTCGGTATTCCGCCGCAGCAGCGCGCCCTGCTGGGAGGCGGCGCTCCGCTCAACGAAGTGCTTCATGAGCGGTTGCTGCGCCTGATCAATGGTCACCCCAACGATACCAATTATTTTGCATGGCAGGCGCTGCACCGCAGCTACTGTGGGCCGGACGATCGCTGTCTGCCGCCCTATCTGCAGCGCCGCCAGTTTGAATGCATGCGCGACGGCGCCGGATTGATCATTCCGGTGCACGCCAATCTTCGCCAGTTCCTGGAGAGCCTGCCGGCGCGCGAGGTCGACGCCGTGGCGCTATTGGACTCGCAGGACTGGATGGCGCCGGAGGAGATCCGCGGGCTCTGGAACGCCATCGATCGCACCGGCAGCGACCAGGTCCGCGTGATCTTTCGCACCGCCGGCGTGGAGTCGCCGTTGCAAGGCGCCGAACTTGGTTCGCTGCAGCAGACCTGGCGTCGCGACGAGGCGCGCAGCGCGATCGGATTCGAACGCGACCGCTCGGGAATCTACGGCGGCTTCCACTGCTACGTGCGGCGCTGATCGAAGCCTGTTCGGGCCGTGTTTCCTCGATAAGTCCTTTCGCCGTCCGGAATTTCCGGTGGTCCCCGCCCCGCGTCCAAGCTGCGCCGCCGCGGCTGACGCGCACGGCACAAATCCTGGTTGCCGCCGGCCAGCCAAATTCGTCGGCGCATGAGGGCTGCGATCACGCTCTCGGTTCTTGCCGGACGGCCGCCTTAAAGGCTAGGTTGCGGATCACGATTGTTGTCTCCCTGCCAACCGAGGATCAACAATGTGACCCTGAGATTTCTGGCCGCGATCGGCTGCCTGGCTGCCTCAACCGCTTTTGCCCAGGACGCTCTCAAGCTCGCACCGTCGCAACTTACCCTGCAGGTGACCGTCGCTCCGGCCGGCGAACAATGCCGTCGCATCGAAACCTCGGATCCCACGCTGCTGGTGCCGATGTCGTTGCACCGCACCTTCCACGATGATTTCGACCAGCACCCGTTGTTGGACGGAAGGTGGGTGCCTCACTATGCCGGCGGCGCGGCCTGGCCCGAAGCGCGCTACTGGGGAGGCGATGGCTCCGACGCAAGACGCAAGACCGCGTCCAACGGTGAACAGCAGATCTATGTCGATCCACGTTATGGCGGGCGAACCGCAACTCCGCTGGGGCTCGACCCGTTCAAGGTCCATGACGGCGTTCTCTCGATCGTGGCAAGCCGCACGCCGCCGGCGCTGAAGTCGGTGCTTTTCAACAATGATTATGTATCGGGCATCCTCACCAGCCAGAGCCGGTTTTCGCAAAAGCACGGATATTTCGAGATCCGTGCAAAGTTACCGGTTGGAACCGGGGTGTGGCCAGCCTTCTGGCTGCTCGCGGATGACGGCGGCTGGCCTCCCGAAGTAGATGTGCTGGAAGGACGCGGGGAGCGACCCGGCGACCTCGTGATGACGACGCATTGGCGGATCAGGCCCAGCGGCGTGATCGAATCATGCGGGTTCGACTTTACCTTGCCAAGCGCATCGAATGCGTTTCACGATTACGGCGTGCTGTGGGCGCCGGATCGCCTGGTCTACTACATCGACCGCAAGCCGGTGTCGGATATCAAGGTGCCGATGGGCTTCGAAGATCCGATGTACATGATCGTCAATCTGGCGATGGGGTCGAAATATTTCGGCGGTGTCGGCGTGGTTGACGCGGAAACTCCTGATACGGTTGAATTCGAGATCGACAGGATTTCGGCCTATCAGATTGATTCGAACTAGGTGAGCGCTTCCATGAAAGCGATCCCACGGGAAGTCATCCATTTTTGTCATTCCGGGATGTGCCTTTGGTCGGCGATTGCCGACCTGAGGCGCAGGCCCGGAATCCATAGCCCCTGCGGTGGTTATGGATTCCGGGCTCGCTGGTGCCGCGCTTCGCGCGTCACACGCGCCCCGCAATGACAATTGTTGTTGTTCGGACGCCTGGGCAAGCGCAGCTGACGGAGAAGCGGATGTTCGGAAAGGTTTCCCGTCGGCATTTTGCCAAGCTTGCAGGGCTGTCCGCGCTCGGCCTGGCGGCTTCGCCGGCAAAACCGGCGGAAGCCCCGTCCAAGGCGGTGGCCGACCGCCACGCTCCCGACGGTTTCCCGAACGGTTTTCTATGGGGCACCGCAACGTCAGCCTACCAGATCGAAGGCGCTGTCGATGAGGACGGCCGCGGCCGCTCGATCTGGGACAAGTTCGCCCATACCCCGGGCAAGATCGCCGATCACAGCAATGCCGATCGCGCCAACGATCACTATCACCGCTACAAGGAGGACGTCGGCCTGATCAAGCAATTGGGGGCCAAGGCCTATCGGTTCTCGATCGCCTGGCCGCGGGTGTTTCCGAGCGGAACCGGCAAGCCCAATCCGAAAGGCCTCGATTTCTACGACCGCCTCACGGACGAACTTCTGGCCAACGGCATCGAGCCGTACGCGACGCTGTATCACTGGGATCTGCCGCAGTCGCTGCAGGACAACGTGGGCGGATGGCAATCCGGCGAAACCTCCAAGGCGTTTGCGGATTACGCCGGCTACGTGGCGGAACGCCTGACCGATCGCGTCAAGAACATCTTCACCGTCAACGAAACCGGAAGGTTCGTGAACTTCGGCTATGGATGGGGCATCGACGCCCCCGGCCTCAAACTGCCGCCGGCTGCATTGAACCAGGTCCGCCACAACGTCGCGCTCGGCCACGGTCTTGCGGTGCAGGCGATCCGGGCGCGGGGACGCGCCGGGACCAGGGTCGGCCCGGCGGAAAATATCGCGGCCTGCGTGCCGGCGATCGATACGCCGGCCAATATTGCCGCGGCCGCGATGGCGACGCGCGAATTGAACGCTGGTTTCCTCAACGTGATCCTGGAGGGAAAATACACCGAGGGCTATCTCAAATATAACGGCAAGGACTCGCCGAAATACACCTCGGACGAACTGCGGATCATCTCGAGCCCGGTGGATTTTGTCGGCCTCAACATCTACGCGCCGCAATATTACGTGGTCGCCCCCGACCACGCGCCGGGCTTCAAGGTTTTGCCGTTTCCGGCCTCGTTTCCGCATATGAATTCCGAATGGCTGAGAATAGGCCCGGAAACCATCTACTGGGTACCGCGGCTTGCGGCCGAGATCTGGAACCTCGACACCATCTACATCAGCGAGAATGGCACCTCGGGCGCCGACAAGGTCGCCGCCGACGGCAGCATCGATGACACCGACCGCATCATGTACCTGCGCAACTACCTGACCCAGTTGCAGCGCGCGACCTCCGAGGGCGTGCCGGTCCGCGGCTATTTCCTGTGGAGCCTGATGGATAATTTCGAGTGGATCTACGGATTCGAGAAGCGTTTTGGGCTGTATCGGGTGGACTTCGACAGCCTGGTCCGCACCCCCAAGCTCAGCGCATCGTTCTATCGCGACGTGATCGAGAAGAACGCGGTGGGCGCCTGAATTGTATGACCGTCATCGCGCCTCTCCCGTCATTGCGAGCTGTTGCGAAGCAATCCCTGCCTCCGCACAAAGAAAGAATGGATTGCTTCGTGTGCGCCGGGAGACCGGCAAGGAGTAGATGGTGAAAGTCCATTACGGTGAAGGAATAGCGAACCACATCGGCCCCGAGCCGTGCGCTGACGTCCGTAAGGGCGGCGGCGAAGCGTCGGTAGGGGAGCGCATAGGCCAGCCATTGAGCCACGAAAAATCCAAGCCCCGAGCAGCCGACGCTTTGCGAAGAGTGGAAGGCAACAGGACCGCGTGCGGTATCGCGAGTGCGATGGTCCCTCAGCGTGGTCGGAGACCCTGGCATGTGCGGACGCTCCTTGTCCGGGAACCGGGAGGCCCCACGTCCGGCCGCCGACGAACAGTCGACGCGGTCCGCATCGGGAAGGCGAGGAGCCGAAGCCGATGATGAACGGGCGTGGGGAGTCGGACTCCGTCGTAGTAGCTGTGAAGCCGGCGAACAAAGCGGAGCAATCCGCCGCGGAGCCAGTGGAGCCAAGGACGGAGACCAAGGGGAATGCGAGCCGGCAAAGCACGCACCGGGCACAGGACCGGGCAAGCGTGTCACAGGCGCTGGAGCGCATACGGAAAGCAGCAAAACGCTTCGCCGTCATTCACCCGAGGTGGAGCCGTACGCCTTAATTGGGCACGTACGGATCTGTGCGGGGGGCGCTCAGCAATGAGCGTCCCTACCGCGACCGCTAACGCTCCTAGCAATGACGGCCAAACACGCAAAGTGCTAGACTATAGACTAATCCGCCAGAGCGAAAGCTTTGCACCAGCCGTCCCTGCCGATCTCGCCGGCGACCACCTTGCAGGATTGCGGCGGCTCGAACAGCGAGCAGGTGGCGCAGCTATAGATGCCGTTGGGCGTATCCTGATATTCGGCCTGCTGCCGCGTCATCTTCTCCGATGCCTGCATCGGCGCGATCCGCAACAAGAACGTTGCCGCGATCCCGTTGCCGACCGCACCCAGCAGCTTTCGCCGCGATTCCTGCTGTGCCGTTTCGTCCATGGTGCCTGCTTTCCGTCTCCAGAGCGGTATCGCCAACGAAAGATCCGCCGCGCGTTTTTGCGTTCGCGATGGCCGCAAGCTACACTGCCTCTACGCCCAGCTGTCATGCTATGTATGAGGAAAAATCGAACATGAAACCGGCCGATGGCATTGGCCTGCCGCCGATCAAGGGGGCGGCCCGCCGGCTTGCGCGGCTCGGCCTGGTCGCGGCCTTGGTGCTCCAGTTCGGTCTGGCGGCGACGCGCGCCGAAACCCCTGCTGCGGCGGCTTCGGGCGCCGAAGCCGCCGTGATCGAGGATATCGTGCTGGGCAGCCGCATCCTCGCCGATTTCGGGGTGCTCGACGGCTTCGGCCATGTCAGCGCGCGCGATCCGGCCAATCCCGATCACTTCCTGATGTCGCGGTCGCTGGCGCCGGCGCTGGTGACGGCCGACGACATCATGGCGTTCGACCTCGACGGCAACGCGCTGGACGCGCGCGGCCGGTCGCTGTTTTTGGAGCGCTTCATTCACAGCGAAATCTACAAGGCGCGGCCGGATGTGATGGCGGTGGTTCACGGCCATTCTGCCGGCGTGATCCCGTTCACGGTGAGCCGGGTGCCGTTGCGGCCGGTGTTTCACAACGCGGCCTTCCTGGCGGCCGGCGCGCCGGTATGGGATATCAGAAAGGATTTCGGCGAGACCGACATGCTGGTGCGCAACCCCGCGATCGGCAAATCACTGACAGAGACGCTCGGCGACAAGGCGGTGGTGCTGATGCGCGGCCATGGCGACGTGACGGTGGGCCCAACGGTCAGGGTCGCGGTGTTTCGCGCCTATTATACCGACGCCAACGCCCGGCTGCAGTCCCAGGCGATCGCGCTCGGCGGCGACGTCAACTATCTGACCCCGCAAGAAGGCGCCAGGGCCGACGGCATCAACCTATTGGTGCTCGACCGGATCTGGAACCTGTGGAAGCTGCGCGTCGCGCCCACGCTGGCGAAGTAGGTGGAGTTCGCTTCCGTCAGCCGCCGCGGCGGCGCCAGGCGATGAATTTGCAAGCCGAACAAAAAAGACGCGACGGGATGGTACCCGTCGCGTCCCAACTTTTGCACTCGCTGGTCAAGGCGCCGAGAACGCCCTGGTGCGAGGCTCGAAACGAGCCTAGCGGGCGATCCCAGCGAGGTGACAGCGCTTGGAATAAGACACTGGATCACCTCCTTTCGTTGTTGATGGAACCAACAGTATAGGCGCTGAGGCGCCCGGTGTTAAGGCCCCGGCGATGCGAAGCGGGAACCGCCGCCGCGCAGCTGCCATGGCCGGCGCGGCTGTCCCGCAGGCCCGGCGACCTGTTCCGGGACCGCCGCAGCGCGCCAATCGCAGTTAACGCGAAGTTAAGCACCAAAGCGCTATTTGTTGAAGATCTTCGCCAGGAATCGGGGGTCGCGCGCTGGTCGCGACATGACGTCCTGCACGCACCGGACGGGTGACCATGACAAAGCTGCTCCAACTATTTTTGCTGCGTTCGATCGCCGCCAAGCTGACCGCGATGGCCGTCGCCGGCGTGCTGTTCATGGTGCTGGTCGCCTGCACCGTGCTGTTCATCGCCCATTCCGAACTCGCCGCCGAGCGTGTCGAGAAGGCGCATGCCATGGTCGACGCGGTCTGGAACATGGCGGACAGCTTGCAGCATGAGGCCCGATCCGGCGCGATGAGCGAGGACGAGGCCAGGAAGCGGTTCTTCGCGGCCGCCAGCGGCATCTGGTTCGAGGGCCATACCAATTATGTCTTCATCTACGACACCGAGACCGGACTCTGTGTCATGAATGTCGGAAATGCGTCGCTGCTCGGCAAGGATGTGCGCGGCCTCAGGGACGCCAATGGCCTGCCGTTCGCATCGATGATGCTCGACATGGCGAAACGACAAAGCGAGGGCACGATCCGATACGCATTTCCCAAGGGCGGCGCCGGCGCCCCGCTGGACAAGGTCGCCTATGTCAGGGGTTTTGGGCCCTGGCACCTGATGATCGCTTCCGCCGAGTACATGTCGGACATCGACGCCACCTTCTGGGCGATGACCCGGACCGCGGCCGCGGTGATCGCCGTGCTGATGCTGTTCTCGATCGGCATCGCCTGGGCCGTCTCGCGCAGCGTCGTCAGGCCCTTGTCCCGCCTCAAGGCCCGCATGGCGGGGCTCAGCGCCGGCGAACTCGATCTTCCCGTCGCCGATGCCGGGCGGCGTGACGAGATCGGCGAGATGGCGCGCACGGTGCAGGTGTTCAAGGATGCGATGATCGAGAGCAACCGGCTGCGCGCCGAGCAACTGGACGCCGAGCAGCGCCAGCTGCAGCAGCGCAAGATCGACACCCGCCGGATGGCCGACGATTTCGAAGGCGCCGTCGGCGAGATCATCGAAACCGTGTCGTCGTCATCGACCGAACTGGAAGCTTCCGCCAGTTCGCTGACCTCGACCGCGCAGCGCTCGCAGGAGCGCGCCAGGATGGTGGCGGAGGCGTCCGAAGCCGCCTCCACCAACGTCCAGTCGGTGGCGTCGGCCACCGAAGAGATGACGTTGTCGGTCAACGAGATCAGCCGCCAGGTGCAGGAATCGGCGCGCATCGCCGACGAGGCGGTGGACCAGGCCCGCCAGACCAACGAACTGGTCGGCGAACTGTCGCAGGCGGCCGGCCGGATCGGCGCCGTGGTCGAACTGATCAACAACATCGCCGGCCAGACCAATCTTCTGGCGCTCAACGCCACCATCGAGGCGGCGCGGGCCGGCGAGGCCGGGCGCGGCTTCGCCGTGGTGGCCTCGGAGGTCAAGGCGCTGGCCGAGCAGACCGCCAGGGCCACCGGCGAGATCGGCCTGCAGATCACCGGGATCCAGGCTGCAACGCAAGGGTCGGTCGCCGCCATCAAGGAGATCGGCCTCACCATCGGTCGGATTTCCGAGATCTCCTCGACCATCGCAGCGGCCGTGGAGGAGCAGGGTGCGGCGACCCAGGAGATTTCCCGCAACGTGCAGCAGGCGGCGCAGGGCACCCTGCAGGTCTCCTCCAACATCTCGGACGTGCAGCGCGGCGCCAGCGAGACCGAATCGGCCTCCACGGAGGTGCTGTCGGCGGCCAAATCGATGTCCCGCGATAGCAACCGGCTCAAGCTGGAAGTCGGCAAGTTCCTCGATTCGGTGCGGGCGGCCTGACAAGGGTGGCCCGGCGCGCCCGGGCCCGGCGGTTACCCGGCGCGATCGCTGCCGACGGGGCGGGGGGCCGTTTTGACGCCCGATCAAGCGGCCCTGACCGGGTTGAGGCCGCCGCCCTGCCGTGATACCTGATCGGCGACGCGGGTGTAGCTCAATGGTAGAGCAGCAGCCTTCCAAGCTGAATACGAGGGTTCGATTCCCTTCACCCGCTCCAAGTC
>Ga0182030_10002785_pt1 | contig 37266 bp, 45 predicted proteins | sample 812S3MmetaG_FD_121299 | JGI IMG/M metagenome (GOLD analysis project Ga0182030, IMG submission 121299) | Permafrost microbial communities from Stordalen Mire, Sweden - 812S3M metaG (Illumina Assembly) | ecosystem: Environmental > Terrestrial > Soil > Wetlands > Permafrost | place: Sweden...
AGAGCAACCTTGGCTTTGAAGGCGGGCGAAAATTTGCGGCGTGTTTGTTTTTGCATTTGAGATAGTTAAATTACGATAAATATTTAACTAGCCCGATGGTCCGATTTTAGGGGAGTATTATACTCGCAACATGCACAGGTTCATACCCTTTTTGACAAGCATAATTTTTTGCCGCAACTTGAGTAGGAAATGATCCGCCGACTTCCGCTCCTTCAACTATGACGACGAAATGGGAAGTATGTGCATACTCGCTTGAAGCATGCGGTCGATGTTCAATAAACGCTGCTGCCATGTATATATTTTTTTAGGTTAGATAAACCTATAATTATTCCGCCGAAATATGTACCGTGAAAACACCTAAACTGCGAGTTAAAGCACCTTGCTTTATAAAGCTCTCATAATCTGAGATATCCAAAAATAAAAATCTGTATGAGAATTTATTACAGCCCAAATTATGTTTCCACCATGCATGCCTTTTCCGCATGGAGCAAGTTGTATAATTGTGCACAAATAAGGAGTTTTTACTTTTAAGCCGGAATTATTCAAGATCCAGCAAAAACAGGGATTTCCAAAGAAAATACCGGAAATCAACGAAATCGGGAAATGCGGGAAAATTATTCGGCAATTGATTTTAAGAGTTGCCCCAGTTCTTTATCCGAAATATTGGCCTGTTCGGATTTGTCGTAAATATCGAGCAGAAATACAATTTTGTCTTTTATAAGCACATGGATGATTACCCTCGCCCCACCGCTCTTACCGTTGCCTTTAGAAGCCATTGCAAGACGGATCTTATAGCAGCTATTTCCGATAGAAGTGCCTTGTTCCGGATTGACTTCTAAACTATCCAGCAAGGAGACATATTCAGTTTTTAACGATGGGTACTTCTTAGCCAACCGTTTTAGGGATTTCTCAAAATTGGGTATGGTTTTAACCTTATAACTCACTTATCAAATCCCTCGCGTTTCGCGGCTTTAACTTGCCAGCCTTTACCAAATTAACTTCCTTCACGGATTGCTTAATTCCCTTTAAAACTTTCTCTTTGGAGGAATCTTCATCAACTTCAATTTTTTTGACAAAATTGAGGCTTCGGGCCAGCTCCATGAAAAGTGGGTATTTGTTATCGGGAATAGATAATGTAACTTGTCTCATTATGATTTTATAAAAATTGAATTATTCCTTTTTCTTTTCAAAAGCAACAAATTTTTCCAACAAGGCAATTTTTTCGTCTTTCTCTTTCAGCAGGGCCTCGTATAATTTCTTATTCTCCTCTACCATTTCGATCAATTTTTCAAGAGGGTTAAATGTCGGGTTATTATTGACAGTGTATCCGGCGAATTGATTATCCGTAAAAGTATTCGAAATAAAATTCACCCCCATTTCTTCAGTAAAATTTTTGATGGCTTCCGGCGATACCTTTAAAATTTTGGCAACATCTTCTAAAATGGCATTATCTATCAATTCCCTTTGTTCCAAATAAGAAACCTTTTGTTGATTCCATTGATCCCCTAACGCGCTTGCCAGCGCATCCTGCTTCCATCCAAGCATTTCCCGGAAACGTCTTATATTTCTCCCTTGATGTATTGTTTGTTCGGCCATAACGGTATTGATCTTCATACAAATATAGGCAAAATTCCGAGTATGTTAAATACATGAAAATCCTGTAAATAACAAAGCATTAGAGTGCCGGAATAATTTAAAAAGTAATAAAAATTCCACAAAGAAACGGCAAAAAAGCGGCGCTAAGGTAAAACCTGGGGCTATTCCGCTCCTTAAAACGGTTCGGTACGGATTTTCGGCGGCGGCTCCTGCACCAGCAGCGCCGGTTTGGGGACATTTGCACCCACAGCATTTACCGCGGAATAAAAGATCAGGTTTTGTCCTGCGCCTTTCCTTTTTGCCCTTTTTCCTTTTGGGAAATTTTTCCGAGAAGAGAGCGTAAAGGGGCCTAGAACCATACTGCCGGAAGGAGGCCTGAATCTGCGGGGGTGTTTCGTCCATATCCGCTCCTTGGTGCCGGTAAAAGAAAAAGGATATAACGTCCTTATACACACTAGTTAGGTCTTAAAAACAGCCTTAAAAGCAGCAAGAATAATTCAAGAAACTTGCCCTCTGAATAAAAAAATATTTGTATCTTTATCTGACAAGCAAGCTCTTAGCATAGGTTTGCGGCCAATCAGGTGAACAAAAGATCCTAACGGCTGCGACCAATTGATAGATAGAATATTATGGCCGCGGGGTGCGTTCCTCTCTCTCCGCAAGTTGTTTATCACATTTTGCTTAAAGCCTGTTACACCTAGTGTTCACGGGCTTTTTGCTTTTTGGGGTTTATGTAGTTTATTCTCCTTTTACCCCATTTTGCGCCTTTTGCCAGTGAGTAATTCGTGAGTCACTCAAATTCGACGAAAATGACTCACTGGAAGTCCGCCCGTTCACAGGCCCGGCCGCGACTGAAAGCCGCAAGCAGCGCATGACTTAGGCACTTTTAGCGTAACTCAAGAACGGATGCAATTGCTAATTTACTCACTGTTAAAAAGCAGTTGTCTATGATCCCGAAGAGTTTTGGTTTGCTTTTCTACCTCAAAAAGCCCCGGGGCAATGCCACAGGCGAACGCCCCATTTACCTGCGCATCACCATCGATGGTGTACCAAAAGAAATGACTGTACAACGATCCTGTCACCCGGATCAATGGAATCCTGACACCGGAAGGGCAATCGTCAGGAACAACAAAGAACCCGTCCGGGCCCTGAATGCCTACCTCGATACTTTGAAAGCCAAGGTCCATGAGGCCCGGCATCAGCTGCTAATGGGCGGCAAGCCGATCACTGCCGAAGCCGTCCGAAACATTGTTCAGGGCAGGGAGCCCAGCGGCGAGCGTCCGCACTTGCTGGTGGAAATCTTCCAGCATCACAACAGTCAGGTAACGGCATTGGTAGGAAAAGAGTACTCCAAAGGAACACTCACCAAGTTCAATACCGTCCTGAAACACACCCGGACCTTCCTGCAGTGGAAGTACAAGGCAGACGATATCGACATCCGAAAACTGGATTACGAATTCATTACTGAACTGGAATTCTGGTACAAGAGCGTGCAGCATTGCGACCACAATACTACCATGAAGTACATCGCCTGCGTCAAGAAAATGGCGATCCGGGCATTGCGGAACGGTTGGCTGCAGCGAGATCCATTCATTGGCTTCAACCTGGCTCTCCGGGAAGTGGAACGGGAGGCTTTAACGGCGGAAGAATTGGAGGCAATGGCGGCCAAGAACTTTGGAATGGATAGGCTATCGCAGGTTCGGGATATCTTTCTTTTCAGTTGCTTTACCGGACTGGCTTATGCCGATCTGCAGAAGTTGAAGCGTTCCGAGATCAGCACAGGCATCGACGGCGGCAAATGGATCTTTACCCGGCGTCAAAAGACCGATACGGCCTCCCGGATACCGATTTTGCCAATGGCCGAGGCGATTCTACTGAGGTACGCCGACCATCCCCAATGCCAGGCAAAGGATAAGATACTACCCATCCTCAGCAACCAAAAGATGAATGCCTATCTGAAGGAAATTGCCGATTGCTGCGGGATAACCAAACGGCTAACTTTCCATATCGCCCGGCATACGTTCGCCACGACGATCACCCTGAGTAATGGCGTTCCCATCGAAACGGTGTCAAAAATGCTCGGACATCGTAACCTGAAGACAACCCAGCACTATGCCAAGATCCTCGACGGAAAGGTCAGTCAGGACATGCAGGCGCTAAAAGAGAAACTGCTTGCAAGGCCGATCGCCGCTATAAAAGAAGGCCGCCGCCAACCTGGGTAGTCTATCCATTTCGTAGTGTTCCTGCCCAGATGTACAATTGTTGCACAATTGAGGTTATTTACCGTAAATAACCTGTTGCGCTTCAGTGTCACGCCCTGGAAACCCAAAGACTAAACAACAACTAAAAGACCAAGAAATGTCAAGAACAGTATTATCCGAAAACGAGTATAGGGACAGCTTAAACCCAGAAAGCTCGGCTGAGAATGACCTGCAAAAGGACAAGGGGGCAGGCCAAAAGGGAAGGGTATCTATGGAAATCGCAAGCTCAATATCTACTTGTCCGATGAAATGCATACTCTTTTCATGGCCTACGTTTCTTCCAAACCGTGGGATCACAATGTCTCTAGCGCAGGCCGCCAATTGCTCGAATCCGCATTGAACGAATGGGATAGGAAGGGAAGAAAACCAAGGTAAACGACAACGAAGTCCGGCACTTCGGCGCCGGATTTATATCATTATAACCGTATTCAAGTGCAATTCCAAATGCGGTTAACTAAGTGACTCGTATCATTCTTCGGCAAGGGAATCGAATAGCTCGGCGTTCCCCTCGTCTAAGAAAAGGGCGGCCATAAACGTAGCTTCGGCAGTTTGGTTGGAAACCAGTCAGTCAAAATCTCCGACATTCATGCAATATAAATAATTGATGTTGGCCTTTTTTGTAGCCCTTATATTCTGTAATTTCCACCAAAGAATTCACGGATGAAATTACTTTTCAAAGCAATTTTAATATTTCCCTTTCTCATCATTTGGTCATTATCACAGGGACAATCGGCAGATACCAGTCATTTGCGAATTAGTCTGATCACCTGCGGGCCTGCAGATGAGCTTTATTCAATATGGGGACATAGTGCTATAAGGGTGATAGATAGCTCATCTGGAATGGATGTTGCTTTTAATTATGGCACATTTGATAATTCAGACCCTTATTTTTATTTAAAATTCACTCGAGGCATTATGCAGTATGCCCTTTCTGTCGATAATTATAATATCTTTTTACAAGAATACAAACAAGACCATCGAAGTGTAATAGAGCAAAAACTTATGTTGAATGGCGAACAAAAAGAACGCCTTTTTAATTTACTTAAAATAAATGCTTTAGAAGAAAACCGATATTATAATTATCGGTTTTATGAAGACAATTGTACTACCCGTGCAAAAGGGATCATCAATAAAAGCACAGACAATTCCATCTTCTTCAAAAATATTCTAACGAGCAAAGCACCAACCTACCGCGAACTAATCCATAAGAATTTAGATAATTGTCATCAATACTGGAGCAAGTTTGCCATCGACTTCTTGCTAGGAAGCAACCTGGACAAACAAATTACCAATGAACAGTCCATGTTCTTACCCGATTATTTGATGCAAGGATTTGACAGCGCTACTCTTCAACAGTACCCTTTGGTCAGTGAAAATAAAATCATTCTAAAAGGATATAATACCAGCAATAGCATGTTATTTATTACACCATTCAATTTATTCTCACTCCTAGCACTTGTTTTTATTTTTTTATCATTTAGTAAGAAGAGCAAAGCACAAAAGGTTTTGAGAATTGCAGACGCCATGTTCTTTTTTTCACTTGGATTATTGGGGGTATTGATCATATTTGTTTGGGTTGGCAGGGTAGATTCTGTATGCACAAACAACCTGAATGTTTTATGGGCTTGGCCCACACATATATTTGTTGTTTTTATTTCTAAGAAAAAACACCTATGGATAAAAAACTATTTTCGCATTGCTGCGCTCGTCGCACTCTTAATTTTCTTAGGATGGCCTTGGCTTCCTCAGCAACTGAACATCGCGTTTGCCCCTTTGCTGATAATTATTATGCAACGTGGTTATTTAATAAGCAGTAAAGGTCGGTATGCGCCAGAAGAAAATTCGCGGGATTTATATACGGACAGGAGTCCAATCGCCGAATGGCAATAACGCCACTTTTTGGCGTAATTTACAAACCAACAAACGGCTTTAGCACCTTGAAACGAAGGTTTGGCGGTCCGGGATCGGTCATATTAAGATGCCAAGAACAGCTGCTCCGCTGGCCGCTGTCCTTCTATTTCAGAACTTCACGTTACCTAAATACAAAGGCCGTCTCTTTAGAAGACGGCCTATTATCTATTCTGATAAATTCTCTTATTTCCGGTGGTCCTCTCTTATTACCTTGACTTCAATCTTAGCAGAGTTCTCCTTCACAAGATGTGGTGGGGATGCTATTACCTGGGTCATATCCACGCCAGGCACCTGAGTAGAAACAACGGTTGTCGTACTTGCTCCGGCATTGCTATTCCCAGGATTCCCGTTATTTATATTGTCTTTAGGCATAGAGATTACTTGATAGCATGCAATTTACAATTTTGTTTTGATATACCAAGTGCACTTTCTGTGCCTTATCATCCTTGCGAGACAAGTGGAATCCAATGCAAATAACATATGGAATAATAGCTGCCAAGCCATATATAAGTGCCCTGTAATAGAACGAGCCTTTACTTTCAAATACTCTTTGATTGATTTCCTGCGCTTCGCTAAGCTCAGCAATGTATGAGGCCTTTAAGTAATTGTCTATCTTATGCTTAGCTTCCTTTTCTTTCTCTTCAGAAAGGTTTGCTGAAAGAAACTTCTTTTCATATTCGCTCCGCAAACTCGTGGAATATCGATCGGAAACCTCAAGGTAGGCCACTCTTATAGGAATCAGGAGCCGGATTGTAAATATCACCGACGTGACGATTATTCCAACGAAAATTGCTGCGACCAAATAATATAGCAGCGTAGCACCGTTTATTAAATCCTGAATAATGGGAATGAGGTAGATGCCAATGGCAGAGTATATTATAATGATATTGGTAAGCCGACCGAGCACCCCTTGGTAGGCAGAAAGGTATAAGTCTACACGTTTCTCACCAAGAGTGATAATGTAATCCAGATCATAAAACGAATTTTCCATCAGATGAAGGTTTTAGATTTGAAATTTCAAAATTAAGCAAATTGGGAAAAATTTCTTCAGAAAACTGTCGTTTTCCCGAATGGCAAAACGCCTGTATGCAAAACAACTTCTATGTCCTTAAACCTCATTGAGGCAGCAGCATAGGCAATACAAGCGAGGATATCTTCTCGCTCCAGATCAGGGCATTCCGCAAATATATCCTCTACGATATCTCCGCCGGCAAGGTATTCAAGGATAGCTTCCGCCAGATATCTGGTATTCCTGATTCCTGGCTGACCATGATTTACATTCGGATTTAATGTAATGCGCATCAAGAGGTTTTCCATTATTTCGATATTATTGCTTAAATGCAAATGCCTTTACCAAAGCCAGCACGACCCGCTTTTGCCGGGTGTTCAAAAAGGGCAGGTGTAGAGCAATTTCTTGGTCAGGTGCTTTATTTTTCCTTTGCTCTTTTTTATGGACCATGGGCTTCACCTCTTCCCAGGTAAACGACTTACTCCTCCCTTCCAGGTATTGCCGTCTTTCTTCGCGGATTAGGTTTTTCCGCAATGCATCAGAACTGGTTTTCTGCCTTTTCTTCATACATGAATGATTACGAATTTGCTGCCATTCCAACCATTTATTCTTACCTTCATGGTGAAAAAATTGCATTGTTCTTTGTTACCTGCCTAATTCATGGCGTCACCACCTCCAGGCAAATCAAATATTTGATAACCAATATATTGCAGACTAGGTTCATTTCCCACCCTCTCCGCCAAGTGATTTATCACATCGTATTAAGGGCTCGTAAAACTCAGGTTTGACGGGCCCTTTTTCAATTTTCCACTTCAAGTTGATCCAAAGAAAACCGAGCCATCGGTGGGAAGATCGGTGCACCGGCTTTCGACACTAACTTGGTGCACCGAATCCCGGAAAAGCCCCGCCGGATATCGGATTCAACAGATCAACGGCTTTTGGTGACGGATGCAAACCCGATTCGTAAAAGAAAAAGCAGTGGAACATGGAACATCACATTAGCGTTCTCTTTTACGCCAGAAAATCAAAAAAAGACAAGCAAAGGTCTCTCCCCTATTTACATGTGGCTAACGATCAATGGCCAAAGGTTGGATCAAAGTATCCAACGGTACGTCGATGGCGGCTTGTGGTCGGCAGTCGCCGGGCGGGTGAAAGGAAACACCGAACAGGCCCGGCAGGTGAATGCATACTTCGACACCTTAACCGGCAAAGTCCTGAAGCTCGAACGCGAAATGGTCCTCGACGGGATTGTCATCAACTTTGATAGTTTCCGCGAAAAATGGCTGGGGATCATGGAAGCGCCCCGGATGCTGATGGAGATCTTTCAGCAGCATAATGACCAGATGGAGGCTTTGATCCGGGCGGGCAAGGATTTTAGTCCCGGTACGCTGGATCGCTATAATACCTGCCGGGATCATGTCCTGGCGTAGGGGGTCCTCCTGCGGGTATCCCCTACTCCCTTTTCTGGCTTTCCTTAAAGGCAAGTCGCGGGTTTGAGTTCGCCTTTGGACGCGAACAGCAAGATGTATAAATGTCCACCAAAACCGGTTTAAGGAAAATATTCACCTCGATTCGGGACGCACTGCGTCCCAAATGTTACGAGTAAACTGAAGAATATGCAGCCGCAGCCGATCGATAGCGGGAACCAGGCCCAGCATCTCTAACGGTAATGGCATTTCGCAGAAAGGTATGTTATTGCTGGGCGTTGGTTCTATTCGCAGGATTGGGTAGAAGTGGATGGGTGGGATAATTAAAGGAATGCGACACTAATGACCTCTTTAGAATTTATAGCCCTTTGATTACAAATAGAATTAAAACAGAATGCTGTCTCAACATTTTCATCATGTTTTTTTCCGACAAATTATATATACATTTGCCCGCACTTCATCCGCCTTTCAATATCCGCGAGACATCGATAAAGGTTGTACCCTCTACCCCTAACACACAACCGTATGATTTTGACCATTAAACCCCGCAATTCAGCGAATTGCAGCCTTATTATTTTTACAGCGGTACTCCTGCTTATCAGTATCACCCCCGTTTGCGCCTTCGCCCAACCAATTATCTCAGGGTTCAGTCCTTCCAGTGGCCCCGTCGGAACAACCGTTACCATCACAGGTAATAATTTCGATCCCAATCCCACAAACGACATCGTCTATTTCGGAACGGGAAAAGCCAATGTAATTTCAGCCTCATCTTCGGTCTTGACCGTTACAGTCCCGGTCAGTTCTTCATACCGTCCCATAACCATAACAGCTAATAACTTAACCGCATATAGTCGGGCACCCTTTGGAATTACTTTTCCCGGAAGCGATACCGCCTTTGTTCCGTCGTCATTTTCACCAGGCAAGAGTACTAGCGTACAAGTGGCAACAGAAACCACGAATATTTACTTGGCAGATTTTGATGGCGATGGCAAACCTGACGTCTTTGATCCCGGGTTAACTTATGCGGCCATTATTAGAAACACGTCGACGCCGGGTAATGTCTCATTCGGTTCTGAAACAGATTATCAAGTGCCATACTATGGTGCAAGTGGAGTGATCGGCGATTTCGATGGAGACGGCACCAGACCTAGTTGCTTCGAACCAATTAAATTCTTCGATAAATGTATTTAAAAATACTAGTGTTCCTGGCACAATATCGTTTGCAGTCGACACCATCTTATTAAGTAATGCACCTGGTTCTGTTGGAACAGCCATCGATGTGGACGGCGATGGTCGGCCAGATTTGGTGATGGCGACTGGAGGAGTACTCATCATTTGGCCAAATGTAAGCAGTAACGGAAAGATGGCATTTGCAGACTCGATAATGCTCGCGATAGCACAGTCCCCTGAAACCGTTAATTACGGAGATTTTGACGGGGATGGCAAACCGGACATCATCGTAGCTTGTGCAGGGCAAGATACCGTATCCATTTTTAGAAATATTAGTACCAAGGGGCACATCGCCTTCGCTCCAAAGTTAAATATCCCCACCGGCGAGGGCCCCTGGACGGTAATAGTAGCCGATCTGGATAATGATGGGAAGCTTGACTTTGCTGTATCCATTGCTGCCTTTAGCTCAATAGCTCCATTTTATGGTTTATCGGTTTTTAGGAACACGAGCTCCGTTGGAAACATATCCTTTGCCCCCGCGAGCAATTTCCCCGGTGCATATGAACCTCATGGTCTTTCGGCGGAAGACTTTGATGGCGATGGCAAAGTAGATCTTGTAACCAGTAATTCCGGTGTTGGGGTAACAGTTTACAAAAATACCAGTTTGCCTGGCCAAATATCTTTTTCTTCGGGCACAGGTTTTAGTCTTCCAGGAGCATGGGGACTGGCCAGCGCTGACGTAGATGGCGATGGTAAATCGGATATAGTCGCTTCGAACGGCGGTCAGTCTTTTGTAGTTTCTCTGAATACCACTACCAATCCCTCCATAACCAAATTCACCCCGGATACCGCAGCTCCGGGCGCACAACTGACAATTTCCGGCTTTAACCTGTCCACCACATCCTCGGTTACGATTGGCGGTACTCCAGCCGATTCATTTAATGTCATATCACCAACAACTATTACTGCAAAAATAGGCAACGGCTCAAGTGGCGCTGTAAAAGTCACTACAGCTTATGGAACCGATAGCCTTCCCGGATTTTTCCTGCTACCCGTCCCCCAGGTTGAATTTACCATCCCTTATGCAGCGTCACCGACGTCCACCATCTCGATATACGGCAATAACTTCGTCAGTGTAGAAAGTGTAACCATCAACGGAACTCCCGTTTCTAATTTCCAAATAATTGATGGCGAAGAAATTCAGGCCGTCATCGCCCCACATACCACAACCGGCTCGCTAATTATTGAGACAGTGTCAGGAACGGATTCCATCAATTTTATCGTGACCCAACCACCTACCATCACTAAAATATCACCCGTAGCCGGCCCAGTAGGAACCTCTGTCCTTATTTCAGGAACGAATTTAAACGGCTTCATCAACCAGACCGATGTTTCATTTGGCGCGGTCCATGGAACAATAACTCAAACAACCGATAGCTCAATTACTGTGACGGCGCCAGCGGGCATAACAAATCAACCGGTTTCTGTGCTTTCTAACAGTCTTTGGGCCTATAGCTTAAATACATATATTACGACTTTCCCCGGAGCAGGTGCCAGCTTCATACCTACGTCGTTTAAACTCGCTCCCGCCATAAATGCGGGATCGGAGACCAATGGCGTAACGATCAGCGATTTGGATGGCGACGGTAAACCGGACCTCATCTATTCGGGCACCAACTTAATCAGCTTGCTGAAAAACACAACCACATCAGACTCCATCAGTTTCGCAACTGAACAAGCAAACTATTCTCAAGGAACCAGTAAAAATATTATTGCAGAAGATCTGGATGGCGATGGCAAACCCGATTTAATTTCAACCAATGCCTCTATTCAACAGATCGATCTTTTCCAAAACACAAGCACGTCCTCAACATTGACAATGACTCCGGTAACAACCTTAGGATATGGATTTTTCGGCGGATACACAGCTGCAGGCATCGGCGATATCGATGGTGATGGAAAACCAGATATTGCAGTCGGAAACCCGAATTCTAATGCCCTATCGATATTTCGCAATAACAGTATGCCAGGAATTATTTCATTCAACCTTAACCAAGACTTTGCCTTATCGTGGGTCCCTTCTGCACTGTCTGTCGCCGATATAGATCAGGACGGTAAGCCCGACGTCATTCTCGGATATACTAACACAAACAATTTATCAATTTTTAAAAACGTCTCAAGCCCTGATTCAATTGCTTTTTCGGCCATGCAAAATTTCACTGTCGATGCTCCCGTGACGCAGATTAGCGCAACCGATCTCGATAATGATGGCAACGCCGATATCGTCGTCATTAATCATTCTCCGAATTCCCCGACCAGTACAGTGTCTATCTTTAAAAATCTTAGTATTCCCGGCAACTTCAACCTTTCCACGCCGACCATATATACTATTGCCGACTCAATATCCAGTTTACAGATTACCGACCTGGATGGCGATGGGAAACCTGATATTTCTTTCCTACGCCCGGATAGTAGTTTTATCTCCATTCTCAAAAATACCAGCAACAATGGCGCAATTTCTTTCGCAGACCGCATTGACTATTCTACCGGAGTGAACCCATTCGCATCCACTTTGGGCGATTTAGATGGTGACGGCAAGCCAGAACTGACCACAACGAGTTCGGGAACAAACACCATTACCATTTTGCAAAACCAGGTTGGTTTGCCATTTGTTGTGCCCTCCGGAGTCGGCCCCGTTTCGGGAAATATAATTAAAACAACGTTTATCGATTCCACTGTACAAACGTACAATGGCGACCCATATGCAGAGCGGCATTTTGATATCGAACCACAAGCAAACCCAATGAGTTCGACAGCAACCATAACGTTGTATTTCTTTCAGTCCGATTTCGACACCTTCAATGCCAGTCCGGGACATGGCCTGGACCTGCCTAAAAATTCCACCGATTCTCAAGGCATCGCTGCTTTAAGAATTTTCCAATATCATGGTTTCAGCGCTACAGGTAACCCCGCCAGCTATCCCGGCCCAGAAGTCATCATCAATCCAATAGATTCCAACATTCATTGGACTACGGTCGCTCAATGGTGGGAAGTAACATTTGATGTCACAGGATTCAGCGGATTCTTTGCCGGCACGGGGTCAGGCAATCCATTACCGTTAACCCTGCTTGATTTCACAGGTCAGGCTGTCCAACAAAATACACTCTTGCAATGGAGTACTACTAACGAAACAGATGTACATCAATTCATGGTCCAGCGTAGTACGGATGCAGTTAACTATATGGTAATAGATAGTCTTGCGGCAACGAATAATACTAACGCCATCTTAAACTACAAGTATATTGACACAAGTGACACCTATCCAATATCTTATTATCGTCTGAAAATGGTAAATATGGATGGTAGCTATACTTTTAGCAACGTCGTTGTAGTAATGCATCAGATTGTTGATCAACTAAGGATTTCACCCAACCCTACTAGTACCTATGTCCAAGTTGATTATCCTGTAAGTGGAAAGGCTACCCTTCAGATATTCTCCGTAAATGGCCAATTAATATTAACTAGGGAATTGCAAGGTGGTAGTTCGACGACGCTTCTTGATGTTAGCCGCCTGGCTCAAGGAGTATACTCAATAGTGTGGACCAATGGTTTGCAAAGATTAGAAAAAACTTTACTTATCAAATAAATATCATAGCCCGCCATGAGGACCTTCTGCTTGTAGCGTAAAATGAGGTCCGGGAAAGGGGGTTTTAATTTGGCCCCCGGAATCTGTAAGGACGGTGATATAAGTGGTAAGGAGCTGGTTGCGGTCAAATCCGATGACTTTGTGAACATCGACAGTCCGCCTAAAATCGAGGGAACCGTCGATAGGGATGCCGGTTTCGGCGGAAATATCCCGCAAATAAGATAGTATTTCGGGGACTGGAATGGTAAATTTGCTTGTTTCCGGGTGCCTGTGAATTTTATAATAATGCCTTTCCAGGATATGAGCTAGAGACGAGACGGTGAGGTAATAAGTCTTGCGCAAAAGACGTTTCCTATTCTTCATGGGGACTTGCATAACGACCACGTTTACCAGCTCGTTCAGCCAGTCTTGGGTATCACTGAGCAAAAGAATCAGCTTTATCCAAGCGTCTTCATTGAATGGGGGGGTGTTGCATATGGGCTCTTGTTCCTCCATGATTACATAATTAAGAAGTAGTAAAATGTGGAGACAAGTAATACCATAATTGTCGTATAGTCAATTCATTACAAGCATATTTTAACGGTTTCCTCTTATGTTTTATCGACATTTTATTCAGAATTTTGGTTATATTACCATCGAATAAAAGATTTAAATTCGCCGCATGACAGCTACCGATATGCCCAAGAGAATACACGAAGGACGAAATGTTAAGCGTTTTTGGGAAATGCTTGGAATTAAGCAGGAAACCCTCGCTTCCGAAGTGGGAGAGGATTGGACCCAATCGAAGATTTCACACCTGGAATCGAAGGAAACGATCGATCCGACAATTCCGGAACAGCTTTCCAGGGCCTTGAAGGTGCCGGCGGATGCTATCAGGAATTTTGATGAGGATGCAACCTTCAATATCATGGCTAATACTTATCACGATAATTCGGCTTCTGTTCATTACAGCTTTAATCCTGTTGACAGGATCATAGAGTTGTATGAGCGGATGCTAAAAGAAAAGGATGAGTTGATCGCAAAATTGACTGAAGGAAAGAAGTGACAATTAAAATGAAATTCTATGTTAACAAAGAAACAAGTGCTCTCAGTAGTTAAGAATATGCCAGAAAATTTTGATACCGCCCAGTTATTTGACCGGATTCTCCTTTTCAACAAGGTGGAGGAAGGACGCCAGCAAATAAAGCAAGGCAAGGGGCTGTCAACGACCGAGGCGAAGAAAAAGTTGAAAAAATGGCTGAAATAGTATGGTCTCCCCGTGCCATTAAAGATATTGATGAGATAGCCAACTATATTGCCAAAGATTCCCTCCAGTATGCCGAAGCCCAAACGAGGCTGTTTTTCTCTACCGCGGAGGTGCTGGAAGTATATCCATATAAGGGGAGAATAGTCCCGGAGATAGGTTTATCCACCATACGCCAGCTTTTATGCAGCCACTACCGAATTATTTATGAAGTATTTAAGGAGGAAAAGGTCGGTATTCTTACCGTACACCACCAATCTCGGCTACTAAAAAACAACCCGGCGATGAAAAGACGTCTCAGAAAGGGTAAATAGCCGGATCGGTACTTGTATTATGACAATTTATAAAACCAGAACCCGAAAAAATCGCTTGATTTTGAAATTCAATGAAACGAAAAAAATCATCATGATTCTCCACGATCAAAAAACCATTTTCCTTGAGCAAAGGAAATATTTTATCTATGACTAATTGATTAAACTTCATGGCTCGCATTTGCTTTAACTTAGAGTCCTTGTTATCGGTGAATAAAGCTATGGGGATCAGCCGCTGTTTAATATGATAGCCCGCGGCTGAAAAGATGATTCTTATCAAGAGCTGACAAAGAACATCAAGCATTATAATTCAATTTTCACGCCCAATACTTTAAGAAAGGCACCGATGAACTGGGGATGGCCGGGCCACGCAGGTGAAGTCACCAGGTTGCCGTCTGTTACCGCTTCGCTTGCAGCTACCGGTACGAACAATCCGCCCGCCAGCGTGACCTCCGGACCGACGGCCGGATAAGCAGTAAGCCTTCGGCCCTTTAAAACACCAGCTGCGGCAAGTATCTGCGGGGCATGGCATATGGCGGCAACAGGTTTGTTGTTTTCCATAAAATATTTAACCATACCGATCACCTTTTCATTCAGCCGCAGGTATTCAGGGGCGCGGCCGCCTGCTATTACCAGCCCTTCATAGTCCGCTGTGTTTACCTCGTCAAAAGCATACGTGAGCTGAAAATTGTGCCCCCGCTTTTCGGAATAGGTTTGATCGCCTTCAAAATCATGGATGGCAGTTTTTACCGTTTCCCCCTTTTTCTTGCCGGGGCAGACAGCATGCACTTCAAATCCGACCATTTGCAGCATCTGGAACGGTACCATCGTTTCATAATCTTCGGCAAAGTCGCCGGTCAGGAATAGTATCTTTTTCATGTTTAAGAGTGTTTAGAGGTTAAATTAAGAAACAGTAAATCATCACAATTGTGCTGTTGGCCTTAAAATAATTTCATTGACATCGGCGTCGGCCTGTTGTTCGATCGCATAAGCCACGGCACGTGCTATCGCATCAGGGGATATAGCAACATCCAGGATACTGTGCATGTTTTCTTTAACCCGGGCGTCGGTAATCGTATTGGGCAGTTCGGTCCTGATAGCGCCCGGCGAAATAATGGTGGTGCGGATATTATAAGGCTTAACTTCCTGCCTTAAGCCTTCCGACAATGCCCTTACCGCAAACTTTGTTGCCGAATAGACCGCAGTGCCGGGCCGGACGCTGTGACCGGCAACGGAGGATACGTTGATGAAATGCCCGCTTTTTTGCGCTTTGAATAGTGGCATAACTGCGCCGATTCCATACAACATGCCTTTTAAATTGGTGTCAATCATTTTTTCCCATTCCTCATAGTGCAGGTTTTCAAGCAAGGACAAGGGCATCAGCCCGGCGTTGTTAAAAATAACATCCACTTTCCCAAAAGCATCCACCGTTCCCTTAACTAAGGCAGCCACCTGTTCGCGCCTTGTTACATCCGTTACAAATGACACGGCCTGGCCGCCGGTCTTTTTTATCTCCTCTACCAATTGGTCCAGCCTTTCTTTACGCCGCGCGCCAAGGCTTACCAATGCGCCCAATGAAGCCAGGTGCCTGGCAGTCGCTTCACCGATGCCGCTGCTGGCACCGGTAATAATGATTACTTTTCCTTTAATGTTGTTTTCCATGGTTATGTTGATATTAATTAAAAATAATAATGAGTATTTTATTAATAATCCTGTGTTATCTCATTTTAGAGGGAAGCTTGATTTTTTTTCCCGATACCATAAAAACACCTTTTCCAAGGTGGTGTATAGTATGCGGATTTCTTTTTGCCGGGTCGATCCATGCTTTCAATACCTCCAATACAAAAAAATTGTATTTATCAACCATATCCATATCAACCACGCGGCATTCGAGGTTGACATAACATTCAGCAATAAGCGGCGCCTTAATTTCAGAAGCGTCAACTGTAGTCAGTTTAAAGGCCTCGAACTTGTCGATGTCCCTGCCTGAGGTGTTGCCTACCTGGACCACTTTAGCTGATAATTCTACCGTCGGAATTGCGATAACGCATTCTTTGGTTTCTTTTAGCATGTGGAATGTATAGTCGTTAGCGCTGATCACGCATCCGATAAGCGGAGGTTCAAATTCCATCATGGTATGCCAAGACATGGTCATGACATTCTTCCGTCCTTTCCATGCTGTTGTCAGCATAACGACCGGACCCGGTTCGAGGAGACCATACACTTCAGGCAAAGGAAATAGCTTTTTGTTCATAAAATGTGTCAGACATGGTGAGCCTCTGTAAATAATTTCCGGAACTATTTATCGCATTCATTGATTGCTTGCGCTTATATGAACGGATTCATCCGGAATACTATAAAGTAAAATCATTTTGATGGTAATTCCGGTGAGGCATATCAGGTATTTAATTGATTTTCATCATCGCACTCGAATAGCGGAAATTTATGTTGCAAAAAAAACTTATATATCGTCATACGAAACGCTACATCGCCCTTTCAAATTGATCAGGATGATCCAATCACTCCACCCATTCTATGGGACTATAGAAGGCAAGAGAATACCGGATGCGTTAAATCATTTTATTGAGGTGTATCATGTCAATTTGCTGGCGATGCTGCCGCACAAGCATTCTCTGCTGGAAAGATGGTTTATTAAAAGCGCCGCGCATTCTAGGTCTTTGAAACCCAGATTCCGTTGCTCGTGCTGCCCGAATGGCAAATGAAAAAAAAGGATCAGGCAGAAAAGGCATATTCGGCATTGGAGGCCTGACGCTCAAACCTGCCGGAATAAAACCAGGTACGAAAAAACGAACGGAGCCGAACCCAATAAGGAATCGAAACGGTCCAACATCCCGCCATGTCCGGGTAATATAGTCCCGGAATCTTTCACGTTCAGGCTTCTTTTCATAAGCGATTTTATAAGATCGCCGAATGTCCCCATAACAATGATTATGAGCGCAATGGTCACCCAGGCCACGGCATCCGGCATGGAAAAGTAACGGGAGACAAGGTAAGCAACCAAGACGGCGCACACAGCTCCTCCCAAACTTCCTTCCCAGGTCTTCTTAGGTGAAATACGCTTAAATAAAAAGTGGGTGCCGACTGCCTTTCCGGCAAAATAAGCCCCCGAATCATTCGCCCAAAGAAGAAGGAAGTATCCAAAGATTATCCTGGAATGATATATCCCGGATTCGACTGGCAAAAAAGCTGTCCCGACAAAAAAACAGAGAGGGCTGGTGATGAATATGATACCTAAAAAGGTGAAAGCCAGATTATAAAAAGGATTTTTTTCCTTTCGGAACAGTTCGGAAATAAAAATGCCGAATACCGCAGGGATGTTAATCATTAAGATCTTTGATCCGGTTTTTCCAGTTATAACCAAAGTACAAGTCACGACCATGCTTATGGATAGTATAACCGCGGCCTTTTTTAGCGGTAACAGGCCGGCAGTATGAAATAGCCGGTAAAACTCAAGTAAACTGAGCAAGTCGATCACCAGCATCAATAAAATAAAACTATAAGCATTCCAACATATCGCAACCGTGATGAGAAGTGCCAATGCTCCCCCGGTAATTGTCCGCTGCGTTAAATTATTCATAACTGCTGAAAAGTCTCCCAAATAACAAGGTAAGTGGATATTTATACCTGTTTTTATGAGCATGATCAATGCAGGTGTTGATAACAATCATTGTAAATAAAAGCAGGGAATCAGCTACTTTTGAGCAATGCTAAGCCCTTCCATCAGCGGCAGCTTTATAGATCTCTACGAACTGACGATGGGAGAAACATATTTCCTGGAAGGCAGGAAAGATGCCCCGGCCAACTTTGACTATTTCTTCCGGAAGATACCCAACGGGGGAGGATATGTGTTATTTGCCGGGCTTCATGATCTCCTGGATGTTTTGGAAACGTTTCATTTCACCGACGCAGATATCACCTTCTTCCGAAAGCTGCATTTCCGGCCATCCTATATCGATTTCCTGCGCGACTTTCAATTTCGCGGCTCCATATATTCCGTTTCGGAAGGCGAAGTCGTATTTCCCATTTGTCCCCTACTCCGTGTCGAGGGGACTTTGTTCGAAACGCAACTGGTGGAAACGCTGCTCCTCAATCTATTGAATTTCGAATCACTGATAGCCACCAAAGCCTCCCGGATGCGTCATGTAGCGGGTAACCGCCTCTTAAGCGATTTTGGTCTGCGAAGGGCGCACGGGCCCGGTGTCGTGCTGGCTGTGCCCGGGCCGCGATAGTGGGCGGTTTTGACAGCACCAGCAATGTGTATGCCGCCGGGTTGTACGATATAGAGACTGCCGGGACCATGGCCCATTCGTTTGTTGAAAGTTATGATTCGGAGATAGAAGCTTTCCGCGCCTTTGCCCGGTCACGCCCACACCAATGCATATTCCTGGCAGACACCTACAATACACTGCAAAGCGGGGTGCCCAATGCCATTACGGTAGCAAAAGAAAGGGAGCAGCGGGGGCACCGGGCAGGACGACTTCGCTGCAAACACATGAAATACTAAAAAAAGGGCAAGCTCGAAAGCCTGCCCTCAGTCGACGTTGGTAGTGTTACAGTCTTTTACAAGCGCTATTCTAGCAGCGTCTTTCTTATCCGACCATTTTCCTGGTCAAGGTAACAGTTTTTATACTGCGTTTCGGTCGGTTAGTTTACTGCCTTTTGGACAGTTATGTCTATCTTCCTGCTTGGCCGATCTCCTTCGGATAATATTAGAACAAAGGTAAGATCCGCTCCAGGCAGAAAGAATGATGGCGATCACCAAGAATCCTGATTGTGGTCAAAAAAATAACAGAACTGGATTAAAATGCCCGGTTATAATGCAATAAAATACGGATTTCTGAGATCGGGCTTATTATACCGGAGCTCTGCACTCATATCCTGCTGGTACACCCCCCTGTTGGAAGCATTCAGGATCGCATGAGCGGCGGCAGTATCCCATTCCATCGTCGTCCCAAATCTCGGGTAGATATCCGCCCGGTTTTCCAGGAGCATCATGAATTTCAGTGAACTCCCCGCCGGGCGAAGGGTGACATTTTTAAACCGGCCAGTAAAATCTTTTGTCTCCGCGGAAAAGTGAGACCTGGAAACTGCAACAGTTATCTGCCCCCTCTTCAACAAATTCTCCAATCGGATTCTTTCAGCACGTGGCAAAAAGGAGGTCAACTTTCCTTTTTTCTTTTTGTAAGCACCCGTTTCAGGCGAACCTGCATACATAGCATCGGTGCAAGGCATATAGATCACCCCCCCGACAGGAATGCCTCGCTTTACCAACCCAATGTTGACGGTAAATTCATCCTTTCTGTCGATGAACTCCTCCGTTCCGTCCAGCGGATCTATCAACCAGAAATAATCCCAGGACCTTCTTTTCGCAAACTCAATATCAGCTCCTTCTTCAGAAAGAACAGGCAAATTTGTCTTACCAAGATGTTTCGTGAGGATATCGTGCGCATTCCTGTCTGCTCTTGTTACAGGTGATCCCCCCTTTTTCATTTTCACTTCAAATTCCCCTGATCGGTATACTTCCATAATCGCCTTCCCCGCTTCCAGCGCCGCATTTTCTGCTATTCCCAATAAATACCGGATATCTGTCATGTGATCTGCCCTGCCCATGGTCGACAAAGATAATACTGTTCACGATCAATAATTGCAGTGACAGCAATCATCGAAAATGGAAGCAAGTGGTGCTAACTTAAAGCAAACTTTTTGAAAATGAATTTTCACGATACGAAGGAAGTAACGATCCAGGCAGGGAGCGTTACCCTAACAGGAGAACTGACCATTCCGGATAAAGCGAGGGCAATCATAATTTTTTCCCATGGCAGCGGCAGCAGTCGCCTCAGTCCCCGGAACAGAAAGGTAGCGCGGGATTTGCAAAAAACCGGCTTGGGGACACTTTTATTGGACCTTCTTACGCCGCAGGAAGACGAGCAATATGCCAATCGGTTTGATATAGAATTGCTTACCCGGCGGTTGATCTCCGCTACACGATGGATAAGCACTTTAAGCGAAGCTCATAACTGTTCTATCGGATATTTTGGCGCCAGCACCGGCGCGGCCTCGGCCCTGAAAGCCGCTGCTGAACTGTCACAGGTAAATGCCATCGTGTCCCGTGGTGGAAGACCAGATTTAGCCATGGACGCACTGGATAAAGTGAAAGCTCCCACCTTGCTTGTCGTCGGTAGTCTTGACTACGAAGTACTGGACCTGAATACACTGGCATATAACAAACTCAATTGTGAAAAGAAACTGGAAATTATTCCAGGCGCTTCACACCTATTCGAAGAATTCGGTGCATTGGATAAAGTGGCCCAAATGGCTGGCAGGTGGTTCAGCAGGCATTTGTTGGCCACCCCATTCACCTGAACACTTTCAACAAACAAATATTCTGTTAAAGGCGATTAAATAACTCTATTTCCATGAGCAAAACAAAAAACCCCTCACCCCATCTGAAATCCCCCAACCGGATCGGAATCCGGAAATTCAACCCGATAATCCTCCGGGGAACCCTGTAGTGCCCGAAGAAGATCCTGAGATCGTACGTCAAAAAGAGCCTGAGGAACCCTCAGGACCTTCTCCTGCCGAAATTCCGGCAAGGTAGCCATTCATCAGTCCAAGATATTTGTCCGCCTCAGCTAGGGCCACGCTCCTCGCAGCATCGTTATCGGCGCTCCGCGCCCTGAGGCTGTTGACTTTTGCCCGGATATTGGCCCGGTAACTCTTATAATAAAGAAATAGCCTCCGGTCGTCTTCGGATCGTAGGACAGGAAAGAAATGATTATAGTAGCGGAGAAATTGATCCGCTAATTCCTGCTTATCAAATGCATCCAGGTCCATACAAAGAAAGGCAACTTCGTTCAGTACGTCGATCTGCCTGTATTCATCATTGAATTCAATGCAATCGAAGGGTTGAGGATCAGGTAATAAAAAAATATTCCTGGAATGGAGGTCTCCATGACAGTCCCTATAAAATCCCCCTTTGAGTCTGTCGGCGAAAAGCGCTTTATGCCTTTCAATAAAGGCATCGGAGAATCCGATAGCCCGGTCAATGATAGCGCCGTCCTCGGGGATTAAATATGCCCTTTCATTTCCCAGATCGTTAAATTCATTCCGGATCTGTAAAACATCTTTATTGTAAATGACCCCGGTAGCCTTATGAAATCCTGCTATTTTTTCCGCCAGGTTCCGCATATCGGATTGGGTGACTTTATTATTCTGCAAAAGGACATCCATTTGCCTGCTCCTATCCAGCTTGCGCATCCTAACGGCATAATCGATTATCTCCCCATTTTGGCCGCCAACGTAAAATCGTCCATAAATTTCCACTATGGGCTGTACATCGAGGTAGACGTCATAGGTAAGCCTTCTGTTCAGTTCAATTTCTCTCTCACAATAATACTTTCTCTTTTCTACTGTAGAAAAATCAAGAAAAGAATAACGGATCGGCTTTTTAATTTTATATACAAACCGGTCACATAAGAATACCCACGAAATATGCGTCTCAACAAGTTCCGGCCTGCCAGTATACCCTGGGAACTCTCCCATTGAAAGCAATTTAACAATATGCTCTTTTGTCATTTCTCAGCTTTAGGTCCTTATCCTGTCTGATGGCCTGGCGCATTAATTCCAACATTTCATTGTAAACCGATGCCTTCTCCCTTTCAGAATAGGACCTGGCCGGGAACATGCTCTTTCTTATCCGATCGCTGTTAATGTAGTCCGCATGGATCAATTTGGCGAATCGGGAAGCAAAATAACTCTTACCCGAACCCGGCAACCCCAAAACTATAATAATCATACGATCAATTTTAATTTGCACACTTCGGGCCTTTATCCCGCTTCCTTCATTTTCCTTCTCAATTTATCCAGGTAATAGATTACTTGTTCGTCGGTTACCTGTTCAAAATTTTCATAGAAGGCGCCTACTCCATAAAATTCTTCCGGTATCAGCACAACTACCAGTTCATCCGCTACTTCCGACAATAGTTGAATTGCGCTATCGGAAGCTACCGGGACCGCTATGACAATTTTTGCAGGTTTACTCTTGCGAAGCATGTTTATAGTGCCCAGTAAGGTATTTCCCGTGGCAATCCCATCATCGATCACGATCACCGTTTTACCGGCCAGGGATTCGGGCTCTTTATCTCCCATGAACTTCCGGTACATTTCTTTCAATCGTTCACGTATTGTTTTGACCTCCCGGTCAATATAAAACTGCGATACTCCCGGATGGGGAACGACGAAGTCATCGGTCAGGCTTACCGCCCCGATAGCGTATTCCCTGTTCACCGGATGCCCGATCTTTTTGGTAAGGATCAGGTCGAGCGGCAGCCCCAGCTCTTTAGCCACCACATAAGCAACCGGCACCCCGCCTCTGGGAACGGCAAGGATGACCCCCGACTGGCCCCGGTAATTTTCCAATTTTCTCGCAAGCAAGCGGCCTGCTTCTATTCTATCGGTAAACATATTGAGACTTTTTTAAGGAATAAGCACCCGTTTGACGACCATATCATTGACAATATTTTTTGCATACCGGTTTGCCATTTCAGTGGTAGGATTCCGGCTGAATGCTTTCGACTGCCCGGACCACAGGAGCTCTCCCGTATCCACCTTATAAAGATTGCTTTCCAACAGCACTTCCACATCCGTGACCATATAGCCGGGTTCATCATAGTATCCCCATACCCTGTAATAATATCCATAAAATCCACGGTAGAATCCCACCGGATCATAATATGCACTTCCGGGTTCCCAACGGTCATGTTCGTTAACATTCAGCACCCGGACAGTCACCACTCCATCGAATTGCTTGTCCCGCAGTATCCCGCGCATCTTGACGGAGTCATTCATTTTCGCAAAATCTGGTCCGAATTCATCCAGGCTTGTGGCAGCCGCAAGACCATGTTTCTGCAATTCCGCCCTTATATTATCTTCGCCTAGTTTTCTCTTTTCCAGATTCTTGCCGATCGCCATTACCAGTATTTTAGTAAATCGCACCGGCTGAACATTCCTGTCGCTCCATGATGCAGTCAGTCGCACCGACGGGCCGCAGGAATTGAACAGTTGCAGGGACAAGATCAATAGTATTGATAGGAAAGAATATCTGGCTTTGTTATTTTTCATGACTTCTCCATTTATTTTTATTTGAAACCCAACAGTTTATTTTATCCCGATCAGGAAGCGATCCACCCACCGTCCACCGGGATACTCCCTCAATGCCTGCATTATTGAAAGCAAAATCCAGCCGGCCCTAGGCAGAATAGGCTTTATCGATCATTCCGGTTATATCCTGGCCGACGCCAAAACTGCCGCCAGTTACAATGGCTACTTTATTCTCAAATATCTTTTCCATATCGATTTTCTAATCAATGAATAATAGGTTATTCTTGGTCCTGTCATGCACTTCGGGAGATTCGTCGCCATAACCAAGAATGATCGCCAGCTTTACTTCCTCGGAAGCCGGGACATGCAGCCTGGAAAAGATCTTGGTTTTTTCCACGTATTTCCCAAAACCTACGGGACACGTATCCAGTCCCAGGGATTTTGCCGCCAGCATAATATTTTGCGCGCACATCCCGACATCCAGGGAAGCCCATTCATTATCCCGCGGGGCAGTAAGGAAGATGACCACCGGCGCTCCATGAAAAACGGGGTCTTTTATCGCGTGTAGATCGATCCCATGTGAAAAGTGCAAAAGACCGGAGACTGCCTTTAACATCTGGGCAATACCGGATACTCCGGAATTCAACGCTCCTTTCATCATTACGCCGGCTATCTCCTTTGAGAAGGATTGGATAGTCTCTTTATTGGTGAGAACGTAAAATTGCCAGGGCTGTTTATTCATGGCTGAAGGCGCCATCCGCCCTGCATCCAACACCTTCTCGATGAGGTTGACGTCTACAAAACTTTCTTTGTATTTTCTGACGGCACGCCGCTCATAAATGGTCTCTATGGTTTCCGTCCTTGATAGGGTTTCCCCTGCAATGCTCGTATCCATGATATGGTAGATAAAAGATGAGTAATTAAGCTTTAATAAAGCTATTCTCTATTTCTTCCACCGCCGATGATACCCGTCACCCTCTATGCTGATTAGCATCAAGTATAAAGAAATCATTATCGTTATTTTCAATAGAATTGAGGGGTAACTTCAAGAAAAGAATTCTATGGGACATCCACCAACACCCCGGACTGATGCACTTTTTGGAGTTTTCCTACAGGATATCAGAGAGATAAGACAAAGGCATCCCAAATCCTTCGGGAACAAATACTTAAGGTTCGATTATACCGAAAAGTCGGAGGATGGGTATTGCCTGTTTATTAAGCCCGATAATATCCCGAAAGCTGTGAAAAGAGAAATAATGCAAGCATTTGACAGGCGTCTCAATCAAGATTTACTTCCTGTAAGCAGGGGGAGCAAAAGAAAACTCAAAGAGGTCAATCTTTAAAAATTATTTACGTATGAAGACTTTTCTGATAGCCACCGATTTTTCAGCAGCCTCCCAAAATGCCACCCAATACGGAATAGCATTAGCTAAAGCATTCAATGGAAGAGTGATTCTTGTCAGCGCCTATCAGCAAGTACCCGTTATGGTCACCGAACCATTAATTTTCGTTGCTCCAGATATGTGTGCGTTAGTAACACAGAAGCTGGAAGCGGAAGCAGACCTTTTAAATTCCGAAAAAGCCACGCCCGTCGAAATACTCGCAAAGAAAGGACCGAACTCCAATGCAATCCTTGAAGCGGCAAAAGAAACCAATGCGGACCTTATCATCGCGGGTATGAAGGGAAGCGGGAAAACAACCCGTAAGTTTCTTGGCAGCACTGTCACTTCGCTGGCAAGAAAGACTACTATTCCCATTGTGGTAATACCGGAAGGCGTACCCTATAGAAGCCCCAGGACAATAGCGCTGGCGAACGATAATTCCTCACAAGCAGGCACTCATTTACTAGACGCCTTTCGTAATCTGGTTGAAAAGTTTCATTCGACACTGTACATTGTAAGAATAATTACCAAGAAATCCAATGAAGTGATCGAAGTCCTGAACCGGTCTTCCAACCTTAACAAAATGGTCGGGAAACTGAAGCCTCTGTATGAATATCCCCTGGATAAAAATATCAATAAGGCGCTGAATAATTTTATTTCAACGCATCATGTGGATATGCTGGCTATGATACCGCACAAGGAATCCCTGCCTGAAAGATGGTTCCTTCGGAGCAATACCAGGGAAATGCTCTTTAAGGCAAATATTCCTTTGTTGATCTTGCCGGAAGACGCTCATAACCTGGAGGTAGAAGAAGAATATGCCTTTGCGGAGGAATAGCCAATGCAGGGACATATCCTGGGTTTAGGGTTGAGGAATAATTATGGTAATTATTGTCCCTTCGTTTAGCTTGCTGTCCAAAGTGATCCGGCCACCCAGTAAATCGACATATCGGCGTACAATATGCAATCCCAGACCGGTACCGGGAATACCTGTGACGTTGCTCGCGCGAAAGAACCGTCCAAACAGGTGCCCCTGTTCTTCTTCCGCAATGCCGACTCCTTTATCGCAGACAGCTATCTGAAGGTCACTGCTCCCTTCGCTGCAATGGATAGTTATGACTGACTTTTCGGGGGAATATTTTATGGCGTTGGATACCAGGTTTGCCAGGATATTTTGACGGAGCTTTCTGTCCAGTGTAAAGAGTTCGCTTTTGAGCGAATGACCGAGCGCTATCTGTTGATTCTTGCCTGATGCCTGGTTCATTTCCTGTAACAGCTCATCGATTTCCGCCAGAAACATTTGCCTGCTCAAAGACGCCGGGTTTACCAACACCAGTCCTTCTTCCAGCTTGCCTAATGACAAAAAGTCCTCCAATATATAGTTCAGCGTTTTAACCGCATTTTGAATCTTTGAGATATGCCGCTCGCGATTATGAATTTCCTCGGTTCCCGAATATCGTTTAACCAGACTGATGGAAGAAAGAATAGTGCTTAGGGGTGTCCGGAATTCATGCGAGGCCATCGATACAAAATGGGATTTTATTTCTCCCAGTTCCTTTTCCTTTTCATAGGCCATTTTCAGCTCTGCGTCTGATCTTTCCAGCGCCTGCAAGGCCTTCTGGAGCATAAAGGTACGATCATTTACCATTTTTTCAAGCTCTTCATTCTGCCGGAACAAAGTCTCTTCGCCCTTTTTTCTGAGCGTGATGTCGACGACCAGTGCGATGACATAATTCTTTCCTTCCAGCTCATAATGACTCAGGCTGACTTCAGCGGCGAATTCACTGCCGTCTTTGCGAAGCGCACGAAGATCCCGTCCCTCGCCCATCATCCGGGTCTGGGGATGGCGCTGAAAGTACTGCCGGTGTTCTTCGTGTTTTCCCCGGATTTTGTGTGGAATTAATAATTCTACCGGCTTCCCGACCAATTCATGCCTGGCATATCCAAATTGATTTTCGGCAAACTGATTCATGAGCATGATTTCACCTGTCTGGCTGGTTAGTACCATGCCAATAATAGCGTTATTGAACAGCGCCTCAAATTGCCGGGCATCTGTCGGCGCTATTCTACGTTCATAATCGTGCGCAGGGTCAGACATGCCTATTCATTTTAGACAAAGTAAGTAACCAGGGTACTTAATTGGTCATGCCATTTTCAATAGTGCAGTGCTTAAAGGTGAGATTCCTTTTTATTTGAGGAAGGTATTCAACAGAGCCAATTATAAATTCATTAAAAATAGCAACAGGGGCTTTGTAAATGCTACTTCTTAAATGAATTTTAATTAACTAAATATACATTATTTATTAAATAGTCAATAAAAATTAACACTTAAGGCGTCAAAATACTGCAACTCGATTTAGATGACTACAATCACCATCCTAAATGACATCTCTCAAAATATTTGGAGGCCCTTTTCAATAGCTTCATAAATCAAAAATATGATTTAAACAAAGATTTATCGCCAAAACCAAAAGTCATGCTCGCTGAGGATGGGGAAATTTGGTTTTCCCTTCCGAGACCATACCCGGATATCAGCGGCTCGGAAAAGACCTTTCTGGTCGAACTTCATTTTTATAATAAAAAAATCTATTACTACATCAATATACAAGGAGTTGCTGAATTGGTTTCAAATACCAATGTGATGCCTGATAATATAATTAGACGGTTCATATATTTAGCCCATGGGCAACTATTGCTATGCGTTAAAATTGGCCGGATGGAATACTTTGAAAAGAGGAAAAATAAAAACTTACACCTTTTTGATCCAATTGCCGATTTATTAAGATGGTTGATTTATAAAAAAGAAAGATACCATCTATGGGAGACTCAGCTCAACCGGAGCAAAAACCAGGAGCAGGGTCATCTGGTTTCCAATAATATTTGAGTTGCCATTTTCATATCGATCCCTCTCCCCAAGACCCCGATAAAAAGATCTCCAACCTTTTCAAGTCGTTTAAAAATAGTTTGAATGGTAAATTGCTTAGGGCGCAGACCGGGTTTTACTTCGTCCCATTCCAGTGGCGTAGAAACGGTGGCATGTGCTCTGGGTCGAACACTATAGGCCGAAGCCAAAGTTTGTCCTTTTTTATTTTGCAAATAGTCGATATATATTGCTATACCTGGCGCCCAGCGGGATATATATATGGATGCCCCTGGCTCCGGATGTCTTAGGATAGCAAGGAACGCCGGCCATCTCGGCTATCCGTCTAATAGCCAATGCAACTTCGATAATTTCATCAAATGAGTTCCCTTCGCCTGGGTCAAGATCAAGAATGCAGTAATCCGGGTTGTCAATAGTGGCAACGCGCGAATCCCATGGATTCAGCTCAATACAGCCAAGATTGATGAGGTACAATAAGGACACTTTATCGTTGCATAAAAAATACTCAATTTCCCTCCCTGCAGACTCTGGATATAGCGTAACGGTCTTCGCCCAATCAGGCGCAATTTCCTTTACATCCTTCTGGAAGAACCCGGGGTCCGCTATTCCGTTGGGGTTTCTTCTTAAGGATTCCGGTCTATCCTTTAAATAAGGAATAATATGGGGATAGATCCTATCGTAATAGTCAATGATATCCCCTTTGGTAATATGTTCCTCCGGCCAGAATATCTTATCGACATGCGACAATTCAAGAGTAACATCACCGGCCTCAAATATTTTATTTTTCATGAGTCCTGATAGCGGCTCCATTTGTTGAAAAGAATGATGCCTCTCACCGGTATCTCTGATTGTCGTCACGCACATATAATATCGATAATCATTCCAACGAGAAGTGTTTATCGGTAAATTTGCTGCAAACTTCTTAAACAGCCATGAGCAAAATAAAGAGACCTCAAAGCCCATCCGAAGCCCCTCGGCCCAGCGAGGATCCGGAAATAAAACCCGGTACAATTCCTGAAAACCCGGTGCCGCCCGAAGAGGAGCCTGAGGTTGGTCCTGAAACGGAGCCGGGAGAGCCTTCTCCAGCCGAAATTCCTAGACCGGGGGAAGTATCCTCGTTCTATCATTATTAATGAAACGCCGGATTTATTACGTCGTCAATGGCATTACCCTCTGGCGGATACTCATGGCCCCGTTGGTCATCTACCTGGCATTCAGCCGGCATCAGGACCTGTTCAAATGGTTCCTGGCAATGAGTTTTCTAACAGATGCGGTGGATGGATACCTCGCCCGGAAGTATCGAGTGACCAGCACCCGCGGGGCCATCCTCGATTCCATCGGCGATGATCTTACGGTTGGCGCTGCGATTGTCGGCATGTTGGTATTCAATATGAATTTTATCAGGGAGCAGCTCCCGCTTCTGCTGATCATGACCTTTCTTTATCTGGCTCAGATTTCTATGGCCCTGATCCGGTATCATAAGATGACGAGCTTCCATAGCTGCCTCGACAAACTGGCGGCCATCCTGCAGGGAGTGTTCCTGATCCTGTTTTTCTTCCTTCCCAGACCGGTCTATATTCTTTTTTACATAACGGCCTCGGTAACGATACTGGACCTGCTCGAAGAAATAGCACTCGTCATAGCCCTGCCTCGATGGGAGAGCAATGTAAAAGGCCTGTATTGGGTGATAAAAAGGAAGCAGCGATAACCATCCTCATTTTACCGGCGCCGGAGCTGGTGATATCTGTCAATTGTATATAACGATTGAAAACTGCAGCAGATAACGGTTGAAAAGTGCAGCACTTTTAGCAGGAATAAACCCGTCACTTTGGGATGAAACAAAGGGACATAAATCATGCTGGAAGTGGAGACAAATCACAAGATCATATTACTATTTTTCGACGAGTGTCTTAGTATTCGAAAAATAGCCAAAAAATTAAAGATCAATGCGCGTACCGTTTCTTCGCGAATCAAGGAATATGAGCAGTTTAAGGCCTCTCCTTATTACAAGAACAGGACAGCTTTAATGCGTTGGTGGAGCCATTGGATGTTTACGCCGATGCCGGTTGGCCCGACGCTTTGGAACTCCTTTGGAAATTGGACGAGGTATTTAAATAAGAGATCCATATTTTATACGCAAAATTATTTAAGTCGAAAATCACCTTTTGTTCAGTAAATCAAAAAGCTGTACGAATAGCTTCTAATTATTAAAAACCCGGAGAATAATAACACTGTTGTCAGCTGCGATAGTAAAATGAATGGTATAAGGAAAGGTATCAACTGGCTTAACGCGGATGTTATCATAGCGTATTGCGGAGGCGGTCGGCAACTGGCTGACTTTTTTAAAATAGCTGTCCAAGGTATCGGCAAACTCAAATCCCAATCCGTAAGAGCGACTGTTGTAATACTCGACCGCTTCATCGATGTCCAAGACGGCATCTGCCGAAAGAACAATAGGATGAGACATTAGGGACGTTTATATTTTTGCTTCACAATATCCCAAGGCTGCAATTGTTCGGGATGCTGCTGCACATCCGCCAATGTTTGGCGGACTGCTTCCTTTTGCCACTCAGGTATGTCTGCCGCATCCTCAGCAACGATTTCGATGGCCTGTTCTTTTTGCAGGTGTTCCATCAGGGAAGCGGCGTAATCCTTCTTTATAATGACGTGCAGTATATCTGCCATGATCTAACTATTTGCACAAATTTACCTTTAAATTCTTGCCAATCCAAACAACTATGGACCCGGAAAATATAGTCCATTTTAGCCTGAATATCTTAAATTTGCCTTGATAAATCGCATCGTTCTTTGTCACCAAGCTAATTCATAGCGTCAACATCCACAGGTAAATCAAACATTTGATAACCAACATATTGCAGGGTAGATTCATTTCCCTCCCTCTCCGCAGTGTATATTGTGAAACCCTTACTGAGTAAGGGTTTTGCCTTTTTTTGGGGGTGTGGGGTGCAAAAAGGAGAGCAGATTTTGATTTTTTACCTGCCGATCAAACCTATTTGAACCGGACCTGATGTTATAGAAAGAACTTTTATGAGCCTTGATTTACGGGCAATATGCAAAAAATACGATCGCAAGAAGGTATGTCTTGTTTTTAGAGACGGGAACTTCATCCCACTGTGAGAATGGAAATGCTGGAAGTCGACTTCAAAGAGGTGGTGTTTGTGCGCAGGTTCGGTGAGAGGCGCTATACATTGGCTGAATTGCTGTAAAGAAGTCAATCCTTCGGTTTGTCCGGTTTTTAAAATTTAATGACGCGTATTGCGACGTAAATAATGAACACGTCGAACAACACCAAAAGCAGCCCGTCCTTTTTGAAAAAAGCGAAATCCCCTGTTATCAGTTTGTAGACTGCAAATCCAACCAAAAAATTGCTGCTGAAAATAGCGCACCGTAGAAAAGGGCTCCGAAAATACCCCAGAATATAACTTCAAATTTGCTCTTTGGCCATACCTCATAATCGAATTTCAGCTCAATTTATCAAGATGGCTCGTTAACCTCAAATTCTAGTTCTTGGCTGGTTAATGCGAAATATAGGTTCTGAAGTAATCTGGCTTTTAACGTGGACTGAATCCGTGCGCTGAGCAGGTGTACTTTTGACCCGATTGGAATAAGGAATGCCAGCTAATGTAGAAACACATCCCAAGGCACCTGCAATTAGAGCCGAAAATATCGGTACATACACAACACTCGGAGGGAGAGCAAACTTCACCTTACAGTTAATAAATTTGTTATAACCGGGCACCGGTATGTACCGAAATCGAACGGTTCTGTCTGCACCATCCATTTAATTCGTTGACCCACAATTAACTAGAATTTGGCATTTGATATGTATGAAATAGCAAATCCACCCGTCTTTTCACTCCCTAAGGCATAAGTTATGTTTTCAAACTATTTCAAGATCGCATGGCGCAACCTGTTCAAGAATAAGGTCCATTCGTTGATCAACATGACGGGGCTGGCCCTCGGCATGGCCGCGGCGACGCTTTTGCTGCTGAATATTCAGCACGGCCTGAGCATCGACCAATTCCATGAAAAGAAGGCCAACCTTTATCTGGCCTATAACAAAGCGTTCATCAACGGGAGTATAGCCTGCTATGATGCCACCGCTGCCCCATTGGCGGCCGCGCTGAAGAACTATCCTGAGGTCAAAAATGTCGCAAGATTGGCGGGTGCTAATATGTTATTCCGGTATGCCGACAAGAAGATAGCCGCAAATGGCAACTTCACGGATCCGGCTTTCCTGTCTATGTTCAGCTTTCCCCTGATCTCAGGCAATGTACAAACTGCGTTGGCCGGTCCGAACGACATTGTCCTTACGCAACAACTGGCGACCAAACTTTTCGGCAGCGAGGACCCGATCAATAAAGTCATTACCACACCCACCGGTAATACTTTTACGGTCACCGGCGTGCTCAGGGACCTGCCTGCAAATACCCAGTTCAATTTCGAGTGCCTGATGTCATGGACTCTTTTTCATAGTCCCAGCTCCTGGAAAAACCAGGACGTAGTTACCTATGCTGAATTGGTGCCGGGCGCCAACATCGACGCTGTGAATGGAAAAATCGCAAATATCATCAGCAACAATAATCCGGGTGAACAAGCACTCTCCACGCACTCGATCTCTCTTTACCCGCTGACAAAAGTTTGGCTGGAAGGCAGATTCGAGAACGGCAAACCCGCCGGCGGGAATATCGATAACCTGAAAATGCTCGGTGGCCTGGCAGCCATTATCCTGCTGATCGCCTGCATCAATTTCATGAACCTCAGCACCGCCAGAAGCGAGAAAAGGGCGAAAGAAGTGGGTATAAGAAAGGTCATTGGCGCCGAACGACGTTCGCTGATCTTGCAATTCATTGGCGAATCGGTCCTGATGGCCTTGCTGGCGGGGATGATCGCGCTGATAGTGGTGACGTTGGTCCTTCCCAGTTTTGACACCCTCATCAGTACAAAACTGACCATGCCCTGGCTGTCCCCGTTGTTTTGGTTCGCCGCGCTGGCCTTTATTCTCCTTACCGGACTGTTGGCCGGCAGCTATCCGGCCTTCTATCTTTCTTCCTTTAAACCCATCAAGGTGCTGAAAGGTATTTTGCAAAATGGCAATGCCCTCGTCAAACCACGTAAGGTACTCGTCGTAGTGCAATTTGTATTTTCCATCTTCCTGATCAATTTCACCGTCATCTACCAAAAACAGGTACGTTACGAACTGAACCGCGAAGTCGGTTATACAAGAGACGATCTCGTTTTTCATACTTTGACCCCCGATCTCCGGCAGCATTATGCCGCCGTAAAAAATGAATTGCTCGGTGCTGGCGTAGCATCATCCGTCTCCGAGTCCAATACCACCGTCACCCGTGACCAGGGTCAGGAATCCGGCCTCAAGTGGGCGGCCATGGATCCTAAGGCCAATCCCGGGTTCGTGTTGATGATGGAGAACGGCGGCTTTGTTCAGACCAGCGGGTTATCGCTGATAGCAGGCCGTGACATCGATATCGACAAATATCCCGGCGATACGCTTGCCTGTGTGATCAATGAGACCAGTGCCAGGATACTGGGCTTTAAAAATCCCATCGGAAGTATTATCAATGATGAAGCCGAACGCTGGAAGATCGTCGGTGTCGTGAAAGACTTCCTGGTAGACCAACCTGACCAGGGGATGCCTCCTGTCCTCATCAAGGGAGCCGTAAGCGCCGGAGTCATCAACATTCGTATCAACAAGAACCGGCCATTCGATCAGAACGTCCGGCAGATCGAGGCCATCCTCAAAAGATACAACCCTTCTTTCATCACCAATCTGCAGTTTGCGGACAAGGACTATGCATTCAAGTTCCAACAGGCCCGGAATACCGCCCTGCTCATCAATACCTTTACTTTTATCGCCATCTTCGTTTCCTGCATGGGATTATTCGGCCTTGCCATATACACAACCGAGAACAGAACCCGCGAGATCGGTATCCGCAAGGTATTGGGGTCGAGCGTCGGGGGCATAGTGGCGCTATTGACGATAGACTTCGTCAAGCTGGTCCTGGTATCTATCCTGATCGCGTCACCGATGGCCTGGCTCTTCATGAATAATTTCCTGCTGCATTATTCTTACAGAACTACGGTGGATGGATGGGTATTGCTGATCTCCGGCATCGCCGCCCTTTTTCTGGCGCTCGTCACCATCGGCTTCCAGGTCACCCGCGCCGCGCTCCAAAACCCGGTAAAGAACCTGCGCGCGGCATAGATTTAGGCATGGTAATCATTGCAAGGTTAAATAAGAAGTACCAATTGTTCCTTGTCCGATCAAATAGTGACCACTACACAAGTTCTTGTAATTCATTAAAAAGCTTTGATTCTTTTTCTGGGCTTCCAACGCTACACCCTTATTTCCCGATCAGACAATGAAGCCTCCGACATAGAAGAATATGCCGGTTTATTTTGGAAGAGGCCCATCCTGGCTGCTATCTTTTCCATCACCCAGCTTTCCCTCGCGGGTATTCCCGTCACCGCAGGCTTTATGGGGAAATTTTATCTACTCACTGCCGGAGTGGGTATAGGCAACTGGCTGCTCGACTTTACCCTGGTCGTCAGCAGTGTCATCGGACTATACTATTACCTCCGATTCATTTTCGCTATGATGCGGGCAGACGGCAAAAAATTCCCCATTGACGACCATCCTCCCCATCTTTCCCTCACAGGACTTTTGATACTAAGCCTTTTAGGCGTAGCAGTCATTTGGCTGGGCGTCTTTCCCGCCTGGCTTATCAGCCTGGTCAGCAGCCTAATGTAGCGTTATTGCCAATATTTATCTACACCCGCAATATGGCAGGGATATTGCGTCCATTGCTGTTGCATTGATACCTGTTCCACCTGACCATCTTCAGTTGCAGTAGCCGATACATATTCTCTCTACAAACCATCCGCATTCCTACAGGACAATTCATCATTTTACATTTCCATAAAACGAAGTCTATGACGATCTATATTAAAAATATGGTATGCATCCGCTGCAAAATGTTTGTCAGCGCCGAACTGACACATTTAGGACTACATTATACCAGGCTAGACCTGGGGCTGGCCGATATCATAGAGGACATTTCGCCCGCTCAGCATGAGCAGATCCGAACAGACCTTTTACAATCCGGTCTCGAATTAATAGATGGTAAAAAAAGCATACTGATCGAAAGAATAAAAAAAGCCATTATTGAACTGGTGAATTATTCCGAAGAACCTTTGCCCATCAACCTATCGGTATTTCTGAGCCAGCAGTTACATCACAATTATACCTATTTGGCCAATATTTTCTCCGAAACCCAGGGCCTTACCATCGAAAGTTTCCTTATAGAACATAAGATCGAACGGGTAAAGGAATTACTTTCCTATAACGAGTTGAACCTAAGCGAAATAGCCAATAAGATGTACTACCGCAGTGTAGCCCATCTCTCCTCCCAGTTCAAGAAAGTGACTGGCCATACCGCATCCCACTTTAAAAAGCTGCATGTACCGCGTCGGGTCCTCCTTGAAGCAATTTGAGCCCTTTCCGCATTCACCATGCCCCTCATTCTAACTTCAAACCCCGACCGGCTGCTCAAATTGTCAGAAAGTTGTCTTCCCAAAAAATAATTGATAGTGTGGCTGCTTGTCTATACTCATCCTATTTCATACTACGCCTGCCCCAAAAGAAATACAACAACGACAAGGGAATAAAAATTGCATTCAGCCAGGCCTGCCAATTCCAGACAAAAGGATGACTCATGCTGGGCATATATTCTCCAGGCGGCTTTGGAACCCAATGAAGCGTAGTAAAACCGATATCAACCAGAAGCGAAGTAATAAAAATGCAGACGGTCAGCGTGATCAATAAAAACCACATCGTTTTCATTCCATAATACTTCCAATACACCATTAGCATCGGCACCGTCACCAGGTCAGCCAGGATAAAGGCGATGACACCACCAAAAGAAATACCGCCGTGCCATAGTACTGCGGCCATTACAATATTGCCCACCGAACAAACGAATGCCAGGATGGCGATCAGGATGCCCACCAAGGCATTCCAGGCCAATACCAATAAATGGGGTAAGTGACTGCTATTCGACAGGAACAGTGCTTTCCAAAACCCCGGCGGCACCATCACCATCAGGACAGAAGCAATCGTTACTCCGATCAGGATGTCCTTTCCAACCATCATCACATCCATATAGAAATAGCCGGCTGCGGCCTGCAACTTCTTCCGGAGGGCGCTCCCCGATCGTGCTTGCCCCGCAGACATTCCGGCTCCGCCCTCTTGCTCCATCCCATGCCCCATGTGCGGCCCGTGGTCGTGCATCATCCCGTTATGTGCATGCTTTCCTTGTTCATCCCCGTCCAGCCCTTCGGACGAAGCCTTTTCAATAGCTTCCTTCTTCACCTTCGACGGATAGGCCCAGGCGATCACCAGGGCTGAGATCACGATAAAAATCAGGCCTCCCGCTATCTCCCCGCCAAAAAAGGCCCAGCCCAGCAGTGTGACAATCACAATAAAGATCTCGAAGACCAGGTTCGTGCTGGCCACCATGAACACTACTGCATTCGACCAGGTTGCTCCTTTGACCAATAACGTCATGGCCATGGATGCAGCCGCATAAGAGCAAGAAGAAGAAATAGCCCCGAAAAAAGAAGAAAGACCGACGGACCCGACAGTGTTCCTTCCCAGCCGCGACGAAATGGTCTTCGTCGGCACAAAGGCCCGCACCAGAGATGACAACATAAAACCAAAGGCAAGCCCCCAGTAAATATCCAAGACCATGCTCAAAAATGCCAGCGGTATTTTGTATAGGCTACCCAATACTATTTATTTCCTGTTATTTACGCCATAACATATTAAAATGATACAGCCCCGTCTAATGATACCAGGTGAAAAATCAATAACTTGGGAGAGTGACCCCCATTATTGCTTTACTGATCATCGCCTTGGTTGCAACCGGCATTGCCTTTTATAAGCGGCCATTAAAGAAGGTCCGGCTGCCAGACGGCTATAAAGACCTGCTGACAAAACATGTCTCCTTTTACCGCACCCTCGATGAGGCAGGGAAAGTCCGTTTTGAAAACAAACTAAAAGAATTCCTGGGTTATATTCGCATAACCGGGGTAGATACACAGGTAGAAGACCTGGACACGCTATTGGTGGCATCCAGTGCTGTCATACCGATATTCGGGTTTCCGGAATGGAGATATTACAATCTGCGGGATGTGTGGTTATACGCCGATGCATTCAATGCCGACAATTATTCCACTAAGGGTAAGGAGCGGGATGTCCTGGGTATGGTG
>Ga0182030_10002786_pt1 | contig 37259 bp, 30 predicted proteins | sample 812S3MmetaG_FD_121299 | JGI IMG/M metagenome (GOLD analysis project Ga0182030, IMG submission 121299) | Permafrost microbial communities from Stordalen Mire, Sweden - 812S3M metaG (Illumina Assembly) | ecosystem: Environmental > Terrestrial > Soil > Wetlands > Permafrost | place: Sweden...
GTCTCTCATCGAGGAATGGTCACTGCCCTCGACGCTGGCGGGCGTTCAGTCCTCGGTACTCGAGACTGCCGAGCAGAGAAGCTGAGACAAGCCCCGATGAGAAAGATCCCAACGAAGAACATGTAGCGGGGCATCGCCAGGAGACCGAGAATGCCGACAACCAGGGCCACGATCGAGATGGCCCAGGCAACCCGCCCAGCCTTCGGCTCGTCATTCTTGCCCTGTCGGTAAAGGAGAAACGTGACAAGAGCAGCCAGGACCAGGCCCAAGCCCACTAGCAACAGCTCTGCTGCCCCGTATGCCTGGAAGTACGTCAGTGGATGGAGCCGTGCATCGGCAGGTATGTGGAGGAAGAAGACTAGAACGGCACTGGTGGCACTCAAGAGGAGTGCGAGCAAGAGGAACGTTGCCGTGACCCCGTTTAGACGCTTCACCGGCACCTCCTCGTCAGCCGATGCTCGCACAGCTTCGGTCCGCGGCCACGTGCCCCGGATGTGTTGTTACACGGGTGATCCGCGAGCACCCGGTGAGCTGAGTTCGCAGACCCCGCTCATTTCCGAAATCCTGTCTGACCCACCGCGAGCCCGCTGCCTGCCGTGCCGGCTGCGGTGCCCGGTCAGCTGGTCGTCGTCGTCGGCTCGGGCACCGGCTCGGCGAGGACCGGGCCGCCGAGGTAGCCCCGGGCCACCATGGTGACGAACATGTAGACGTTGTCCTCCTGTCCGGCCAGCGGACCCGGCCGGGCGTGGATCGACGACAGGCCCCGCTGCACCGAGGCGCAGGCCGTCCAGTCCTGCTCGTTGGTGATGTCCCAGAAGTTGACCGCGAAGCCGGGGTCGAAGTCCGGCTGCTCGAACGACTCCGGGGCGAACCACCAGGTGCATTCGATCCGGGTGGAGCCTGCGGCCAGTGGGGTCAGGCGGTGCACCATGACGAAATCCGGGTGCAGGCTGATGAGCACGTTGGGGAAGATGTTGAAGTACTCGACGGTGCGCAGCTGCTCTCCCGACAGGGCCCGCAGGGGAACGGCACCGCTCGAGCCGTCGAGCGACATGGTGACGGCATGGTCGGCGAGGTCCATGTTGCCGCCGACCCAGGCGCCGTGGGTCTCACGGGTGATGCCCGACGTGGGCGGGCTCACCTGGCACAGCTCCGGGTGGATCATCGGGCAGTGGTAGCACTCGTGGTAGTTCTCGGTCAGGATCTTCCAGTTGGCCTCGACGACGTAGTCGTGGATGCCGCCCAACCGCAGGCGTTCCGGCTCGTAGGGGGCGACGAACGCCTCGAGGTCGGCGAGCGACTCGGCCAGCGGGGGCGCCTCGCCGGACCCGTCGACGAAGACGAGGCCGTGCCACTCCTCGCACGGCAGCTCGGCCAGGCCGTGCTCGGTCGGGTCCCAGCTGGCCAGCTCCTTGAAGCCGGGGGCCGTCCACACCGACCCGTCGAGCCCGTAGGACCACGAGTGGTAGGGGCAGATGATGCGGCCGTGCCGGGACGACTCGCCGCACGGCAGCAGCTCGTGGCCGCGGTGGCTGCACACGTTGGCGAAGGCACGGAGGACCCCGTCCTGCCCGCGGACCAGCAGGACGCCGGCCTTGCCCAGTGACTCGGCCCGCTGATCGCCCGGCTCGGCCACCTGCTCGGACCGGCCGACGCAGAGCCACCCCCCCTCGAAGAAGTTCGCCTGCTCCCACGCGAAGACGGCCTCGTCCACGTACGCGGCCCGCGGCAGCATCCGGCTCTCGCCGAAGGGTCGCAGCGTCGCCTCCAATTCGCGGGGATCGAGGGGAGCCGGATCGCGCGTCGATTGAACAGCCATACAACCGATCCTATGATCCTGTCGGGACCCGGGCAAGAGCGCCGGCGGCCGTGCCCCCGACCAGGGGCGGCCCGCGGGTGGCATGCCACACTGGGCCCGACAGCAGGCAGCAGCCGACAAGGAGCGCACGATGGCAGCAGAGGTCCGTGGAGTGGTGGCGATGACCAAGGGGGAGCCGGTCGAGGTGGTGACCATCCTGGTCCCCGACCCCGGCCCCGGCGAGGCCGTCGTGCAGGTGCAGGCCTGCGGGGTCTGCCATACCGACCTCCACTACCGCGAAGGTGGCATCAACGACGAGTTCCCGTTCCTGCTGGGCCACGAGGCGGCCGGCGTCGTCGAGGCGGTGGGACCCGACGTCACCTCCGTGGCCCCGGGCGACTTCGTGGTCCTGAACTGGCGCGCCGTGTGTGGGGAGTGCCGGTCGTGCCGCCGAGGCCGGCCCCAGTACTGCTTCGCCACCCACAACGCCACCCAGAAGATGACGCTCGCCGACGGGACGCCGCTCTCCCCGGCCCTGGGCATCGGCGCCTTCGCCGAGAAGACCCTGGTGGCCGCCGGACAGTGCACCAAGGTCGACCCGGCGGCCCGCCCCGAGGCGGCCGGACTGCTCGGCTGCGGTGTCATGGCCGGCATCGGCGCGTCGATGCTGACCGGCGAGGTCGGCCCGGGCGACTCGGTCGCCGTCTTCGGCTGCGGCGGCGTGGGCTGTGCCGCCATCGCCGGGGCCGCCCTGGCCGGGGCCTCCACCATCATCGCCGTCGACCTCGACGCCCGGAAGCTGGATCTGGCCGTGGAGTTCGGCGCCACCCACACGGTCGACGCCTCGGCGGGCGCCGTGGTCGAGGCGGTCCAGGCCCTGACCGACGGCAACGGCGCCGACGTGTGCATCGAGGCGGTCGGCAACCCGGCCGTCCTCGAGCAGGCGTTCTACGCGCGGGACCTGGCCGGCACGGTGGTGCAGGTCGGCGTGCCCACTCCGGACATGCGCATCGACCTGCCGATGATCGACTTCTTCGGACGGGGCGGACGCCTCAAGCCGTCCTGGTACGGCGACTGCCTGCCGAGCCGGGACTTCCCGATGCTGATCGACCTGTACCTGCAGGGCCGGCTGGACCTCGACCGGTTCGTGTCCGAGACGATCGCCCTCGACGACGTCGAGGAGGCCTTCCACCGCATGGAGCGCGGCGAGGTGCTGCGCTCCGTGGTGGTGATCCGGTGATCGAACGGGTCGTCACCTCCGGCACCTTCTCCCTCGACGGGGCCGACTTCGACGTCGACAACAACATCTGGGTGGTGGGCGACGACACCGAGGTGGTCGTCATCGACGCCGCCCACGACCACCGCCCCATCGCGGCGGCCGTCGGTGACCGACGCACCGTGGCCATCATCGCCACGCACGGCCACAACGACCACATCAACGCCGCCGTCGACCTGGCCGGCGCCCTCGGGGCACCGGTCTGGATCCATCCGGCCGACCGGATGCTCTGGGACGTCGTGCACCCGCACCGGGCCCCCGACGCCGACCTCGCCGACGGTCAGCTCATCGAGGTGGGCGGTACCACCCTCCGGGTGCTGGCCACACCGGGGCACTCGCCGGGCGGCGTCTGCCTCTACGACGAGGACGACGGCGTCGTCTTCTCGGGGGACACGCTCTTCCACGGCGGGCCGGGGGCCACGGGCCGGAGTTTCTCGGACTACCCCACGATCGTGGACTCGATCCGCGACCGACTGCTGGTGCTGCCAGCCGCCACGCGGGTGCTCACCGGCCACGGCGACGAGACGACCATCGGCGCCGAGGCACCCGGGCTGCCGGCCTGGGAAGCCGCCCGGTGAGCCCCACGGCCGAGCTCCCCACCCGGGCCCGGGTGGTCATCGTCGGGGGCGGTGTCATCGGGACCTCGATCGCCTACCACCTCACCAAGCTGGGCTGGGCCGACGTCGTGCTCCTGGAACGCGACCGGCTGACGTCCGGCACCACGTGGCACGCGGCCGGCCTGATCACCTCGGCCGGCATGGTCGACGAGACGGCGCTGTTCATGGCCCGCTACTCGCGGGACCTCTACGAGCGCCTGGAGGAGGAGACCGGGCTCTCGACCGGCTTCCGGGCCGTCGGCCACCTCTCGATCGCCACCAGCGAGCACCGCATGGAGGCGTTGCGGCGCGAGGCGCTGTTCGTCAACGGCTTCGGCGTCGAGGACCAGGAACTGTCGCCGGCCGAGATCGCCGCGATGTGGCCGCTGCTGCGGACGGACGACCTCGTCGGCGGCCTGTACGTGGCCGACGAGGGGCGGGCCGACCCGGTGGGCGTGGCCATGAGCCTGGCCAAGGGCGCCCGCGCCGGTGGTGCCGTCATCGTGGAGGAGTGCCCGGCGACCGGGGTGACGGTCGAGCGGGGCCGGGTGACCGGCGTGGTGACCGACCGGGGCACCATCGAGTGCGAGTACGTGGTCAACGCGGCCGGCATGTGGGCCCGCCAGTTCGGCGCCCTCGCCGGCGTCGACGCGTCGAACCAGGCGGCCGAGCACTACTACCTCATCACCGAGCCGATGGAGGGCGTGCACCGCGACCTGCCCGTGGTCGAGGACCCCGACTGCTACGGCTACTTCCGCCCGGAGGGTGACGGGCTCCTGGTCGGGCTCTTCGAGCCACTGGCCGCGGCGTGGGAGCTCGACGGCGTGCCCGACGGTTCGTCCTTCCTCGAACTGCCGCCCGACTACGAGCGGCTGGCGCCCTTCGTCGACCTCGCCATGGCCCGGGTACCCGCCCTCGCCGACACCGGCATCCTCAAGTTCTTCTGCGGTCCCGAGTCCTTCACGTCCGACGTCCACCCCCTGCTCGGACCGGTGCCGGAGCTCGACAACTACTTCATCGCCGCCGGCCTCAACTCGCTGGGCATCCTGATGGGTGGCGGCGTGGGCACGACCATCGCCAGCTGGATCGTCGACGGCGAGCCGCCGGTCGACGTGACGGGGTACGCCATCGACCGCACCTCCCCCCACGAGTCGACCCGGGCCTTCCGCCGGGAGCGGACCACGGAGCAGCTCGGCGTCCTGTTCGGCGACGCGGCGTTCCCCTCGTGGCGGCCGCGCACCGCCCGCAACATGCGCCGGTCCCCACTCCACGACCGGTTCGTCGAGCTCGGCGCCAACTTCAACTCGTCGGTGGGCTGGGAGTTCGTCGAGTGGTTCGAGGGCGACGACTTCCCCCTCCCCCCGGCCGAGGGCTACGCCCGGGGTGCGTCGTTCGAGAAGGTGGCGGCCGAGCACCGCACGGTGCGCGAGGACGTCGGCATCATGGACATGACCCTCATGGCCAAGTTCATGGTCCAGGGGGCCGACGCGGCAACGGTCCTGTCCCGCCTGTCGGCCAACGACGTCGACCGCGAGGTGGGCCGGGTGGTCTACACGCAGTGGCTCACGCCCAAGGGCGGCATCGCCGCCGACCTGACGGTGACCCGGCTGGCCGAGGAGCGGTTCCTCGTGGTGGCGTCCGACATCGTGCAGCGTCGGGTGGAGCCGATGGTCCGCCGGGCCGCCCGGGACGGCGAGCACGTGACGGTCACCGACGTGACGTCGGGGACCACGCTGCTGTCCGTGCAGGGCCCACGCTCGCGCCAGCTGCTCGGCCGGCTCACCTCGGCCGACCTGTCCAACGACGCCTTCCCCTACCTGACCGCCCGCCCGATCGACGTCGGGTTCGCCCCGGCGCTGGCCCTGCGCGTCACGTACCTGGGTGAGCTCGGCTACGAGCTGCACGTCCCGACCGAGTACGGCCTGCTGGCCTACGACTCGCTGATGGAGGCGGGCCGGGACCTCGGGGTCCGGCCGGTCGGTCTGGCGGCCATGGCCGGGCTCCGGCTCGAGAAGGGCTATCGCGACCTCGGGGTGGACATCGACAACACCGACAATCCGCTCCAGGCGGGCCTGGGCTTCGCCGTGGCGTTCGACAAACCGGGCGGCTTCATCGGGCGCGACGCGCTGGTGGAACTCCGGGCCACGGCGCCGTACCCGGGCCTCCTGGTCAGCCTGCTGGTGCAGGCCCCCGAGGTGCTGCTGTTCGGCAACGAGGCGGTCCTCTGCGACGGCGGCTACGTCGGGTACGTCCGGGCCGGCGCCTACGGCCACAGTGTGGGCGGTGCCGTGGGCCTGGCCTTCCTCGAGCACCCCGCCGGGGTGACCGCCGAGTGGCTGGGCTCCGGCTCGTTCGCGGTCCGGACCCCGGCGGGCACCTACCCGGTCACGGTCAGTCGGCGCCCGCTCTACGACCCGCAACGCCGCCGGATCATGGCCGAGGACTGAGCCCGCAGCCCCGGCGCCGGCGCCGGGATCAGAGGTAGCCCTGGGCGATGTCCTCGATCCACCAGGCCGGCGCGGCGTTCATCAGCGTCGACAGGTCCCAGTAGTCCCACCAGCGGACGATCTGGCCGCCGCGCAGCTGCTGGACCGAGACGAACGGCAGGGTGACCTGTTCGCCGGTGTGCCAGTGCCACGTCTCGGTGTGCTCGGTGACCACGGTGCCGCCCTCGGCCACCATCAGGCGCAGGTCGTGCTCGTAGCCCGAGATCCGGCCCAGACCGAGCTGGAGCCGGGCCACCACCTGGGCCGGGCCGCGGGCGACGTCGTCGGCCGGTGACGGCACATCGGTGTACTCGCTGTCCTCGTCGAAGAAGGCGCCGATGGCGTCCCAGTCGCGGGCGTACAGCGCGGCCCAGAACTGCTGGACCCGTTCCTTGTCGGCGGCGGCGTCGGACATGGGGCCATCGTGGCACGGCGACGACCGTCGGGACGGCGACGGCCCGGATCCGAGGAGGGCCGATCGGCCCTTCTCGGCCCCCTCCCCGCCTCCCCTACGATGTCCCGGCACCCCCCGACACGATGGAGGCACCGGATGACCGACGGACCCAAGCTGGACTCGCACCACCGCAAGACGGTCGAGCGGATCTTCACGCACCCGACCAGCCACAACATCCAGTGGCACGACGTCGTGTCGCTCCTGCAGGCCGTGGGCGAGACCGAGGAGGTCCACGACGGCCGGTTCAAGGTGACCCTCGGCGACGAGACCCAGACGTTCGACGCCCCGAAGGGCCACGACGTCGACACCCAGCAGATCGTCGACCTCCGCCGGATGCTGAAGGGCATCGGGCTGGGCCCCGCGTAGGGCCCACCCGGCTACTGCTGGGAGGACCCCCGAGCGATGATGCCGTCCCGTCGGGCCTGGAAGGCGGCCGGGTCGAACCGCTCCCGCATCCACCGACCGGACCAGCGGGCCTCGTCCACGTAGGAGTCCGCGTCGCCCCGGTGGGCCAGCGCCAGGTACATGGCGCGCAGCTCCGCCACGGTGGCGGGGTCGGACTCGGCCACGGCACCGGCCAGCTCGAGGGCGCGCGGCAGCAGCTCGTCGTGGGCCACCACCTCGTTCACCAGCCCCCATGCGCACGCCGTCGCCGCGTCCACGAAGTTTCCGGTCAGGGACATCTGCCGGGCCCGGTTGACGCCGATCAGCTGGGGCAGGCGGATCGTCATGCCGCCCGCCGGCAGGACACCCACCCGGGCATGGGTGTCGGCGAAGGTCGCCCGTTCCGAGGCGATCAGGAAGTCGCACCCGAGCGCGAGCTCGAGGCCGCCGGTCACGGCCGGGCCGTTGATGGCGCCGATGACCGGCGTCGTGGTGTCCGGCGTCAGGCCCCGTCGCACGACCGGGGGGCCGGAACCGTCGTCGCTCGCCGTCCGGGGGGCGGCGGCCACGTCGTCGTAGGTGCGGGCCAGGTCGGTCAGGTCGAGGCCGGCGCAGAAGGCCGGGTCCCGGCCCGTCAGCACGACCGCCGCCACGTCCGGGTCGGCGTCGGCCTCGGCCATGGCCGTGCCGAGCGAGGCGATCATCGCCGCGGTCAGGGCGTTTCGGGCCTCCGGTCGGTCGAGGATGACGAGGGCGACGGGTCCACGGCGTTCACTGGTGATCACGCCCACCTCTCTACCACCGCCGGGACCCGGGCGACCGGTCCGCTGGCATGATGAGACGGGCCGCCGTACCCGCGCCACGAAGGGAGCCCGCCGTGACCGTCGAGACCGACCCCGCCGCCACCGTCCTCGGGGCCGCCGCCTACGTGGACCCCGCCCGGTACGAGGCCGAGCGCCTGGCCGTGTTCGCCCGGGAGTGGACGGCGGTCGGGACCGCATCGCAGGTGGCGGCCCCCGGCTCGTACCTGTCCGTCCTGGTCGCCGGGTTCCCCCTGGTCGTCGTCAACGACGGGGGCACCCTGCGGGCCTTCCCGAACGTGTGCCGCCACCGGTCCGGCCCACTGGTCGACGAGGCGTCGGGCACCTGCGGCCGTTTCGTGTGCCGGTACCACGGCTGGGCCTACGCGCTGGACGGCACGCTGACCTCGGCCCGCGACTTCGGCGCCGAGGTCGACCCGGCCGACTTCTCGCTGACGGCGGCCTCGGTGGCCACCTGGCGCGGGCTCCTGTTCGTGGCCGTCGACCCGGCCGTGCCCGACCTCGGGGAGTGGTTGGGCCCGGTGGCCCGCCACAGCACGGCCTTCCCCATGGAGGAGTTCGAGGTGACCACCCGGTCGAGCCATGAACTGGCCGCCAACTGGAAGGTCTACGCCGAGAACTACCAGGAGGGCTACCACATCCCCCTGGTCCACCCCGGGCTCCACCGGCAGATCGACAGCACGCGCTACGAGGTCGAGATCGACGGACGGGCGACCGTCCACCGGGCCCCCACGCGGGACGGCGCCGTCACGAACGGTGCCTGGCTGTGGCGGTTCCCCGGCCTGGCCCTCAACCTGTACCCGTCGGGGATGTGCCTCGAGAGCTACTGGCCCACGGGTCCGACGTCGACCCGGGTCGAGTACACCTTCTGCTTCGCTCCCGGGACGCCGGTGGCGGAGGCCGAGGCCTCGGTGGCCAGTTCGGTGGCCATCCTCGACGAGGACCGGACCATCTGCGAGGCCGTGCAGCGCAACCTCGGCTCCGGCCTGGCCCGCCCGGGCGTCCTCAGCCCGCGCCACGAGGCCGGGGTGGCCCTGGTCCAGGCGCTGGTGACCGACGCCCTCGGCGGGGCCTGACCGCGTGCTCACCCTCCTCACCCGCACGGCGCACGACTCCTACGCCGACGAACTGGCCCGGCCCGGGGTCGGGTGGCTGGTCATGGAGGTCGACGGCAGCCTGACCGGACCCGACGGATCCGGCGTGCCGTGGCCCGAGGCCCGGCCCGAGGTGGCCTGGGGCACGTCCGACCTCTTCCGCGCCGGCGCGCCGGTCGCCGCCTTCTTCCGCTTCCTGGTCGACTGCCCGTCGCTGCGGTGGTTCCAGTCACCGGCCGCCGGCTACGACAGCCCGCCGTTCCACCTCCTGGCCGACCGCGGGGTGCGGGTGTGCAACGCCCACGTCAACAGCCTGCCCATCGCCGAGTTCGTCCTGCGCGCCGTGCTCGACGAATTCCAGGGGGCGGCCGAGTGGCGGCGCCAGGCCGAGGCCTTCGAGTGGCGGATCCACGACTGGCGCGAAGTGGCGGGCACCACCTGGCTGGTGGTCGGACTCGGCCACATCGGCGGTGCGGTGGCCGCCCGGGCCCGGGCCCTGGGCGCCACGGTCATCGGGTGCCGTCGCACACCCCACCCCGACGACCCGGCGGACCGCACGGTGACCCCGGACCAGCTGGGCGAGGTCGTCGGCGACGCCGACGTCGTGGTCCTCTGCGCCCCGGCCACCGCGGGAACGCACCACGTCGTCGACGCCGGCTTCCTGGCCGCCATGAAGCCGGACGGCGTGCTGGTCAACGTCGGCCGGGGCTCGCTGGTGGACGAGGCCGCGCTGCTGGCCGCCCTCGACCAGGGCACCCCGGCGGCCGCCGTGCTCGACGTGTTCGAGCACGAGCCGCTCCCCCCGGACCACCCGTTCTGGACGCATCCCCGTGTCCGGGTCACCCCCCACAACGCCGCGGGCGGCTTCGGCCGGCTCCGCCGTCAGGCCGACCTGTTCGCCGCCAACCTCGACCGCTGGCTCACCGGCCAACCGCTCGAGCACGACGTCACCGATGCCATCAAGGAGCGTGGACGGTGAGCTACCGACCCCTGCCCGACGCCCCCGAGTGGTTCATCCGGGCGCTGGCCGTCCCGGGGGACGACCTCGTGGTCGACGTCGACGGCTGTGCGATCCACGCCCTCACGTTCGGCACGCCCGGCACCCGGGGCCTGGTCTTCGTCCACGGCGGCGGCGCCCACGCCCACTGGTGGACCCACGTGGCCGCCACATTCGCCGAGGGGTTCCGGGTGGTCTGCGTGGACCTGTCCGGACACGGCGACAGCGGGCACCGGGCGTCGTACTCGCTCGAGCGGTGGACCGACGAGGTGATGGCCGTGGCCGGTGCGGGCGACATCGCCGGCCCACCGGTCGTGGTGGGCCACTCGATGGGCGGCTTCGTGACCATCGGCACGGCCGCCCGCCACGGCAGCGGGGTCAGCGGGGCGATCGTCTGCGACTCGCCCGTGACCGAGCCCGATCCCGAGATCGCCTCCTACCGGTTGAAGGAGGCCTTCGGGCGCCCCCGCGTCTACCCGACGCTGGCCGACGCCCTCGCCCACTTCCGGACCGTGCCCGCCCAGGACCACTACCTCGACTACGTCATGGACCACGTCGCCCACCACTCGGTGCGAGCGACCGACGGCGGCTTCCAGTGGAAGTTCGACCGTGAGGTGTTCGCCCAGTTCGGTGGCGGCATGCGCAGCGTCGCCCTGCCCTACCTGTCGCAGGTCCAGTGCCGGTTCGCCCTGTTGCGGTCCGAGCACGGCCTCGTCACCCGGGACATCGGCCGGTTCATGTACGACGAGCTGGGCCGCGTCACCCCGGTGATCGAGATCCCCGAGGCCGGCCACCACGCCATGCTCGACCAGCCGCTGATCCTGCTGACCGCGCTCCGCACGCTGCTGGCCGACTGGGACCACTCCGAGCCCCGCCGCCGGGCCTGACCCCGGCGTCGACGGGTCGTCCTACCAGCCCGAGGCGGCCACGATCGGGGCGTTGAGGTGGGCGCCGGACATGCTGCCGTCGGCCGGTGCGTCACCGTAGTTGTCAGCGGCACCGGAGGCCGTGGCCACCCAGTAGCCGCCGCCGTCGGACGTGGAGATGATGGCGGTGGCGGTGTCGCTGCCCAGGGAGCCGGACGGGTCACCGTGTCCAGCGGCGTCACCGAAGGGGACGACCTTGCCGTCGGCGAAGAGGATCCAGTAGCCCCCGCCGTCAGGCGTGCGCACCGCGGACGTCACGTTCACCGACCGGTGCGACGGGGCACCGAGGTAGCGGGCGTCCCCGAAGGCGTAGACGTTGCCCGTGGCCGTGACCAGCCAGTAGCCGTCGCCCGTGGCGTCCGGCATGACCGCCACCGCCGGCCCGGCGCAGCCCCCGATCCCGGGGCACGAGCCGACGAACCGGGCGTCACCGAAGGCGAAGACGCCGCCGTCGGCGCCGACCATGAAGTACCCGGCGCCGTCGGTGGAGGGCACCATGGCCACGATGGGCGCCGCCAGGGGGTGTGCGCCCGAGGACCCGGCCGGCGAGAACCCGAGTCCGGGCAGCGAGCCGTAGAAGCCGGAGTCGCCGAAGGCGAAGATGCCGCCGTCCGAGGCCACCAACCAGTAACCCTTGCGGTCGCCGGTGGGCGAGATCCCGACCACCGGCCGCTGCAGCGTGAAGCTGCCCGTCGAGCCGTAGAAGCCCGCCGAGCCGAAGGAGAAAATGCCACCGTCCCCCCCGACCAGCCAGTACCCGTGACCGCTGCCGTTGCCGCCCGAGACGACCTTGACGGCCACGGTGAACGGGCCGGCGGTGGCCGGGGCGCCGACGCCGTCACCGGCCACGACCGAGTAGGAGAAGGACGTCGTCCCGGACGGCGGGGTGCCGCTGACCGCCCCGGTGTCGGCGTCCACCGTCAGCCACTTCGGTGCGCCGGTGAGCGAATAGGTCGGATCGGGGAACCCGGTCGCCGCGAACGTGTAGCCGTACGCCTTGCCCGGCGTGGCCGTCAGCGGAGGTGACGTGCGGTAGAGGACCGGTGGCGTCGGGGTCGACAGCGGGGCCACGGTCACCACACGGATGGCCGAGGCACTGATGTCCTCGTCGTCGGTGACCGTGAGGGTCACCGAGTACGAGCCGGCCGACGTGTAGATGTGGGTCGGTGTCGGCCCGGTGGCGGTGTGGGACCCGTCGCCGAAGGACCAGACGTACAGCGTGATGTGGTCGGGCGGCTTCGGGTCGTAGGAGGCGGACCCGTCGAAGGCCACGGGCGAGGCGACGATGGGGTTCGTGGTGGTGACCGAGAACGCCGGGATGGGCACCGTCGCCGACGCCACGGACGGGAACACCCCCACCAGGACTCCGGACACCAGGAGGACCAGGAGGGCGGCGAGCACCGGGGTCCTCCCGGGCCTCCGCCCTCCCCGCCTGCCCTCGGGGTACTGCCTCATCATTTCTCCGAACCCTCGTCCAAACTTCCTCAGCTCCACCATCGGCACGGGACGGCCCCACCTTGAGCCGCGCGGCCGGGCGGCCGGAGGCCACGGCGGTACGACGGGGGCCGCCCGTGCAACACTGCAGGCGATGGGGGACGAGGAGCGCATCACCCGGCGGGATCTCCTGCGACGTGGGGCGATGGGGGGCCTGGCGCTGGGCGCCGTCGGCGCCGCGGGCGGTGCCCTCCTGGCGGCCTGCGGCTCCCCGTCGACCGGGACCACGGCCACCACCTGGGCCTCGCCCCCCACGACGGCGCCGCCCGACACCGACGGCGCCCGCTGGTGGCTCGAAGGGAACTACGGCCCCGTCACGGTGGAGACGACGTCCACGGAGCTGAGCGTGACCGGCAGCCTCCCGCCGGAGCTCACCGGCCTCTACGTCCGCAACGGCTCGAACCCGCTCCGGGGCGTGTCCCCCCACTGGTTCCTGGGGGACGGGATGGTCCACGGCGTGCGTCTCGATGGCGGATCGGCGTCGTGGTACCGGAACCGGTGGGTCCGCACCGGGCTGTACGCCCACGGGGGCGGCCTCGGGGCCACGGGGGCGCCCGGGGGCACGGCGACCCTCTCCAACGTGTCGGTGGTGGACCACGGCGGCGCCACCCTCACGCTGGGCGAGGTCGGCATCCCCTACGCGCTCGACCCGGCCGATCTGTCGACCGTGGGCCCGGTGGCCGGGTACGGCGGCACCAACGGCAACATGACCGCCCACCCCAAGACCGACCCCGCCACCGGCGACCTGCACAGTTTCGGCTACGGGTTCAGCGAGCCGTTCCTCGAGTACCGGGTGCACGACGCGTCGGGCACGCTGCTCTCCGACCAGCCCGTGGACCTGCCCCGGTCGGTGATGATGCACGACTTCGCCATCACCGGGCACGACGTGATCTTCATGGACCTGCCCGTCGTCTTCGACCTGGCCGGAGCCACCAGGATGGTCGCCGACCCGTCGTCGGAGGCGGTGCCGTTCCGCTGGGCGCCGTCGGTCGGTGCCCGGCTCGGGGTCATGCCCCTCGGCGGCCCGACGTCCGCGATCCGGTGGGTCGAGATCGAGCCCTGCTACGTGTACCACACCATCAACGCCGTCCGACACGGTGGGTCGATCGTGCTCGACGTCTGCCGGCTGGACTCCACCTTCGCCCCGGCGACCCTGGCCAGTGCCAGCACGCGGCACCGGTGGACGCTCGACACGACCGGCGCCCGGATCCGGTTCACCGACGAGGTCGTGGACGTGCCCCCCGCCGACCTGCCCACCATCGACACCCGCCGGCGCGGCACCACGTGGCGGCACGCCTGGCTCGGCGAGCTGGCGTCGCGCCCGGGGGCGGTCTCGTTCACCGGATGCCAGCACATCGACATGGCCACCGGACGCCTCGACCGCTGGCAGCCGGGCGACGGCCGCACCAGTGGCGAGTGGCTCTTCGTGCCCGGGGGCCCGGGCGAGGGCGAGGGCTGGGTGCTGGCCTTCGTGTACGACGCGGCCACCGACCGGTCGTCACTGGTGGTGCTCGATGCCCAGCACGTGGCCGCCGGCCCGGTGGCCGAGGTGCATCTGCCGGTCCGGGTCCCGTACGGGTTCCACGCCGCCTTCGTCACCGACTGACCGGAGCGTCCACCGGAGGGGTCGCCCGGCGGCCGGCCCCTCCGCGGGTCAGCCGGCCGGGTCGTACAGGGTGGGGATGGCCAGCGGCTCGCGGTTGAAGGTCGGGTACTTCGGCTTGGCCTGGGCCCGGTAGTGGTCCGTCGACACCACCGGGTCCTTGTCGAACTCGGGGATCACCCTGGTCCCGAACGTCTCGATGGTGGCCAGCGCCTCCTCGTAGGACGTGGCGTCGCCGGGCAGGCCGAAGCAGACCTGACTGGCGCCGTAGTCGACGAACGGCTGGAGCTGGTCACACACCTCCTCCGGGCTGCCGCAGAGCAGGTAGCCACCGTCGATCAGCGCGTCGAGCTGGTCCTCGCGGGGCGGGCGGGGTGGTTTCGGCCACCGTGAACCGCCGGGGCCGGGCATGGTGTCGTGATACAGCGACACCATCGAGGGCAGGTAGCCGTTGCCCGTCCGGGTGGCCTGTTCGCGGGCGGTGGCCCGGTCGGTCGAGCACCGCACCGCCGTGGTGATCATGACGTTGTCGTTGACGAACTCGCCCACCGGGTCGGTGCACTCCGAGATCCCCTTCTTGTAGGCCTCGATCCACGGGGCGACGTCGTGGACCGACGAGAAGGTGAAGCCGAGGGCGCCCTGGCCGAGGCGGCCGGCCTTCTCCCACGTGGCCGGCGAGCCGACGGCCAGCCAGAACGGCGGGTGGCCCGGCCCCCATGGCTTGGGCAGCACGTTGTGGGGCACGTCCATGTCCCAGTGGGTGCCGTGGTACGTGTAGTCCTTCTGCTCCCACATCCGCACGATCTCGTGGATCACGTCGTCGTAGTCGGCGCGGGTCGACTCCTTGTCGTGGATGTTGAGAGTGCCGATCTCGTGGCTGCCCGCCCCCCGGCCCGTGCCGAACTCGAACCGGCGATCGGTCAGGTGGTCCAGCGTCGCCACCTTCTCGGCGGTGCGGACCGGGTGGTTGACCCGGGGCGAGATGTTGAAGATGCCGGCGCCGATGTGGATGCGGTCGGTCGAGGCGGCCAGGAAGCCGGCGTGGACGCCGCTGGCCGACATGTGCGAGTACTCCGTCAGGCCGTGGTGCTCGGTGAGCCAGGCGAACTTGAAGCCGTACCGGTCGGCGGCCTGGGCCAGCTCCATCTCCCGGGTCAGGGCGAGGTGCTCGGCGTCGGGGTCGTGGGCCTTGGTCCCGGGCAGGTAGCCCTGGAGGAAGATGCCGAATTCCATGGTGCGCTCCTTGTCGTGTCGTGGTGCGGGTGATGTGGTGCGGTCGGACCCGGGACCGGGGCCTCCCCCGACCGGGGGGGTGCCTCACACGGGGGACACCACCTGGCCGGGCAGGTTGCCGGTGAGCTTGCCGTCGAGCACGATCGGCACGCCGTTCACGATGGTGGCGTGGATGCCGTTCGGGTAGGCCTGGAACCGGGCGGAGTCCCCGGGGAGGTCGTGGACCAGCTCCTTGCGACCCGGTCGACGGATCTCCTCGGGGTCGAACACCATGAGGTCGGCGAAGTGGCCGTCCTGGACCAGGCCGCGGTCACGGAACCCGAGCAGCGCGGCCGGCACGGAGGTGAGCTGCCGGATCCCCTGCTCGAGCGTCCACTCCCCCAGGTCGAGGACCCACCGCCGGAGGAAGTAGGTGCTGTAGTCCGAGCCGTCGTCGCGCGACAGGTGGGCCCCGCCGTCGGACGTCCCGGTGATCATGTGCGGGTTGTGCTGCGCCTCGCGCACCGCGTCCATCCACTCCGGCGTCTCGGTGACCCAGCGGAAATGGGTGGCGAGGTCGTCGGCCAGGGCCAGGTCGATCATGGCGTCGGCGGGGGCCACCCCCTGCTCGGCGGCGATGTCGGCGATGGAACGGCCGACGAAGTGGTCCAGCTCGGGGACGGTGACCGAGCCGACGAACAGAACGTCCCAGTGCGGGGGCGGAAGGGTGGAGCCCCGGTCGGGATCGCGTGTGGGCTGCTCCACGGCGTTGCGCATGGTGTCCCGGACCGCGGGGTCCCCGAGCTTGGCCCGCCGGTCGTGGACGCCGGGGGCGACCACCTTGTCCCAGGCGGGCACACCCTCGTAGAGGGTCGTCCCCACGTCGAGCGAGAACGGGCGGTCGAAGGGCCGGGCCAGCAGGAGCGAGTAGACGGCCGAGCCGGCGGTCCGGGCCCGTTCGAGGAATTCGAGAGCCACGTCCCACCCGGCGCCCGGGGCGTCGACCTTGTTGCGACCGCCGAGGCCCTGGATGATGACCGGTAGCCGGCTCACCCGTCCGAGCTCGATGAGGAGGTCCATGTCGGCGCCGTCGAGTCCGCCGACCGCACTGCGCGGCAGGTAGGTGATGGTGCCGCGGTTGACCCGGCCCAGCTCGTCCGCCAGGGCGAGCAGCTCGTCGGGCTCGGCGAACCGGCTGGGCACCGGGTGGTTGTCGCCGTCGTTGTGGGTCGAGGCGTGGGTGGAGGAGAAGCCCGCCGCCCCGGCCGCCATGGCCTCGGCCAGGAGCCGTCCCATCTCCACCACTTCGGACGGGGTGGCGGCCCGCGCCGAGCCCTCGGGACCCATGACCCACCGGCGCAGGTTGCAGTGGCCCACGTAGCAGGCCAGGTTGACGCCCAGCCGGCCCTCGCGGCTGGCGAGGAACTCGGGGAACGTCTCGAACTCCCAGGCGATGCCGTCCAGGGCGGCGGGCGCCATGCCCTCGACCTTGGCGAACAGCCCGGCGAAGAACGGCCGGTCCGCCGGCAGGGTCGGCGCCACCGAGAACCCGCAGTTCCCGGCCAACACGGTGGTCACCCCGTGGAAGCACGATGCCGTGGCGTACGGGTCCCAGGTGATCTGGGGGTCGTAGTGGGTGTGGGGATCGATGATGCCGGGGGCGACGATGCGGTCCTGCGCATCGATCACGACGTCGGCGGTGGCCCCGTCGAGGCGCCCGATGGCGGCGATCCGACCGTCCCGGGCCGCCACGTCGGCCCGGCGACGGGAGTTGCCCGAACCGTCGATCAGCGTCCCGTTGCGGATGAGCAGCTGGTAGTGGTCGCCCACGGCCCGGCCTCAGACGCCTGCCGGCTCGGCGGCCGCGGTCAGGCCCGGCAGGCGGTCGCGCAGGCCGAACAGTTCGATGGCGTTGCCGCGCATGACCTTCTCCACGATCCCGGGGTCGAGTCCGAACGTCATCTCCTTGGCCACGTCGAGGGTGTCGGGCCACGTGCTGTCCGAGTGCGGGTAGTCACACTCGAACATCACGTTGTCCTCGCCGATATCGGCCAGGTTCTCGAGCCCGAACCGGTCGGAGAAGAAGCAGCCGAAGATCTGCCGGGTGAAGTAGGTGGACGGCGGATCGGGCAGCAGGTCGGCCACCCCGCCCCACGCCCGGTTGGTCTCCCACACGTGGTCGGCCCGCTCCAGGATGTAGGGGATCCAGCCGATCTGACCCTCCGAGTAGGCGATCTTGAGGGTGGGGTAGCGCTCGAGCAGGCCGCTGAACAGCCAGTCGCACATCGACAGCATGCAGTTGGTGAACGTCGCGGTGGACTGCACGGCCGGCGGGGCGTCGGCCGATGTCGACGGCATCCGCGATCCGGAGCCGATGTGCATGCAGACCACGACGTCCGTCTCCGCGCACGCCGCGAACAACGGGTCCCAGTAGCGGTCGACGTCGTGGATGGAGGGCCAGCCCAGGTAGGCCGGGATCTCGCTGAAGGCGATGGCGCGCACGCCACGCGCCGCATTGCGCCGCACCTCGGCGGCCGCCGCGGTCGGGTCCCAGAACGGCACGAGCGTGATGGGCACCAGCCGGGGGTCGGCGCACCACTCGTCGACCATCCAGTCGTTGTAGGCCTGGACGCAGGCGAAGCCGAGGTCCTTGTCGTGGGCCTCGGAGAACGCCTGGCCGGCGAAGCGGGGGAAGGTCGGGAAGTTGAGTGACGCCTCGATGCCCGCCGTGTCCATGTCGGCCAGGCGGGCCACCGGGTCGTAGCAGCCCGGCCGCATCTCCTCGAAGGTGACCGGCGACACCGTCACGTCGTCACGGGGGAAGCCCGCCGCCGCCATGACCCGGGTCATCGGGTAGCGGAGGTCCTCGAACAGCCAGAAGTCGCACGGTGTGGCCGTCGGGTCCTCGTCCCACGAGTAGACGCCGCCCACGCTCCCCATGCGCGCGACGCCCGACCGGACCACCCGGGGTCCCTCGGCACGGAAGCGCTCCGGGAGGTACGTCTGCCAGACGTGGGGCGGCTCGATCACGTGGTCGTCGACCGAGATGATGCGGGGGAATTCGTCCGTCATGGGTCCTCCTGGGGGATCCTCGTCGTGGTTCGACGGTACGGATCCGGGACCCACGATCCCAGGGCCGAAAGTCCCGAACTGGAACAGGTTCTCGTTGCTGACGAGGCCTCCGGGCTGGGATGGGAGCGGCGGAGGCCGCAATTGTGTTGTCCGTTACTGGACGTTTGTCAGAACACGTTCTACTGTCCGGGGAGGAGCGCGCGCCCCGGGGGCGCCGCCGACGACCGGAGGGAGCGACGATGCCGACACAGACCCGGCCCGCCTGCGAGATCGACGTCCTGGACCGCAGCTTCTACCTCGACCCGCACCCGGGCTACGCCCGCCTGCGGGCCGAGTCCCCGTTGTCGTGGGACGAGGCGCACGGCCTCTGGGTGCTCACCAAGCACGAGGACGTCACCTACGTCTCCACCCACGCCGACCTGTTCTGCTCGGGCCAGGGGGTCCGGCCCACCCAGTCGATCGACCTGTCGATCATCGGGCTCGACGGTGACCGCCACATCCGCCAGCGGCGCCTGCTCAACCAGGGCTTCTCCCCGCGGATGATCCGGGCGATGGAGACCCGGGTCCGCCAGGTGGTCACCGAGGTGCTCGACGGCATCGCCGCCACCGGCTCGTGCGACTTCGTGGCGGACATCGCCATCCCCATCCCGCTCGTCGTCATCGCCGAGCTCATGGGCCTGCCCACCGAGGACCGCTTCCGACTCGGTGAGTGGTCGGACCGGATGATGGCCGGCGAGGGTCGCACCGACCCCGACGACCCGATGATCCTCGACGCCACCGCGGCGTTCACCGAGTACGTGACCTACGTCTCCGACATGGTGGAGGACCGGCGGGCGGCGCGGCGGGCGGGTCGGGAGACCCCGGACGACATCATCAAGATCCTGGTCGGTGCGGACGAGGACGGCGTGCTCGAGTCGAGCGAGGAGCTGACCGAGGACGAGCTGACCATGTTCCTCGTCGTGCTGCTCGTGGCCGGCAACGAGACGACCCGCAACGCCATCGGCGGAGGGATGTGGGCGTTCGACCGGTTTCCCGACCAGTGGCAGCTGCTCCGGGACCACCCCGGACACTTCGCCACGATGGCCGACGAGGTGGCGCGCTACGTCAGCCCGGTGATCAGCTTCGTGCGGACCGCCACCTCCGACACCGAGCTGCGCGGCCAGCCCATCGCCGAGGGCGACAAGCTCCTCCTGCTCTACCAGTCGGCGAACCGGGACGAGGACGTCTTCGACCGGCCCGACGAGTTCGACGTCACCCGGAGTCCCAATCCCCAGATCGCCTTCGGCGTCGGGCCCCACGTGTGCATGGGGATCAATCTGGCCCGGCTCGAGATCCGCGTGCTGTTCGAGGAGCTGGTCCGACGGTTCCCGGACATGCACGTGGCCCCGGGGTTCACGCCGACCTACGTCGAGCACGCCCTCGTGCACGCCATCGAGACCATGCCCGTGGAGTTCACCCCGGAACGCGGCTGAGGCCGCCGGCTCAACCGCCGGGCGGCCGTCGGTGCGAGTCCGTCGGCACCGCCATCTCCCCCGCAGCCAGCGCCCGGTCGTCCGACGCCACCTCGGCCAGCGTGGACTCGTCGAGCTGTTCGCAGAGGGCGTTCCGGGCCGATGACCACACGCGGTGGAGGGCACACACGTCGTCCCAGTGGCACGGGCCGCCCCGCAGCGCGCACTCCGACGTCCGCAGCGGACCCTCCATGGCCTCCACGATCTGGAGCACGGTGATCTGTTCCGCCGGTCGGGCGAGGGCGAACCCGCCGGACGGGCCCGGCCGCGAGTTCACGAGGCCGGCGCCGAGCAGCTCGCGCAGCACCTGCTGCAGGAACCCGGTGGGGATGCCCATGGCCTGGCCGATCGCATTGGCCTTGACCGGCGACACCTCCGCGTTCTCGATGAAGATCAGCGCCCGGATGGCGTAGTCCGTCCGGCGCGTGGGGACGAGCTTCATCCCCCCATCCTCCCAGGCGGGCGGTCGGCGGTCGAACCCTCGGGGGCGGAAGGGCCGGCCTCAGCCCCGGTCGACGAGGTCGGCGAGTTCGGCGACGGCCGCCACGAAGCCGCGTCCGAGTTCGTCGACATCGTCCAGGAGGTCGGGGCAGGCCATGATCCCCACGTTCAGGTGACGGGCCTCGGACAGGACGGTGATGTTCACACCGGACCCCTCCATGACCGGGCCCATCGGGAAGATCCCGGTCACCCGGGCACCGGCGCAGTAGAGGTCGAGCGGCGGGCCGGGCACGTTGGAGATGACCAGGTTGAGCACCGGGGGATGGAACCGGGCGAGCCCGAGACCGGAGTACAGCCGGGCCGCCGCCGTCATCACCGGCGGCAGGGTGAACCCGGTCAACTCCTGCAGGGAGTCCGGTCCGAACGCGCTCTGCAGCATCTTCGTGCTGGTCGTGTTGGCATGGACGGCGACGAGGCGCTCGCCGGGATCGTCCGGACCGAGCGGCAGCGGCACCATCATGTTCGACACCTTGTTGACCACGCCCGGATCGTCGTTGCCGCCGTGGGCGCTGACCGGCACGGCGGCCACCAGGTCGCGGGTCGGCAGGCTCCCCCGGGCCAGGAGATAGTTGCGCAACGCCGTCCCCGATGCGGCGAGCACGACGTCGTTCACCGTGGTCCCGAACGCCTGTCGGATGCGGAGGACGGTGTCGAGGTCGACCTTGGTGAGGCTGACCGTCCGACGGGCGGTGAGGGACCCGTTGAAGCACGTCGACGGTGCCGTCAGCGGCAGCGACGTGCCCGCCCGCCTCTGCCCCAGCCAGGTCCGCGCCGTCGCCGCCACCCCGGACACCGAGTGGGCCAGTGCGCCCGGGACGTACCGCTGGCGGGCGACCAGTGACGTGACCGATCCGGCCACCTGGCGAGGGGTGGACGGGAGCGGGTCGGGCACCCACTCGACGGCCGGAGGCGCCACGCCGTCGCTCTCGGGGCCCAGATCGAAGATCGAAGCCATGAGATCGGCGCCGGCACCGCCGTCCATCATGGAGTGGTGCAGCTTGGTGACCAGGGCCACCGTGCCGTCGTCGAGGTCGGCCAGCCACATCTCCCACAGCGGTCGAGACCGGTCGAGCGGTCGTCCCGCCACCTCGCCCGTGAAGGCCTCGAGCTCGGACCACGACAGAGGTCCGGACACCGGCGCACGGCGCACGTGGTCGGCCAGGTCGAATCCGGGGTCCTCGATCCACAGCGGGTGGTCGATGCCCGCCGGTGCCGGCAGCAGCCGGCGACGCAGCGGGGGGATGAGGTGGATGCGCTCGCCCAGGACCTCGGAGAGCTTCTCCAGCGGGAATCCCTCGGGGGCACCACCCGGATCGAGGACGAGTACCCCGACCACGTGCAGGTGCATCGACGGGGTCTCCATGTAGAGGAAGGCGGCGTCGATGCCCGCCATGCGCTGCACGGGCTCAGGCTCCGACCGCGGCGTGGGCGTCGGCCACGGCCTGGGCGTGCGGATAGTCCGGCTTGCCGCTCGGCGACCGCACGATCTCGGGCACGAAGATCAACTGGCGTGGCACCTTGTACCCCGTCAGCAGGCCGTGCCCGTGCGCCTGCAGCTCGTCGGGACCGACGTCCTGACCGGCGCGCACCTGGACGAGGGCCACGACACGTTGGCCGAACCGTTCGTCGTCGACCCCGACCACCAGCGCGTCGGCCACGGCCGGGTGACCCTTCAACGCCGCTTCGACCTCGTCCGGAAAGACCTTCTCCCCTCCGGTGTTGATGCACAGGGAACCTCGTCCGAGCACGGTGATCGTGCCGTCCTCGGCCACGGTGGCGTGGTCGCCGGGCAGCGCCCAGCGGGCACCGTCCTTCTCGACGAACGTCGCCGCCGAGGCTTCCGGGTCGCCGAGGTAGCCGAGCGGGACGTGTCCGCCACGGGCCAGACGACCGACCACTCCCGACCCGGGCACCACCGGTTCGAGGTCGGCGTCGAGCACGGCGGTGCGCCCGTCGATCCGCAGCCGTGGCGGACCGAACGGATCGTCGGCCGGCGGCTCGCCGCCGACCTGGCCGGTCTCGGACGAGCCGAACCGGTCGGCCACGATCCGGCCGGGCAGGAGGTCGGCCAGCTGCGCCTTGGTCGACGGGGACAGCACGGCGCCGCCCGAACCGACCGCCATCAGCGACGACAGGTCGAAACGGCCCGGATCGGCAGCCAGGGCGTCGAGCAGCGGGCGCGCCATGGCGTCGCCCACCACCACGACGGCATTGGCCCGCTCCGCCTCCACCAGTCGCCACACCTCGACCGGGTCGAAGCCGCCGTCGGAGGTGGTGACGACGGTCCCACCCCCGTAGAGGGTGGAGAAGGCCAGCCAGTGCCCGGCCGCGTGCATGAAGGGCGGGATGGCCAGCGCGGTGACCCCGGGACGCAGCACCCGTTCGGCCAGTTCCTCGGCCCGGGTGATGTGGTCACCCGAAGAGAACGGGTCGCCGCCTCCCATGGCCGCGAAGAAGATGTCGTCGTGGCGCCACATCACCCCTTTGGGCAGACCGGTGGTGCCGCCCGTGTAGACGCAGTACAGGTCGGCCGCCGAGCGGGCCGGGAAGTCCCGGCCCTCGGTCGACCGGGCCAGCGCCTCCTCGTACTCGGGCCCCCCACCGACCGGCGCCGCACCGTCGTCCACCTCGAGTACGGCCCGGCGCTCGGTCATCGAGCCGAGCGCGCCGACGACGGACGCCCCGAAGCGCCGGTGGAACACCAGGCCCACGAGGCCGGCATCGGCGTAGAGGTGCTCGAGCTCGCGCGTGACGTAGCGGTAATTGACGTTGACGGGGACGGCCCGGATCTTGAAGCAGGCCAGCATGGTCTCGACGTACTCGGTCCCGTTGGTCAGCTGCACCCCCACGCGATCCCCGGGCCCGATACCGGCACCGGCGAGGTGGTGGGCGAGCCGGTCGGCGCGCCGGTCGAGGGCGCGGTAGGTGAGGCGACGCCCGCCCGACACCATCGCCAGCGCGTCGGGTACCTCGTCCACGACGAGCTCGAAGAGGTCGGCCAGATTCAGCTCCATGGACGTCCCTCCCCCGGGCCCGCAATGGGACTTCCGGCCCTTACCAGCCGGATCGCCCGCCTTAGTATTCCAGGTAGCGGAGCCGGCGACACCGTCGGCGGATCGCGGTGGTGGGGGAGGATCGCCATGGGTGAGGTGACACCGGAAATCGGCCCCGACGACCCGTCCCGGAGGACCGACCCGCCGGGCGATCCCGTCCCCGGCGGAGCGTCGACGCTCGATCAGCTGCTCGCCCCGGCCGTGGTGGTCGGCGGGTTCCTCAATCGACGGGCCCTGGTCCGGGCCACCCGGGCGGTGCCCCGGACCCTCCAGTTCCTCGGCACGGCGCTCTGGCGGGGCGAGGTGGCCGAGTCGCTCCCCGCACCCCACCTGTCGCTCGGACTCGCCGCCCAGGTCGCCATGGACGAGGCCCTGCTCGCCATGGCGATGGCGCCCAACCGGTTCCCGTTGCCCGGCGACTTCGGCCGGGTCGCCCAGGAGCTGGGCGATGCCGAGGCGATGTTCAGCGCTCGCGGCTGGGTGGGCGACCCGGCCTCGTACCACCGCACGCCACCCCCGCTCGCCGACCGCGACCTCGTCCGCACCCGCGGCTGGGCCCTCGGCCAGGGGTACGAGCGGGTGTCCTGGGAGAGCCGGTTCGCTCCCCACGCGGGCGAGCCCGGCTCGGAGCGGTGGATGGCATTCGGGCCCAACTCGACGGCGACGGCCGCACTGCTGCGTCACGACGACGCGACCCGTCCGTGGGTCATCGCCGTGCACGGGTTCTGCATGGGGTTCCCGTTCATGGACTTCCCCGGCCTGCAGGCCCCCCGGCTCCACCAGGAGCTCGGGGTGAACGTCGCGCTGCCCGTCCTGCCGCTCCACGGTGCCCGCCGGGTCACCCGGGTGAGCGGCGAGCCGTTCCTCTCCTTCGAGCTCATGAACGCCGTCCACGGGCTGACCCAGGCCGTGTGGGACGTCCGACGACTCATCAGTTGGATTCGGTCCCAGGGGGCCAGCTCCATCAGCCTGTTCGGCGTGTCCCTCGGGGGCTACACCGTGGCGCTGCTGGCCGGCCTCGAGCCCGGGCTCGACGGTGTCGTGGCCGGCATCCCGGTCGCCGACTTCCCCGGGTTGTTCCATGCGCACAGCCCGCGTCACATCCGGGTGCGGGCGATCGAGCACCGCATCATGGGCGGCACCGCGGAGAACGTCTACCGCGTGGTGTCGCCGCTGTGCTTCGACCCGCTGGTGGCCGCCGACCGCCGGTACATCTTCGCCGGCTACGGCGACCGCTTGGCCACACCCGACCAGGCGCGCCGTCTGGCCGAGCACTGGGGTGATCCCGTGGTGTCGTGGTACTCGGGCAACCACGTGGGCTACATGTGGTCCGGCCAGGTGAAGGCGTTCATCGAGGCCTCGCTGGCCGAGGCGGCCGGGGTCGGACTCGCCCAGGACGAGGCCGCCTGACGATGGAGACGATGTCCGGGCTCGACGCCAAATTCCTCTACTCGGAGACCCCGACGGCGCACATGCACACCATCAAGGTGGCGGTCTCGGACGTGTCGGCCATGGCGGACGGATTCTCGTTCGCCACGTTGACCGAGGTCCTCGGCCAGCTCCTCGTACGGCTCCCACCCTTCCGCCGCCGGATCGTGCCCGTTCCCCTCGGACTCGGCCACCCGGTCTGGGTGGAGGATCCCGACTTCGACCTGGCCCGGCACCTCGATCGGGTCGTGCTCGACCCACCCGGTGACGACCGCTCCCTGGCGGCCGCCGTCGCCGCCTTCGCCGGCACCGTACTCCCACGCGACCGCCCGTTGTGGGCCATCCGGGTCGTCGAGGGACTGCGCGGGGACCGGATCGCCGTGGTGGTGAAGCTCCACCACGCCGTGGCGGACGGCTCCGCCGCGGTCGCCCTGCTGCAGAACGTCGTCGAGGCGGCGACCGTCGCCCCCGATCCTTCCCCGTCGCCGGATCCCTGGAGGCCCGAGCCCCTCCCGACACGCGGGCGGCTCGTGGCGCGTGCTCTCTCCGAGCACCTGACCCGGGTACGGGGACTGCCCCACCTGGCCCGGGTGTCCGTTTCGAGCACCCGGGCATCCGAGCGGCGTCGGCGGACGCTCGAGCCGATGCCGCCGATCCCCCTGCACCACATCCCGAAGACGTCGCTCAACGTGTCGTTGGACGCGGCGCGCACCTTCGCCATGACCCACCTGCCGCTCGACGCCCTCCGGGAGATCCGGAGGGCGACCGGCACGACCCTCAACGACGTCTACCTCACCGTCTGCGCCGGTGCCCTGCGGTCCTACCTGGCCGAGCGGGACGAACTGCCGGCGCGCTCGCTGGTGGCGAGCGTCCCCGTGTCCACCGACCCGGGTGTGGCCCGACTGTCCGGCAACCGGGTGGACAACATCTATGTGGCGATCCGCACCGATCTGGCCGACCCGGCGGCCCGACTGGCCGCCGTCCACGACGGCGTCCGTGCCTCGAAGGAGGTGCGCAGCCTCCTGGGTCACGAGTTCCTGGAGCAGCGGTCCGACGTGGTGCCCCCACAGCTCTACACGCCGGCGGTCCGGCTGTGGACGAGATCACGCGCCGCCGACCACGTGCACCCACCGCTCAACGTCATCCTCTCCAATGTGGCGGGTCCCCGGGAGGCCATCCGGATGGGGCCGGTGCTGCTGGAGGCCCTCTACTCGGTCGGTCCCATCCTGGAGGGCATCGGTCTGAACATCACGGCGTGGAGCTACGAGGACCTGCTCGGCGTGTCACTCATCGGGTGTCCCCACAGCCTGCCCGACCCCTGGGCGCTCGTGGGTCACCTGCACGGCGCGCTCGACGAGCTGATCCGCTCGGTCGCGGAGGGCATCGCCGCCGATCGGTGAGCCCGCACGCGCGGCAGTTGGCCGCCGTCGGCACTGGGTAGCATCGGGTCCGCCGGAACCCGGTACCACTCCACCCACCACCCACCACCCACCAGGGGAGCAGCCATGACCGATCCGGACACCCGGGGGATGATCTTCATCGACCCCGTCCTCTACGCCGATCAGGAGGCCTGGCACGCGGCGGCGGCCGAGCTGCGGGACGACGCCCCCGTGCTGCGGGTCGAGGCCGAGGGGTACACCCCGTTCTGGGCGGTCACCCGGCACGAGGACGTCTTCACGGTGTCGCGCGACAACGAGCACTTCCTCAACACGCGCAACTCGATCCTCGGCCCCGACGCCCAGTTCGAGTACCTGAAGTCGATCGGCATCGAGGGCGAGACGCTGATCCACATGGACGGCGAGGAGCACGCCGGCCACCGCGGCCTGGCCAACGACTGGTTCCGCCCCCGTGCCGTGGCCCGGCGACAGGAGGCCATCGAGGCCATCGCCGCCGAGTTCGTGGACAAGTTCCGCGAACTGGACGGCAACTGCGACTTCGCCCAGGACATCGCCGTGCCGTACACGCTGCGCGTGATCATGAGCATCTTCGGGGTGCCTGTCGAGGACGAGCCGATGATGCTGAAGCTGACCCAGGGCATCTTCGGCGCCGCGGACCCCGAGTACCTCGGCGACCTCAGCGACCCGATGGCGCTACTGACCGACACCATCGCCCAGTTCGACCAGTACTTCACCGATCTGACGGAGTCGCGCCGCGAGCACCCGACCGACGACCTGGCCACGGTGATCGCCAACGGTGAGGTGGGTGGGTGTCCGCTCGGCAGCAACGCTCGGCTCTGGTACTACACGATCGTCGCCACCGCCGGCCACGACACCACCTCGTTCGCCCTGTCCGGCGGACTCGAGGCGCTGCTGCACCACCCCGATCAGGTGTCGCTGCTGCAGGCGCGGCCCGAGCTGGTCAACAACGCCGTCGACGAGATGATCCGGTGGACGTCGCCGGTGCGCCACTTCCTCCGCTACCTGACCCGTCCGGCCACCCTGTCGGGCGTCGAGGTGCCCGAGGGCGACCGGCTGCTGCTCTCCTACCCGTCGGCCAACCGGGACGAGCGGATGTTCGACGACCCGATGTCGTTCGACGTCGCCCGGCCCAACGCCAACCGCATGATCGCCTTCGGTGGTGGCGAGCACTTCTGCCTCGGCTCGACCTTCGCCCGGCGGGAGCTGCGGACCATCCTCCCGAAGCTGCTGGCCGCGGTCGACACCATCGAGATCGCCGGCCGGCCGGAATGGGCCCAGGCCAACTTCGTCGGCGGGGTCAAGCACCTGCCGGTGGCCGCCACGTTCCGCTGAGGCACCCGGGACCCGGAGGCTCGTCGTGGCGACGGAGGCGGACTGGACCTCCTACGACCGCGCCGTCGTCGACCTGCGTCCTCCGGATCGCCCGGCCGTGCGCCTGGTGCCCGACCGGCCCGGGGCCACCGGTCCGTGGCCCGGGGGCCTCGACGTCCCGGTGGTCGTGGTCACGGCGTGGAACCCCGACAGTGGGCTCGTACCGCCGGAGGTCAACCGGGCGGCGAACGAGGCCCTGGTGGCCGAGCTCGACCGGCGCGGTCTGCCGCACTGGCCCGCCACCGGACGGGACCCCGACCGGGGGCACCACGAGGAGGGAGTCGCCGTCCCCGGGCTGACCGAGGCGGAGGGCGTCGCGCTCGGGCGGAGCCACGGGCAGGCCGCCGTCTACGTGTGGACGCCCGCGACGTGGGAGGTGGTGTCGTGCACGGACGGCCGGCGCCACGTCCACGGCTGGCGGCTCATCCCCGGCGGGAACGCCTGAGCCCAGGCTCCCACCCCGGCGGACGCGCCGGCGGCGTCCGAGGAACCGACGGCGCGTCCGTCCCCGGGCACGACCACAGGCCGTGGGCGGGAGGTCCCACCCACGGCCTGTGTCCGCTCATCCGGCCGTCACCGACCGGTGGGCCGCTGATCAGAAGACGTGGTTCACGGCCTTGTCGATGCGGGCCGGCAGCCGGGCCTCGATCACGGTGGCCTGCGTGGCGGTCACCTTGCCGGCCGTCTCCGCCTGCTTCACGGCGTTGTCGGCCGCCGTGGTCAGGGCCGACTCGACGGCGGCGGCGCTGGAACCGTTGGCGGAGGCCACCTGGGCGATCGACTCGCCCGACCGGAGGTCGGCCCGGAGCGCCTGGGGCGTGATCCCGATGGTCTTGGCGCTGATGGCCAGGCCCTGGGCACGGAGCTCCTTGCGGTGGACACGCAGCCACCGGTGGGCCCGGGGTGCCCGGACATGGGCGGCCGGGGTCGAGGTCGTGGTCGGCGTGGCCGCAGCGGCGACGCCGCCCACGGCGAGGCTGCCGAGCAGTACACCACCGACGACGACGGGGGCGATGAGCTTCTTGAACATGGGTACTCCTTGGTGGATGGTGGAGGCGGCCGGACGGACCTGCCGCTGCTGTCCCCTGGACTGTGACGCCGTGAGGTGAGGGAACCGTGGGGTGCGGATGAGGATTCCATGATGCCCCCGGGTCGCCCGGTCCCCCCCCCCGATGATGCCAGCCGGAGGCCCGGACGCGACCGCGGGCCCGCGACCACCGCCCCACCAGCCGCCGGGTGCCCCCGTTCCCGGGGGGGCGCCCCGTACGATCGTGCCGTGCCGTGCACCCCGACCATCGTCCCGCGCGCCCACCGGGCACGGCCCCGGCGGACCGTCCTGGCGGCGTTCGCCCTGGTCACCGGCACGCTCGTCGGTAGCATCCCGGCCACCTCCGCCGGAGCGGCCACGGCCACCGTCCCGGTCCCCCCGTCGACCGGGCCCGTGGCCGGTGCAGCCACGGGGCTGCCCACTCCTCCGATGCCGGTCTCAGGCTGCCCCTGGCTGGCCGATGCCATGGCCGTGGGCGAGCCCGCCGGCACGCTGGCCGACCTGGTCCTGTCGAGGATGACCCTCGACGAGAAGTTGGGCGAGCTCGTCCTCGTCAGCTCGGGTGACTACGAGAACGTCAACCACGGTGTGGCCCGGCTCTGCATCCCGTCCCTGACACTCTCCGACGGACCGTGGGGACTCGCCTACGGGGACACCGGTGTGACCCAGCTGCCGGTGCCCCTGGCCGTCGGGGCCACGTTCGACCCGTCGGTGGCGCTCCAGTACGGCGACCTGCTCGGGGCCGAGGCCGCCGGACAGGGGATCGACGTGAGCCAGGGCCCCAACATCAACATCGACCGGGTCCCGACCAGCGGGCGGGCCGACGAGTCCTACGGCGAGGACCCCCTGCTCACCACCGTGCTCGGGTCGGCCGACATCGAGGGGATCCAGGCCCGGGGGGTGATGGCCGACGCCAAGCACCTGGCCGTCTACACCCAGGAGACCAACCGGGGCGCACTCGACGAAGAGGTGCCCACCCGCGCCCTCCAGGAGATCTACCTCCCCCCGTTCAAGGCGGCCGTCACCCGGGACCACGTGGCGACGCTCATGTGCGCCTACCCGCGCCTCGACGGCACCTTCCAGTGCCAGGACCCGGGGCTCGGCCTCCTGCTGCAGCAGTGGGGCTTCGCCGGATTCGTGCGCTCCGACCTCGGCGCCGTGCACGACGAGCCCCTGGCCATGGGATCCGACGTGCAGCTGCTGAAGCCGGGGGCGGCCGACGTCCTGACCGACGCGTTGGCCAGCGGCCGGCTGTCGATGACGTCGATCGACGACGACGTCCGGCGGGTCCTGACCCAGATGTTCGCCTTCGGCGTGATCGGCCGGGCGGCGACGGGCACCCCGGGCACCCCCGTCGACTCGGCCGCCCACACCACCTTCGCCCTGACGACGGCGGAGCGCTCCGCCGTGCTGCTGAAGAACGCCTCCGGTGCGCTCCCCCTGTCCGGCTCCGGCGTGCGCTCGGTGGCCGTCATCGGCGCGGACGCCTCGACCCATCCGGTCACCCAGGGCTTCGGCTCGTCCCACGTGGTGCCGCCGTTCACCTCGACCCCGCTGGCCGGCCTGACCGCCGACCTCGCCGGCAAGGCCACCGTCGCCTACGCAGAAGGCGGTTCGACCACCCGCCACCTCCCGTCGGTGCCGACCGCCGACCTGACCCCTCCCTCGGGGAAGGGCCACGGCCTCCTCCTGACCCTGGGGCCGCTGACCGGTCCCGGCCCGTCGATCTCCTCGATCGACTCCCTGGCGGCGGCCGCCATCCAGCCCGAGCCGGCCGCCCCGGGCAGCGACCGGGACAGGGTGCGCACCAACCCAACCGGCGAACGCCACAAGCGGATCACGTCGGACCACGACGAGAGCCACCACCTGGCCGACCTCGACCCGTCGGCCGCGGGCGCCACGGTCATCCATCTCCCGCCGGGCGGGACGGCGACGAAGGCCTCCTGGACCGGCCACCTGACCGTGCCGCACACCGGTCTCTACACGTTCTCGGTGGCCGGCACCGGCGCCGCGGCGCTCACGCTGGACGGCCGCCCGGCGGTCACGGACCTCGTGACCCACGACACCGGCACCTGGTCGGGCTCGATCCACCTGCGTGCCGGCCACCACTACCAGCTGGTGCTGCAGTGGACGCCGGTACCGGACGCCACCTCGCTCGACGTCCCGAGCATCATCGACCTCGGCATGGCCTACGTGGGCGGTGCCGTCGACCGGGCGGTGGCACTGGCCAGGCGCTCCTCGGTGGCCGTGGTCTTCGCCGCCGACTACACGGCCGAGACCTTCGACCGGCCCAACCTGGAGCTTCCGGGCGACCAGAACGCGCTCATCGCGGCGGTGGCCGCGGCCAACCCGCGCACGATCGTGGTCCTCAACACCGACGGCCCGGTGGTCATGCCCTGGCTCTCCAAGGTCCGGGCCGTCGTGGAGGACTGGTATCCGGGCGAGGAGGACGGAGCGGCCATCGCCGCCGTGCTGACCGGGGAGGTCGACCCGTCGGGGCACCTGCCGGTCACCTTCCCGACCTCACTGGCCAGGTCGGCGGTGTCGACGGTCGCCCAGTGGCCGGGCATCGGGCTGACCTCGACGCTGTCCGAGGGCCTCGACGTCGGCTACCGCTACGACCACGCCACCGGCACCCGGCCCCTCTTCCCGTTCGGGTTCGGCCTGTCCTACACGACCTACTCGTTCCGCGGCCTCCGGGTGACACGGCAGGCCGGCGGCTACACGCTGACCGTGCGCGTGGCGAACACGGGCCACCGGACGGGGACCGACGTCGCCCAGGCCTACCTGACCTTCCCGAAGCGGGCCGGCGAGCCCCCGGGCCAGCTGGTGGCGTTCGCGCCGGTCACACTCGCCGCCGGCACGTCGACCACGGTCGCCCTGCACGTGACGGACGCCCAGCTGGCCACCTACCAGCCGACCGGGTGGTCCACCGTGCCCGGCACGTACTCGGTCGGCGTGGGGGACAGTTCGGCGACCCAGCCGACGCATGCGGTGCTGACCGTCGTCCACTGACGTGACGCCGGGGGCCCGGGACGCCACGACGGTCGGGTCAGAAGCCGGTGGGCTCGGTCTCCAGCTCCGGCTCCGACGGCGGACCTTCGTGGTGGAGCGGTCGCAGCGCCTCGGTGGCCTCCAGCCACAGCAGGGCGTCGTAGCGGCCACCCATGCGGGTCGGCACGTAGTTGCCGGCCTCGCGACGGGGGTCGTAGACCACGCCGATCGCCCGGTGACCGAGCCACGACGACGACCACGGCCCGGACAGCCCCCCGTCGAGCTCGAGGACGGCCGGCGCACCCAGGGCGGCGTGGAGCAGGTCCTCGTGGCTCCCCACCCGGGCGACCGGGACGTCGAGCGCGCTCTCCGTCTCGCCCCATGCCGGCGCGGCCACCACCGATCCGCGGTGGGAGGCGAACCCGATCAGGGACACACCCTGGTCCCCGACCCGTTGGCGCAGGAGCTGGCCGATGTTGACAAGGCCGGCCCGGGCCATGTCCGTGGCCCGCGCGTCGCCGACGTGGGTGTTGTGGGCCCATACCAGCCCTTTCGACCCGTCGCCCATGTGCCGGGCCAGCCGCTCGACGGTGTCCACCATGTGGCGGTCCCGCACGTTCCACGACTCACGGTCGCCGCGGACCATGATCCGGTAGTAGCGCTCGGCGTCGACCGCCACCTCGGCGTTCTGCCAGGCGTCGAAGGCACCCTCGTCGTCGTCCGGCCGGTCGGCGGCACGCCGGCGGACCTCGGCCAGCAGGGCCACCACGTCGGGCTCGCACGTCTCCGGGACGAGTCGCGTGCTCCACGCGTACCGGTGGGGGTCCTCGCCGTAGGGGACGAAGCACTGCCAGGCCTGGAGGGCCGCCGGAACGGACTCCGGGGCGTGGGTGTCCAGCCAGCCGATCACCTCGCGCAGTGAGTCCCACAGCGAGTACACGTCGAGGCCGTAGAAGCCGACCCGCCCGGGCCCGGGGCGCGCCAGATTCCACTCACGGAGCCACGTGAGGAAGTCGGCCACCTCCTCGTTGGCCCACATCCAGGTCGGCCAGCGCTCGAATCCGGCGAGCGCCTCCCGGGAGCTGCCACCGACGTCGTCGTGGTCGCCGCCGCGCACCCAGCGGTTGAGCCGCCAGCAGTCGGGCCAGTCCCCCTCGACGCCGATCCAGGTGAACCCGCGCTCCTCGATCAGGCGCCGGCTCAAGGCGCACCGCCACCCGTAGAACTCATGGGTCCCGTGCGACGCCTCGCCGATGCACACGAACCGGTCCCCTCCGACCCGGGCCACCACCCCGTCGAGGTCGGCCGGCGTCATGAGCGGACGGGCCCGGGACCGGATCTCGCCGAGCACCTCCTCCGACGTCGGTCCGCGTCCGCCGACGACCGTCACGCCGGGACGCGCTCGTCGAGCAGGTACCGCGCGAACCAGTCCCGCGCCAGGATGGCCGCCTCCGCCAACGTCCCCGGCTCCTCGAACAGATGGGTGGCCCCCTCGACCACGGTCAGCCGGGTGGTACCGCCGAGGGCGTCGAGCGCCCTCCGGTTGAGGCCCAGGACGGCGACGTCCTCGCTCCCCACGATCAACAGGGTCGGCGCGGTCACCTCGGGCAGCCGGGCCAGGGCGAGGTCGGGGCGACCGCCCCGCGACACCACCGCCGACACCGCGACGGACGGGTCGGCCGCCGCCAGGAGGGCGGCGGCGGCCCCGGTGCTGGCCCCGAAGTAGCCGATCCGGGCGTCCCGGGACTCGGGACGTCCGCGCACCCACGCCGTGGCCGCCACCAGGCGCCGGGCCAGGAGGTCGACGTCGAACACGAAGCGGCGGTCGTTCTCCTCGGCCGGGGTGAGGAGGTCGAGGAGGAACGTGCCGATGCCCGCGTCGTAGAGCACGTCGGCCACCAGGCGGTTGCGGGGGCTGTGCCGGCTGCTGCCGCTGCCGTGGGCGAACACGACCACGGCGGAGGACGGATCGGGCAGGTGCAGGTGGCCCTGCAGTCCCACGCCGTCGGCGGTGAACCCGACGTCGGTGTCGCAGTCGACCGGCTCCACCAGGAGTCCCTCGTCGAGCACCCGGCGCGCGGCGCGGTCGAGCAGGACCACCACCTCGTCGTCGGTCGTCGGCGAGAAGTCGCCGTAGTGGAAGCCGACGGCCCGGAAGTCGGCCGGTTCCTCGATGGCCACCACGGCGTCGGCCTCGGGCAGGTCGTGGAGCGTGGTGGGTGGGCCGACCGGGACGGCGAGCACGACCTGCGCCGCACCCAGGAGCCGGGCGATCCGGCACGCCGCCCGGGCCGTCGAGCCGGTGGCGACCCCGTCGTCGACCACGATGGCGGTCCGTCCCCGGAGGTCGACCCGGTCACGGCCGCGCCGGTAGCGGCGCAACCTGGCGGCGAGCACCTCCTGCTCGCGGCGTTCGACCTCGGCCACCTCGGACTCGGACACACCCGCCCCGGCGATCATGGCGCGGTCGAGGACACGGACGCCGTCTTCGCCGATGGCTCCCATCGCCACCTCCGGCTGGAAGGGGACCCCCAGCTTCCGGACGACGATCACGTCCAACGGGGCCTCGAGGGCGCAGGCCACCTGGTAGGCCACCGGGACCCCGCCGCGCGGTAGGCCGAGGACCACCAGGTCCCGACCGCGGTACGCCTCGAGCGCCTCGGCGAGCTGCCACCCGGCGTCGGCCCGATCGGTGAAGTCCATGACCGCCCCCTACCCGCGGGCCCGGTCCGTGCCCGCGCACCGCTGGTTGGCCACCTCGAGGCGCCGGGCCACCTCGGCGTCGGCGTCGTCCAGGCTCGACGTGGGCACGAACCACCGGACGGTTCCGCCGACCACGTCGGGACCCCCACCCCGGGTCCAGTCGACCGGTCCGCGACGCTCCTCGACCTCGGCGAACTGGAACACCTCCGTCCACTCCAGGTCCGGGGTCCCGTCCAGCTGCCATTCCACCTCGACCCGCTCGCCGATCTCGCGGGCCGTCGTCCGACCCACGACAGCGATCGGGGCCTGCCCACGAGCATCCACGTCGCACCTCCGGTCGGTCGTCCCACCCATGGTGCGGCACGTCGGCCGGTGCAGGTAGGGGCGAATGTCCCTTCGGCTCCGCTGTCCGTCGGCGGGCCCGGTGGTGCGCTCCCGGACCGCCGACGGACAGCGGGGGGCTACCCGCGGTAGTCCGACAGCGGCCGGGCGGCCGTCAACGGGCTGAAGGCGTCCGGCACGGGATACTGCCCGAGCACGAAGTGGAGGATCGCCGCGTGCTGCATCTCCACGGGCTGGATGCTGGCGGCCACCTGGATCGACGACCGCGCCCGGACGGCGGACACCGCCGACTGGTAGGTGGCGGCGGCGATGCTCTCGAGCGTGAGGGCCAGCTGGGCCGCCCCGGTGACATCGGTGACCTTGGCGAAGGCCTTGTCGACGGTCGGCACCAGGGCCTTGTCCGGCCCGGTGACCGCCGGGTGTCCGGCGGCCGTGATGGCGGAGTTCCACGCCTGCGCATGCTGGGCGTGTTGCCCCTTGACGGTGGTGACGAACGTGGCCACCGCCGGCGGCACGGTGCCGAGCTTGCCCGCCGAGGCGGCCGTCAGGACGTCGCCGTAGGCGGCGACGGCCAGGTTCTCCAGGCTGGCAGCCAGTGCGGCCACCGCCAGGTCGCCGGTGAGGGTCGCCGACGAGGAGGTGCCCGACCCCATCGTCGTCGTGGTGCCCGACGTGGACGGTGACGACGAACAGGCGGCCAGCGCCACGCCGGCGGCCGCGGCGCCGGCCCCGATGGGGAAGCCGCGCCGGCTGGTACGGATCTCACCGGTCCACCGGTCGACGGCCGCCCGCATGGCGGGCATGCCGACGTCGTCGTGCAGCTGGTCGAGGTCGTCCGTCATGGCCGTCAGCTCCTGCTCGCTGATGGCCATGACCGTCCGGTTGCGGTTGCGACGCTTCATGAGAGTGCTCCTTCGTCGGCGCTGCGCGCCATGTCGGTCAGGAAGAACGCGTCGGGGAAGCCCACCGAGCCGGCGGCCGCGGGCAGGGACACCACGTCGGGTGGCAGCGCGATGAGCTGGGGTGCGCCCCCGTTGAGCAGTGCCTGGACGGCCAGGAGCACCGACACGTGCTGGGCCTCGACACCCATCACCGACGCGGTGAGCTTCTTCGCCTCCGCGTCGGACAGGGCAGCCACGTCGGCCACGTAGGTCTCGGCCGCCCCCTGCTCGAGCTCGAGCGCCAGAGCCACCACCGGGGCCGGTGAGGTCAGGCCCGGTACGGCCGCCTGGACCACCTTGGCCAACGCGGGGTCCGGCGCCGTCTGCGCCGTGCCGCCGAGCCGGGTCACCCCGGCGTTGAACGCGGCGAGGTGTTCCTGGTGCTGCTGCATCGTCGTCATGGCGAAGGCCTTGACGACGGGGTTGGCGGAGCTGCCGCCGATGAAGGGGAGTGTGAGCGCCGTCTTGTAGGTGGCGACGGCCAGCACCTCGATCGATGCCGCGGTCTGGAGCATCCGGACATCGGGCGAGGACGCGGCGAACGCCGGCGTGGCCGACAGGCCCTCGAGCGCGGCCACCACCCCGGCCGCCGCCCGGACGCCGCCGCCGAACGTGAGCCCGGTGCGCAGAGGCGAGCGGGCGGGCGGGTCGTCGTCGGCGCCGGTGGTCGGCCGGGGGTCACGCCCCACGTCGACCAGGTCGTCCAGGGCCCGGTCGGTGGCGGCCATGGCGTCCCGGTGGAGGTCGCGCGACTCCTCGAGCAACTCGTGCACTGCTCCGGCGTCGATGTCGGCCCCCGGTAGATCACTCATGGGAATTCTCCTCTTGGGTTGACGGATGCAGGGGCCAGGGCGCACGGCCGCGCGCCGGACGGTCAGGAGACGGTCAGCGTCCCCGACATGTACTGGTGGATCGAGCAGATGCAGTGGAAGGTGCCCGCGTGATCCGGTGCGGTGAACGTGACGGACTGCCCGGGTTGGACATCGCCGATGTTGAACCCACCGGACGCGGAGGTGACGGTGTGGGCCACCTGGTCACGGTTCACCACGGTCACGGTCTGTCCCGGGTGGACCGTCTGGGCCGCCGGGAGGAACATGAAATTGGTGATGACGATCTCGGCGTGCTGCGCAGCCGCACCGGCCGGCGACGTGGTGGCGGGGGCGGACGCCGGACCCGAGGCACAGGCGGTCCCCACCAGCAGCACCGCCGCCGTGGCGGCCACCGCCAGGAACCGGCGTCGGGCCGACCGACGACCGTCAGGGGTACCGGCGGTGGGGTCCGTGTCGAGAGGACGGTCGGGCGCGGTCATCACCCGCTCTTGGGCACCGACCCGTCCGTGGATGCCACCCGATCGAAGTAATTGTGGAACGACAAAGCCGTCCATTCAGCGACAAGGGAGGGCGACCACAGCGCGAATTCGGTAGTCCACCGCACCGGAATGCGACCGTCCTGTTGCACGGTCATACAGTCGATCGGCCCCCGGCCACGTCTCCGGCACCGGACGCGGCCGGTACGCTTGGAGGATGCGCCGTAGGATGCTCAAGTCCAAGATCCATCGGGCCACCGTCACGGCGGCCGACCTGAACTACATCGGCTCGATCAGCATCGACCCGGCGCTCCTGACCGCGGCCGACATCCTCGAGCACGAGCAGGTGACCGTGCTGGACGTCGACAACGGGGCCCGGTTCGAGACGTACGCCATCATCGGCGACCCCGGCGAGATCTGCCTGAACGGA
>Ga0182030_10002787_pt1 | contig 37248 bp, 27 predicted proteins | sample 812S3MmetaG_FD_121299 | JGI IMG/M metagenome (GOLD analysis project Ga0182030, IMG submission 121299) | Permafrost microbial communities from Stordalen Mire, Sweden - 812S3M metaG (Illumina Assembly) | ecosystem: Environmental > Terrestrial > Soil > Wetlands > Permafrost | place: Sweden...
CAAGGGCCAGTGGGACAGGAAATTCCAAAACCCGCTGGTGGACCGGCAGCATTGGGAAACGCATGGCGACCCGGTTTATGACATGGGAAATTCGTATTTGGGGGGCTTCATTATTGAAAACAAATTGAAGCAGGTTCGCACTGCGGTCGAGAAGGAAGGTGAATTGTCCGAAGCCGCCGTCCAATTTTCTCTTTTTCATGGTGACTCGAACATGCTGACCGAAGATCTGGAAAAATTGCGTTCAAGGTTCCAACAAAATCCCGAAGGCTTGGAGCCTGCGGCGCTGCGCGCCAGGCAGAAGGCGGAAGTCCTGGCTTACATTGACGAGAAACTGAACTTCATTTCCTGGCACAAACCTGAATGCGAGGAGAATGAAGAAAAGCAGGAGGAAGCGCGGCAGGCAGCGGCGGTGCTGCCATCCATGGAGGTGCTGGATAAGATCATGCGTTACGAGACGAAGCTGGAGCGGCAGTGGCATCGCGCCATGAACCAGTTGGAACGCCTGCAACGCAGGCGCCTGGGTGAGGCGGTGTCGCCGCCGGTGGCAATGGTGGTCTCGCCCTGAATTTAAAATCCATTTTTGCCAAACGAACCCATCTTGAAAACCGGAGAAAAACGAACAACGGCAGGACCAATAGTGAGTTTTTGGCCCGGTGTAAGCTGCGCCAGAAAGACCAAAACCAACCCAGTCAAACCCAGTCAAACCAAATCTTACCCAAGCCAGCCGGTCAAACGCCGGTCGCCGGTCGCCATGCTACTGCCGCTTGAAATTCTATCGCTGTTTCTGCCGGGGTTTGCTAACCTTGCCGCGCCATGATTCTCTCACCTGACGAACTTCGCAGCCTGGTTGAACTGACCCATCAGTCGCCGCACACGCTGCTCGGAATGCACGCCCTGGGCGACCACTCCGGTCTCGTCGTCCGCGCGCTGCTGCCCGGCGTGAAAAAAGTCGGCGTCCAGCCGGTCCACGAAAAGGACAAGCCCCGGTTCGAGTTGAAACGGATTCCGAACACCGACATTTTTGAAGGCTTCACCCGGGACGCCACCGCCGTTTATGCCTACGATCTCGTTATCACGAATCCGGCGGGCGAACAGCACCGCACGCGCGATGCGTATTCTTTTTTGCCGACGCTGGGCGAGGCGGATTTGTATCTGTTCGGCAAGGGCGACGAACGGAAAATTTACGACAAGCTCGGCGCGCATCTCCGCATGATTGACGGCGTGCCCGGCACGAGCTTCGCCGTCTGGGCGCCGAACGCGCAGCGGGTCAGCGTCGTCGGCGATTTCAACCGCTGGGACGGCCGGGTTCATTCTATGCGCCTGCTCGGCGTTTCCGGCGTCTGGGAAATTTTCATTCCCGGCGTGCGGTCGGGCGCGCATTACAAATTCGAGATTCGCGACGCGCACGGTCACGTCAAGCTGAACACCGATCCGTTCGGGTTTTTCTTCGAGGTCGCGCCCAAGCAGGCCGCGATTGTCTGGGACACGCGCACCTTCAAATGGAATGACGCCGCGTGGCTGAAAAAACGCCGCGAACGCGATGCGTTGCGCTCGCCGATGAGCATTTATGAAATGCACGTCGGCTCGTGGCAGAAAAAAACCGCGACCGAATCGTGGAGCTACCGCGAGCTGGCCAAGCCGCTGGTGGAATACGTCACGCGCCTCGGCTTCACGCACGTCGAGTTTTTGCCCGTGGCGGAGCACGCGTTTTATCCGTCGTGGGGCTATCAGGTCACCGGCTTTTACGCGCCGACCAGCCGCTTTGGCACTCCGGACGATTTTCAATTTCTCGTCAACGCGCTGCACGAGGCCGGCATCGGCGTGATCGTGGACTGGGTGCCCGCGCATTTTCCGCGCGACACCTGGGCGCTCGCGAAGTTCGACGGCACCGCGCTCTTCGAGCATGAAGATCCGCGCAAAGGCGCGCATCAAGACTGGGGCACGCTGATATTTAATTTTGGCCGCTACGAGGTGGTCAATTTTCTCATCGCCAACGCGCTGTTCTGGTGCGAGCGCTTCCACATTGACGGCCTGCGCGTGGACGCCGTGGCCTCGATGCTTTATTTGGATTATTCGCGCAAGGAAGGCGAATGGATTCCGAACCAGTTCGGCGGCCGCGAAAATCTTGAAGCCATCGAGTTCCTGAAAAAATTCAATCACATCACGCACACGGAATTTCCCGGCGTGCTGACCATCGCCGAGGAATCCACCGCGTGGCCGCAGGTGACGCGCCCGCCTTACATCGGCGGACTCGGTTTCTCCTTCAAGTGGAACATGGGCTGGATGCACGACACGCTGGGTTATTTTCAGCGCGAGCCGGTGCACCGGAAATATCATCAGAACGATCTGACGTTCGCGATGCTTTATCATCACAACGAGAATTTCGTGCTGCCGCTCTCGCATGACGAGGTGGTTCACGGCAAACGCTCGCTGATCGGCCGGATGCCCGGCGACGACTGGCAGAAATTTGCAAACCTCCGCACGCTGCTCGCGTATCAATGGCTTTTCCCCGGCAAAAAATTGTTATTCATGGGCGGCGAAATCGGCCAGCGTGCCGAGTGGAATGAAAACGCGCAGCTCGACTGGTGGCTGCTCGACGCCGGGCCGTTCCATCGCGGCCTGCAAAAATTCGTTGCGGACTTGAATAAACTTTACGCCGCGTCGCCCGGATTGTGGCAGGCGGATTACGACCACGCGGGCTTCAACTGGATTGACTGCAACGACCGCGAGAACAGCGTGCTGTCATTTTTGCGCCAGACGGCGGACGGAAAAAACCACACCGCCGTCATTCTCAATCTCACGCCGGTGCCGCGGCCAAGCTATCGCATCGGCCTGCCGTGCGGCGGCAAGTGGAACGAAGTGTTGAACAGCGACGCGGAAATTTACGCCGGCAGCAACCAGGGCAACTACGGCGGCGTCACCGCGCGAGCGGTTCCCGCCCACGGCCAGCAGCACTCGGCGGAATTCAACCTGCCGCCGTTGAGCGTCATTGTCTTTCAAGCAGAATGAAACTGATTTCCTGGAACGTCAACGGCCTGCGCGCCGTGCTGAAGAAAAACTTTCTGGAATTTCTCGCCACGGAAAAGCCCGACGTGCTGTGTTTGCAGGAAACCAAATGCACGCCCGACCAGGTGGAGCAGCTCTGGCCGGCGAGTTACACGACGTTCTGGAATTGCGCGGAAAAAAAAGGCTATTCCGGCACGGCGATTTTCACGAAGGAACGTCCGCTCAAAGTCACGCCCCACGTCGGCATCGTTGAACATGACCAGGAAGGCCGGGTGCTGACCGCCGAATACAAGGATTTTTTCCTCGTCAATGTTTACACGCCCAATTCCAAGCGCGAACTGGAGCGGCTGCCTTACCGCCAGATTTGGGACCGGGATTTTCTCGCCTACTTGAAAAAACTGGAAAAGAAAAAACCGGTCATCTTCTGCGGCGACTTAAATGTGGCGCACACGGAAATTGACCTCGCCAATCCCAAGGCCAACGTCCGCAACCACGGCTTCACCATCGAGGAGCGCAACGGCTTCACCGCGTTTGTGAACGCCGGTTTTGTGGACACGTTCCGCGAATTTGAAAAGGGCGGCGGCCATTACACTTGGTGGAGTCCGATGTCTGGCGCGCGTTCGCGGAACGTCGGCTGGCGCATTGATTATTTTCTCCTGTCGCAAGCGCTGCGCCCGCGTCTGAAAAAAGCCTTCATTCGCGCCGACGTGCCCGGCAGCGACCATTGCCCGGTGGGAATTGAAATCGGCTGATTACTCGGCCGGCACTTCGCGGCGCTTCAGCCATTGTTCGCCCAGCTCGCTCAGCGTTTTCACCTTGAGGATGCGTTCCGCCAGCGGGAACACGATGCGCTCTTCCTTGTCGAAATGCTTGCGCGACGCCATGACCGCGTCGAGCAGGATTTTCTTGGCCGCCTGAAGTTCGCGCGCCTGGTGGACTTTCGCCAGCTCGGCGTCAATCATTTCATGCTCGTCGTGAAACGTCTCCTGCTGGCCCATCTGGTCGAAACAATGCTCCAGCGGCTCGATGAACAAATCGTCCTCCGTTTTCGAGTGCGGCGCGAGCAGCGTCTCCACGACCGTCGTGAGCGTTTTGACCTCCGCCAGCGTGCGAATGCGCGGCAGCACGGCCTCGATGTGATCAAACAAATTGTGGAACACCGCGTGTTCCGCGCGCAGGACGTCGGTAATTTTCATAACTCCCGTCAGCTTGCGAAAGCGCCCATTTTGATGCAAGCGCAAATCCATTTGCCGTCGCGACCGTTCATCGGTAAAACAACCGGCATGAGCGCGCCAAAAGCTGAACTCCTCCGGGCGATTGCCCTCGCCCTCGCCGGCGAATGGGACGCCGCGCATCAACTCGTCCAGCGCCACGAAGCCGATGCCACCGCGTCGTGGATTCATGCCGTGCTGCACAAGCTCGAAGGCGATTTGGGCAACGCCCGCTATTGGTATCACCGCGCCGACCGGGTGCGCCACGTCGCCGACGAACCGCACGCGGAATTGGCCGCCATTCGGGCTGAATTAACCACGGATGGACGGCGATGAAACCGGATTCAAATCAGCGCGAAGAATTTTGAGCCACAGCGACGCCATGACGCGGCGGGTGGATGGAAAACGGTTCGGGTGCGTGGTCAGGCGCACCGGGACAAATGTGCGCTGAAATGGGCGGGCCGCCGGGACCGCCGGGAACCGTTGCCGACCGTGCGGGAACCCACTTGGCTCATTCCGGAGCCGCAACCGGACATCCGGGAACGGCGTCCGACCGACCGGGAGCCGCGTCCGACCATGCGGGAACGAGGTTCGCGGAACGGGAACGGAGGTCATTTTGACCGGGAACGCTGATTATCCGACCGGGAAGGCGGGTATTTTCACCGGGAACGGCGAATACGGAACCGGGAGGTTTGGCATTTTGACCTGGAACGGGGGTAAATCGGGCGGGAGCGGCGTCCGACGATGCGGGAAGGAGGTCAAAAGGCCGGGGAAGCGGTCAAAACGACCGGGAACGGGGGTTCGCGAACGGGAACAGGGTGAAATCGGCAACTTTAACCCACCAAGGCGCAAAGGCGGGGAACTGACCGCCGTCCGGGCTGAATCAACCACGGATGGACACCGATGAACACGGATTCAATTAAACGCAGAGAAATTTGAACCACAGAGACGAAGAGGTGCGAATTACTCGACATCTCTAAGCGATTGTAGCGTGAAGCGTGGTCGCCCTTGACCTACCTGAATAACATGAAATTTGACTTTCACCAATTTATGCAAGTATTGGCGATTTAGCACGTCCGCATCGTCGATATCTGGGCCGACCTTCCCTCGCAAAACGCCTTCTTGATCACGGAGCTTGAATTCAAAGGTTCTTCCTTTTGGCAGGACTCCTTGGAATTCTCCGGTGAACGAGTCGTCAGACTCTTTGATGTTGTTAGATTTTAAACGCTCAACTGACGTGCGAACCTGTTCGATGCCAGAAAATCGAAAAAAGCTCTCTTTGAATTCCAATCCGCACCAAGCCTCTTGTTCGGAAATGTATTCCAAAAACTCAGCGGCCTTTTTGACAGCTCGAGGATGGATTTCTTCAACGAGCTCTGCGATATCATCGTCGCTTCCTTCGGCAGCGACGCAAAAAAGTTTTTCGAGCTTTTGCATCGCGTCCTCCGGGCGGTCAGGTAGAGGAAACAGCGCTGTTTGATTTACCGGTTCTTCCGATTCCACTTTGGGAAGCTCATATTCAAATCCGAAAGAACCAATAGAAGTGCCAGTAATCAAAAGCTGATTTTTTTGCTTGTCCGGAATTGGTCCCATGTAGCGCAGGTTTTCCGTAATTCCTGCAACGACAGCAGAGAATGCATCAGTGAAAAACCCAGACGCTTTGGATGCAAAGTCAGCAGAAACGCCGTGTGAACCAAACACTGGTCGACCGCGGAAAGTCAACCGAGCCTTTCTTGGAGATTGTTTAGTATCAAATCCAGCGACTATCTCTTTGGCAGATTTGAGTCGCGCCTCCAATCCAATCCTGTTGATAGCATTCTTTTGCGGGATTTTGGCCAGAAGCGATTCCAACTCCTTTATCTCCGAAGAAACGAAAATGTATTCGTCGTAAGTCATGGATTTTGTTGTTCTCGTTCTATTTGATCCAATAGCACTTTAGCAGTTTCGTCTTCATTGGCCGAAATGTCCACCTGCACGAAGCCTTTCCACAAGCCGTTTCGTCGGTGCGACCACATACTATACCAATAAGAAATCTGTCCAACGTCAGAAACCTCCAAAGCATTCCCAATTACCATGGCGTATGCGTCGACGTGAAAGCGCAACTTGCTCCGGTCAGGATAAAAGAGATCGGGATTTAGTGCGATAAACGCTAAGCTCATCCGTAATTCCGGCAGGCAATGTGAAATACGTAACAACATCCACATCTTTTGGGGGCTCGTTGAGGAGTATTTCTTTATGCTCCATGAAACTTCCATCAAGCCATTGAAAACCAGTTGTGATTCCAGCACGTCCCAACTCATCACGGTAATCTAAAAGTCCGCGCAAAATGATAATGCGCTCAGGCGTTGTAGCAAACCTGTGGCAGACTTCAGTTATTGACGCTTAATAAGGCGAGCGATCAGGACTATGCCCCGGTTGACCAGGTCGCACTGGCGGCAATACGGCAGAACTGTTCCAGCCGGGAATCATGATTGCAGCATTGTTGTTAATTTTTAACTTTTTACAACCTTTGTTTAAGCAGTTCACCCGATAGGTGCTTCGGGTGTTTTCAGTTCAACTCTGATAATTCTCCATCCCCGCGCACGAGCAGACCGGGTTGCGGTCGCCGAAGACGTTGTCCACGCGGCTGACGTGCGGCCAGAATTTGTAGTCGTGCAAACTCTTCGCCGGGAACGCCGCCTGTTCGCGCGAATATGGCCGGTTCCAATGGTCGCTGGCAATTTGGTCTGCCGTGTGCGGGGCGTTTTTGAGCAGGTTGTTCTTCGCGTCGGCCGTGCCGTTTTCCACGGCGGTCATCTCGGCGTGGATGGCGATCATCGCATCGCAGAAACGGTCGAGTTCGTATTTGGATTCGCTCTCGGTCGGCTCGACCATCAGCGTGCCGGCGACCGGCCACGAAAGCGTCGGTGCGTGAAAGCCGTAATCCATCAGCCGCTTCGCCACGTCCTCGGCGGTGGTGGCGTGGAACGCGCGCAAATCCAAAATGCACTCGTGCGCCACCAGGCCGTTGCTGCGGTAGAGCGTCGGGAAATGATTCTCCAGCCGTTTGGAAATGTAATTCGCATTGAGGATGGCAAACTTTGTCGCCTCGGTCAGTCCGTCCGCGCCCATCATCGCGATATACATCCACGAAATCGGCAGAATGCTCGCGCTGCCCCACGGCGCGGCGCTGACGGGGCCGATGTGCTGTTTGGAATGATTTTCGTCGAGCCGGTCAGTGAAGACCGGATGGCTTGGCAGAAAGTGGACGAGATGTTTCGCCACGCCAATCGGCCCGACACCGGGACCACCGCCGCCGTGCGGAATGCAAAACGTCTTGTGCAAATTCAAATGGCAAACGTCCGCGCCGATGAAACCGGGCGAGGTCAAACCGACTTGCGCGTTCATGTTCGCGCCGTCCATATAGACCTGTCCGCCGTTCGCATGGATGAGGTCGCAGATGTCCTTGATGCTGTCTTCAAACACTCCGTGCGTGCTGGGATAAGTGACCATCAAGCAGGACAAATCATTTTTGTGCGCCTCGGCTTTCGCGCGGAGATCGGCCACGTCAATGTTGCCGTTCGTGTCGCAGGCGACTGCGACAACTTTCATTCCCGCCATGACGGCGCTGGCGGGATTCGTGCCGTGCGCGGAAGTCGGGATGAGGCAGACATTGCGGTGCGTGTCGCCGCGCGATTCGTGCCAGGCGCGGATGACGAGCAGGCCGGTGTATTCGCCCTGCGAACCGGCGTTGGGCTGCAACGAAATGCCGGCAAAGCCGGTGCATTCCGCGAGCCAGTCTTCGAGCAGTTGAAACAGAATTTGGTAGCCGCGCGCCTGCGCCAGCGGCGCGAACGGATGGATTTTCGTAAACTCCGGCCACGACACGGGAAACATTTCCGCCGCCGCGTTCAGCTTCATCGTGCAGGAGCCGAGCGGAATCATCGAGGCGGTGAGCGAAAGATCGCGCGATTCGAGCCGCTTGATGTAGCGGAGCATTTCGGTTTCGCTGTGATACGAGTTGAAAACTTTGTGGGCGAGAAACGAGGATTTCCGCGCTTGGCCGCTCACGCTGTCACGTTTGCCAAAGAGTGCATCCGCTTCATCGAAAAACAAAATGGCATCGCCTGACTCGGCGGCGGCAAAAAGCTTGGCCAGGTTTTTTTCCGTTTCGCCGATGTATTGTGAAATGACGGCTGCCGGTTCCGCGCGGAAAACGCGCAGGATTTCAGCCACCTCGCCCAGGCCGGTGGTTTCATCCAGCGAAATGCCGATGGTGTGCGCGTCAATGGCCCGCAGATTCATCCGCCGCGCTTCCGCGTCGTTCGCCACATTGACGGCGTTTTTGTCACCGAACGTAATGGTGAGCGTATCAAAGCAGGCAGCCGGTCGCACGTTGAAGCCTAGCTTGGTCAAACCGGTGGCGAGAATTTGTGTCAGCACATAAATGCGTCGGGCGATATTCTTCAATCCTTCCGGCCCGTGATAGCAGGCGTAGAGTGAAGCCATGTTCGCGAGCAGCGCCTGCGCGGTGCAGATGTTGCTCGTGGCTTTCTCGCGACGGATGTGCTGCTCGCGCGTGCCCAGCGCGAGGCGCAACGCGGGTTTGCCGCGTGAATCTTTGGAAACGCCGACGATGCGGCCGGGCATCTGGCGCTTGAATTCGTCGCGCGTGGCGAAAAACGCCGCGTGCGGCCCGCCGTAACCCAGCGGCACGCCGAAGCGTTGCGCGCTGCCGATAGCGATGTCCGCGCCGAATTCGCCCGGCGGCTTGATCAGCGTGAGCGCCAGCAAATCCGTGGCGACGGTGAGCATCGCGCCGGCGGCGTGGACTTTTTCGGCGAAGCCGGAGTAATCATGGATCGCGCCGAAGGTGTCGGGATATTGCACGAGCGCGCCGAAGACTTTTTCGCTGAACGCGAAGGTTTCGTGGTTGCCGACGACGACTTCAATTTTCAACGCCTCGGCGCGACTGCGGACGACTTCGATGGTTTGCGGATGGCAGTTTTCCGAGACGAAGAAAATATTTCGGCCATCGCGCAAACGGAGCGACATGGTCATCGCCTCGGCGGCGGCGGTGGCTTCGTCGAGCATGGAGGCGTTGGCAATGTCGAGCGCGGTAAGGTCGGTGACCATCGTTTGGAAATTCAGGAGCGCTTCGAGCCGGCCTTGGGAAATCTCGGCTTGATACGGCGTGTATTGCGTATACCAGCCGGGATTTTCGAGGACGTTGCGCTGGATGACCGGCGGCGTGATGGTGTCGTAATAGCCCTGGCCGATGAACGAGCGGAAGACTTTGTTTTCGGCCGCGATTTTTTTCAGTTCGGCGAGCGCGGCGTGTTCACTGCGCGCGGCGGGCAGGTTTAATTTTTTTGGCAGCCGGATTTTTTTCGGAACGGCGGCATCAATCAGTTCGTCCAAATTTTTTTGGCCGAGCAGCGCGAGCATGGCGCGGGTTTCGTCGGTGTTCGGGCCGATGTGGCGGCGGATAAATTGGTCGGGATGATTCAAAATATTTTGCGGCAAAGACATCTTCCAAAAATAAAGTCAGCCGGGACGAAAAGCGAGTTGGATTTGACTACCCAAAACGGGGGATGAATGGTTTTTGCAAGCCACAACCGGTTTGGTTGGCAAGTTAAAACCGCCACAACTAATGGTGTTTTTCGTCCAAAATAACCGCAGTTTCGCATTGTGAAAAGGGGCGGATTTTTCTATCTTATAAGGATTCGTTGCCGCACCGGATTTTAACCGGAATGGCGCTAAAATTATGTCGAGTATTTCTAATTCCTCTGAAGAAAATAATGGGTCGCCAGACCGGATTGCCGATGGCAATTACGACGCTTCAAAGCTGTCCCAGCTCAAGGGGCTGGAAGCCGTGCGCAAGAAGCCGGGCATGTATATCGGCGGCACGGACGAGCGCGCGCTGCACCACTGCGTGAGCGAGGTGCTGGACAATTCCGTGGATGAGCATCTCGCCGGTCATTGCGACAAAATCGAGGTGACAATTCATGTGGACGGCTCGATTTCCATCCACGACAACGGACGCGGCATTCCGGTGGACATCAACAAGGATTCGGGTCTGCCCGGCGTGGAACTGGTTTTGACGACGCTGCATTCCGGCGGCAAATACGGCCAGGGCGGCTACAAATTTTCCGGCGGCACGCACGGCGTCGGCGCGAAATGCGTCAACGCGGTGAGCGAATGGTTCGAGGTGGAAGTTTCGCGCAATGACCAGGTTTATCACATGGAGTTCGAGCGCGGCAAAACGACGAAGAAGCTCGAAGTCATTGGCAAGTCGAAGAGCACCGGCACGCTCATCACCTTCATGCCGGACGCGGAGATTTTTCGCGAAACGGTGGAATTCAAGACCAACATCATTGCCCAGCGGCTGCGCGAACTGGCGTTTTTGAATTCGGGCCTGGAAATTGTTTTCGCCGACGAACGCCAGACGACGGCCGAGCCGGAAAAATTTTACTACAAGAACGGCGTCGAGGAATTTGTCAAGCAGCTCAACAAGAGCAAAGAGCCGTTGCATCCGAAGCCGATTTCCTTCCGCAAGGAAATGAAGGAGAAGCTGGATGACAAGGACATCGAAGTTCACGTCGAAGTCGTGATGCAATACAACGACAGCTACAACGACCAGGTGCTGTGCTACACGAACACGATTCACAATCCGGACGGCGGAACGCATCTCTCCGGTTTTCGCAGCGCGGTGACGCGCGCGATCAATCAATACGCCAAATCCAACGAATTGCTGAAGGACAAAGATCCGCAAATCACCGGCGACGATGTTCGCGAAGGTTTGACGGCGGTGATTTCGGTGAAGCACAGCGACCCGAAATTTGAATCGCAGACGAAGGTAAAGCTGCTTTCGCCGGAAGTGGAGCGCATCGTCGGCTCGATCAGCTACGAAGGTTTGATGAGTTATTTCGACGCGAATCCGCCGATCGCGAAACGCATCATTGACAAAGGTCTCACGGCAGCCCGCGCGCGCGAGGCCGCGCGCAAGGCGCGTGAAGCTGTCCGCAAGAGCGCGCTGACCGGCGGCGGTTTGCCGGGCAAGCTGGCGGATTGTTCCGACCGCGATCCGGAGAATACCGAGCTTTACATCGTCGAAGGTGACTCCGCCGGTGGCTCGGCGAAACAAGGGCGAGATCGGAAGTTTCAGGCGATTTTGCCGATCCGCGGCAAATTGATTAACGTCGAAAAAGCGCGGCTGGACAAGGTGCTTCAGAATAATGAAATTCGCACGATGATCACGGCCATCGGCACGGGCATCGGCGACGGTGAGGGCGAAGGCACGTTTAATTTGGACAAGCTCCGCTATCACAAAATCATCATCATGACGGACGCCGATGTGGACGGTTCGCACATTCGCACGTTGCTGCTGACTTTTTTCTACCGCCAGATGCCGCAGCTCGTGAAGCAAGGCTTTGTTTATATCGCGCAGCCGCCGCTTTACTCGATCACACGCAAGAAAAAGACCGATTACATTGACGACGATGTGCAGCTCAACCGTATCCTGCTGCAAAACGGCGTCGAGGAAGTGAAGTTGAAAAATCTCGCCGATGGCCGCGAGTTCACGCCGAAGCAGCTGGAGGAAATTCTTTCGCTGCTCGAATCGCTTGACAAGCACGCGACCTACATCAAGCGGCTGGGCGGCGATTTTGCCGAGTATGTCGAGAAGCGCGCGAAGGACGGCACGCTGCCGCAGTTCATGGTGAAGGTGCGCGACGGCAACGATGACACGGTGCATTATTTTATCACGAACGAGGAACTGGAGGAATTCAAGCTGGCCAATGGCGACCTGTTTAACGGCGACACCGAGGTGCGCAAAAAGGACGGTCCGACGCGCCGCGCGAAAATTTCCAGCCTGCATTCCGAAGGCAAGGCCATTGCGGATCTGCTCGGCAAGCTTTCCCGAAAAGGGCTGGCCGTGGATCATTATTCCGCGCAGGACAAGCCTCTGTTTGAACTGACCGAGGGCGAAGGCGAACGCGCGACGGTGACGCCGCTGTTCTCGATTCCCGAAATTCTCAACGGCGTGAAAACCGTCGGCAAGAAAGGCATCCAGATGTATCGCTTCAAAGGTCTCGGCGAAATGGATGCGAAGGAACTTTTCGAGACGACGATGAATCCGGTCAACCGCAAGCTGCTGCGCATCGAGCTTACCGACGCGATTGAGGCCGAAGAAATGTTCGTGACCTTGATGGGCGAAGAAGTCGAGCCGCGCCGAGATTTTATCGTGGATAACGCGCTGAATGTGCGAAACTTGGATGTTTAAGAAAAAAGATTTGACAATGTAGTCACGCGTGACTACATTGGAGCCATGAAAACGAAAACATCATTGCCGCTATACAAGCAACGCACGCCAGCTTTGAAAATGAAGCCGGAAGCTTTCGGGCCGTTGGTGATGCGGGAAGCGATTGCACTGCCGGGAATCGGGCTGACGATTCCTGTGCGCGCGGCCAAGGCCAAGCTCTCGGCGCTGCTGGAACTGGTGGCGGGCGGGCAGGAAGTCACCATCACTTCGGATGGCGTGCCGAAGGCTGTCTTGTCGCCGGTGGGAAAAAAGGCTTCGCAGAAAGTGTTCACCGGCACTTGGGAACACCTGAAGAAAATGCCCCCATGGCGCGGCGGGCCGACGGCCGAGGAAATTATCCGCGAAGATCGCGATGGGCGGGGCTGGTAAGTTATGTATCTGGATTCCTGCATCATCGTCAAATTGCTGGTCGTTGAACCCGACAGCGAGTTCTTCATCGGCTCGCTGGAGGGCAAGCCGCTCGTGACCTCCGAGCTGGCACAAACCGAAGTTTTCTCGGCGTTGCTCGCGCGGGAGCGCGGCGGGAAAATTTCGGCCACCGACCGGCGGCGGGCTTGGCGGGAATTTGAAGCGCGGATCGAGACAAAGGAAATCCGCATCGAAAAAATGAACTCCATCGTATTGCACAAGGCGACGCATCTGCTGGAACGCTGTCATCCGAAGATTCCCCTGCGCACGCTGGACGCGATCCACCTGGCGACGGCGGATTTGTGTCATGATTTTCCGCTGGTCACGACCGACGGAAGACTGCGTGATGCCGCGCAGTTGATGGGATTCAGCATTTTCCCGGAGGCTTAATTTTTTGACCGAACCGAATCATTTTATCAATCATGCCAGACGAAACTGAATCCAATCAGCCGCCGGAACAAAAGCCGAGCGGCGGCGCTTACACGCAGGGCGAAAAAATTTCCAAGATCAACGTCGCCGACGAAATTAAAAATTCGTTCCTCGACTACTCGATGTCCGTCATCATCTCGCGCGCGCTGCCGGATGTGCGCGACGGACTCAAGCCTTCGCAGCGGCGCATTTTGTATGCGATGGAAAATCTGTCGCTGTTTCCGGGGCGCAAGCACATCAAATGCGCGAAAATTTGCGGCGACACTTCCGGCAATTACCATCCGCACGGCGAAGCGGTGATTTATCCGACGCTCGTCCACATGGCGCAGCCGTGGGCGATGCGCGAGAAACTGGTTGATGGCAAAGGCAATTTCGGCTCGGTCGAAAACGATCCGCCGGCGGCGATGCGTTATACCGAGGCGCGGCTGACGCATCTCGGCGCGCTGCTGATGTCCGACATGGACAAGGACACGGTGGATTTTGTTCCGAACTACGACGAGCGGCTCACCGAGCCGACGGTTTTTCCGGCGGCGTTTCCGAACTTGCTCGTCAATGGCGGCACGGGCATCGCGGTCGGCATGGCGACGAATATGCCGCCGCACAATCTCGGCGAGGTGATTGACGGCATCTGCGCGCAGATTGACAAGCCGGACATCACGATTCCGGAGCTGATGAAATTCATCAAAGGCCCGGATTTTCCGACCGGCGGTTTTCTCTGCGGCGTAGAGGGCATCAAGAATTATTTCACGACGGGCAAGGGCAGCCTCAAGTTGCGCGGCCGGATCGGCGTGGAGGAAATGAAGGGCAACCGCGAACAGCTCGTCATCACGGAAATTCCGTTCAACGTCAACCGCGCGGGACTCGAAGAACAGATCGCGAACCTCGTGAATGAAAAAATCATCACGGAAATTTCCGCGATGCGCAACGAGTCGGACGAGCATTGCCGGCTGGTCATTGAGTTGAAGCGCGAGGGCATTCCGAAAGTTGTCATCGCCAATCTGTTTCAGCACACGCAACTGGAGGTTTCATTCAGCGTCAATTCGCTGGCGATTGATCATGGTCGGCCGAAGACGCTCAATCTCAAAGCCATCATCCAGTGTTACATCGAGCACCGCCGCGAAGTCATTTTGCGCCGCACGCGGTTTGAATTGAAGAAGGCCGAGGAACGCGCGGAACTGCTCGAAGGCTACATCATTGCGCTGTCGAATCTCGACGAATTCATTGCCATCATTCGCGGCTCAAAAACGCGGGACGAGGCGAAGGTGAAGCTGCTCGCGTTCGAATGGTCGCGGGCGCAGGTCGAGAAATGGGGCGTCTTGATCCGCAGCGAGGCGCGGCTGGAGGCGGGCCGTTACGCGTTGGCCGAACGGCAGGTGGACGCGATTTTGGATTTGCGTTTGTATCAGTTGACCGGCCTGGAAATTGACAAGATTGACAAGGAATACAAGGCGCTGATCGAGGTCATCAAGGATTTGCTCGACATTCTGGCGAAGGAATCGCGCGTGATGGCGATCATCAAAAAGGAGCTTCAGGAAATCAAAGCCAAACACGCGACGCCGCGCAAAACGGAAATTGTGCCGGACGAAGGCGAAATTGCCATTGAGGATTTGATCGCGAACGAAGGCGTCATCATCACGCTCACGCACAACGGCCTGCTCAAGCGCACGAACGTCAGCCAGTATCGCGCGCAGCGGCGCGGCGGCAAAGGCGTCATCGGCATGACGACGAAGGAAGGCGAGACGGCGGACGACAAAGATTTCGTGGAGCATTTGTTCACCGCGAGCACGCATGACTATTTGATGTTCTTCACGAACACCGGCCGCGTGTATGTGGAGCGCGTGCATGAAATTCCCGACATGGGGCGCGCGGCGAAAGGCCGGAGCATTGCCAATCTGTTGGAATTGAAGGCCGACGAAAAAGTCGCCGCGCTCATCCGCATTTTGTCGAAGACGGACGCAAACAAGGAGGACGTGACGTGGTCGCAATCCGGCGAATTGTTTTTCGCGACGCGGCAGGGGACAGTGAAGAAAACGTCGCTCAACGAATTTTCCAACGTGCGCAAGGGCGGCATCATCGCCATCACCATTGAATCAGGCGACACGCTGATTGACGTGAAACAGACGTTTGGCAGCGACGAAGGCGATGACGTAGTGCTCATCACGCGCGCCGGCATGAGCATCCGGTTCAGTGAATCCGATGTGCGTTCGATGGGCCGTTCTGCCGCCGGCGTAAAGGGAATTACTTTGGAGCAAGGCGATGCCGTGGTGGCGCTGGCCGTGGTGGTGCCGGATGCGGCGCTGCTGGTTGCCGGTGAAAACGGCATCGGCAAGCGCACTTCCTTTGACGAGTATCTGGTTCAAGGCGAATCCGGCACGCGCAAGCAGTCGCGCGGCGGCAAGGGGCGCATCACGATGAAAGTCGGCGAGAAAACCGGCGGCGTCATCGGCGCGCTTCCGGTCCGTGACACCGACGAAATCATGCTCATCACCGTGGGCGGCCAGATGGTGCGGACGAGCGTGAAGGACATTCGCGAAGCCGGGCGCAACACGATGGGCGTCAAACTCGTCAACCTGGACGCGGGCGACAAGTTGCAGGCCATCGCCCCGGTCATCGGCGAGGACACGGCGGATTCCGCCATCGAAAGCGGGCCGGCAAACTAAACGCTTGCCCGGCGGCGGAAAATTTTGTTTCTTGTCCGGCCTTAAAATCTTGAAATGAAAAAAATCATTGCAACCACCATGGCTGCCGCCGGAATTCTGGTGGCGTTTGCCGAAACCAAAACCGACACCAGCGCGCCGGGCGTGGTGATTGAAAAGAAATATCCGTGGGAGAGCAGTGTTTCCGCCGGCCTCACCCTGACGCGCGGCAACACCAGCACGACGCTGTTCACGGCGGATTTTCTGACCAAGCGGAAGACGCCGACCGATGAATATATGTTTTTCCTCGGCGGTGCCTACGGCGAGCAGAATTCCACGGACACGGTGAACAATTACAAGGCGTCGGCCCAGTGGAACCATCTGTTCACCGACCGGTTCTACTGCTATCTTCGGGCCGAAGGCTTGCGCGACATCATCGCCAACCTGGACTATCGCCTGACGATCGGGCCGGGCCTGGGTTATTATTTGATCAAAGCAACCAACACCACGCTGGCCGCGGAAGTCGGCGCCAACTTCGAGGCGCAGAAATTGGGCGGCCAAGATCAGACCTTCGCCACCGTTCGGCTGGCCGAGCGGTATGAATACAAGTTCAACGACCACGCGCGGCTCTGGGAGAACGCCGAAATATTTCCGCAGGTGGACAAATTCGAGAACTACGTCGTCAATTTTGAAATCGGCATTGAAGCGTCGCTCACCAAATCCTTCAGCCTGAAAACGTATCTCGACGACACCTACGCGAACCGCCCGGCGGCCGACCGCAAGAAAAACGACGTGAAGATCGTCGCCGGCGTGTCCTACAAATTCTGAGCGGGAAAAAATCAAACGGCGGCTTTGGATTTTTCCGAAGCCGCCGTTCCTTTTTCACTGCGAAACCATCAAGACGACAACCGCTCAATTTTCCAGAATCCGTCCGCCTGCCGCGTGTAATGGAACCGGTCGTGCAGCCGGCTCGGTCGGCCCTGCCAGAATTCAATCCGCTCCGGCTGCAAAATAAATCCGCCCCAGTTCGGCGGCAGCGGAACGTCGGTGGGAAACCTTTTTTCAAGCTCGCGCCATTTGGTTTCGAGCGCCGCGCGGTCGGGCACCGGATCGCTTTGGTTCGAGGCCCACGCGGCAATGCGGCTGCCGCGCGGCCGGCTCTTGAAATAATTTTCCGATTCCGCCACTGGCAGTTTCGTGATCGTGCCCGCCACGCAAACCTGCCGTTCCAAATCCGACCAGAAAAAAGACAGCGCGGCCTTGGGATTCTCCGCGAGTTCCCGGCCCTTGCGGCTGTCGTAGTTGGTGAAAAAGATGAAGCCGCGTTCGTCCATGGATTTCAGCAGCACCGTGCGCGACGAGGGCTGCCCGTTTTTGTCCACCGTCGCCAGCGTCATCGCGTTGATGTCGGGCGGACGGTGATTGCAAATGGCGCTCCAGAGTTTGTAAAGCGCGATGCCGATTTTCCGCCAGCGGCTTTGCGACGCATCGCCTGCGGCGTCGCGGAACCACGCTTCAAACTGCGCCAGCGGATTCGCGTCCAGCGCCGCGCGATCCAGCGCCGCGCGTTGGTAATCCTCGCGGAAATCGGACAGGTTCATGTCACATCGCGCGGAACGCGGTCAGGCCGAGGACCAGCACGAACGCCGCGAACGCCAGCCGAATGCCGCTCAACAGCCGCGTGCGCGCCTCCGTCGCGGTGGCCCATTCAAGGATGTCGCGCAGTTTCCACGGCGTGACGGTGAACCAGATGCCGAGAACCACGAACACATACGCCCACGCTTGGATGACCACCACGAACGGTGATTCGCCGAGGTGCGGACGGCCCGTGTCCACCATTAATTTCGCCAGCAGCAGCAGCACGACCGCCAGCCCGCGCACCGCGAGGAAATCTTGCACGAAGACGCACGACAGCACGCCGACCGCGACGAAGCCCGCCATCATGTAGGGCTTGAACGCGGAAAAATCCGCGATGGGTTCGTTGTTGACGAGCCAGACGAACCACGCGGTGCCGAGCAGCATCAACACGACGCCGGCGGCGAGGTTGCGCGGAAATCGGCGCGCGACGGCGGCGACCTGTGCTGGTTTGGTGAGGCCAAAGACCTGCGGCAGCCCCATGCCGAGGCCGAGCAAAATGGATAAAAGTGACAGTGTCATGTTCGCAAATTAAACCATGAATCCACCCGAATAGACAGGAAGAAAATCAAACCGTTCATTTCCGGGCCGCCGGCCGGGCGGAAACCGCCATCCGTTTTCTTTCCTTGATTTCTTCCGCATTAGGCGGTTTCATTCGTTGCTTAAATTCGGCAATCGTAAATCGAAACTCATAAAATTGATATGGCCTACACCACCTGCACCGTGCCCGCTGGCGGAAAAATCTCCATCGCCAACGGCAAGCTCACCGTTCCGAACAACCCCGTCATCCCTTTCATCCGCGGCGACGGCACCGGCCCCGACATCTGGGCCTCCAGCGTCCGCGTGTTCGACGCGGCGGTGGAAAAGGCTTACGGCGGCAAGCGCAAGATCGCGTGGATGGAAGTCTTCGCGGGCGAGGAAAGTTTCAAGAAGTTCAACAACTGGCTGCCGGATGACACTGTGGATGCGTTCAAGGAATTTCTTGTCGGCATCAAAGGTCCGCTGACCACGCCGACCGGCGGCGGCATCCGCTCGCTCAACGTCGCCTTGCGCCAGATGCTCGACCTCTACGTCTGCCTGCGCCCCGTGCAATGGTTCACCGGCGTGCCTTCGCCCGTGAAACATCCCGAAAAGGTCAACATGGTCATCTTCCGCGAAAACACCGAGGACATTTACGCCGGCATTGATTTCGAGGCCGGCAAGGAAATGGCGCTGAAGACCATTGAATTTCTCAAAACCAACTTCCCGAAGGAATTTAAGAAAATCCGTTTCGGTGAAACGCCGGAAGTCGTCGGCATCGGCATCAAGCCCGTTTCCAAAACCGGCACACAGCGCCTCGTGCACTCCGCGATTGAATACGCCATCGAGCAGAAGAAGAAATCCGTGACGTTCGTCCACAAGGGCAACATCATGAAATACACCGAAGGCGCGTTCATGCAGTGGGGCTACCAGCTCGCGCGCGAGGAATATGGCGCGGAACTCGTGGACGGCGGCCCGTGGTGCAAGATTCCCGAAGGCAAGCGCGGCGCGGGCCTCATGTTCAAGGACTCCATCGCCGACATCACGCTCCAACAGATCCTCACTCGCCCGAACGAGTTCGAAGTCATCGCCACGCTCAACCTGAACGGCGACTACCTCAGCGACGCGCTCGCCGCACAGGTCGGCGGCATCGGCATCGCGCCCGGCGGCAACATCAACAACGTCTCCGGCCACGCCATTTTCGAAGCCACGCACGGCACCGCGCCGAAATACGCGAACAAAGACGTGGTGAACCCCGGCAGCGTCGTGCTCTCCGGCGAAATGATGTTCCGCTATCTCGGCTGGAATGAAGCGGCGGACTTGATTCTCAAAGGACTCAACGGCGCCATCGGCTCGAAGCGCGTGACCTACGACTTCGCGCGGCAGATGACCGTCGCGACGGAGATCAAATGCTCCGCGTTCGGCGACAACATCATCGCCCACATGTAATCCATCGGAGGGACGAGTTCCACGAGTCCCTGTTCTTGGATAAAGAATTAGTTGGGGACTCGTGGAACTCGTCCCTCCGAGTATCAATTCAAAACGGCGGTTGTCCTTGCTGACAACCGCCGTTCCCCTTTTCCAAGTGCGGCGTGCCCCGCGCTGCACCAGTCATTTTCCTATGGCGACACCGAAGCTCGTATCGTGGCGGGCGCTGGCGTTGGGTTCGTGGCCGGCTTGGCGGTTGGCGGCATGGCGCTGCGGTTGCCAAAGCCGAGAAAGGGAAAGTCAGTCCGATTGAACTCTTAAGAAACTCCTGATGGAAGCACTTGTTTTTGAACGAGATCAAAACCCAGGGCTTGGGCGGTTTTTTGCAGTGCTTTCAACTTTCCGGTTTGGAATTTTTTTTCATAATCCTCCAATCCCTGGCGGACATAGGCCTCGCCATGCTTGATCAGCCGGTAGACGATGCGTGCCAGCTTGTGGGCGGTGGCCGTGATGCCTTCGGCTGCGCCAAGCCGTGCCTTCATGCGGCGGGCAAAGCTGCCCAAGGCGCTCTGGCTGCGCTCCAAGGTGCTGGCCGCCAAGCGGAGGGCGTCGCTGGCCCGGTTGACCACGCGCCGGGTCCGGCTGCTCAACACCTTGCCCCCGCTGATGCGGTTGTCCGGGCAGAGCCCCAGCCAGGAGCAGAAATGTTTTTCGCTGCGGAAGCGGCTGACATTGGGGCCGACTTCGGTCAGCAGCACCAGGCCCGTCAATACACCAATGCCTTCAATGCCGGTCAGGTCGACGCCAAATTTTTCATGGAGTTCCGGCCGCAGATCCACCCCGGCCATTTTGTCCAAGCCGGGTTTGCGGCCCGCCTTGCGGGCGGGCAAGGGCTGGAGCGCTGGCGCCACCCGGGCCGGCAGCGCGGTCAGCTTGCGCACGATCTGCTCGTCACACGCGTTAATTTTAGCCGCATAGGTGTGATACAGCTCATGGGCCTGCCGCAGGACAAACAAATGTTCTGGCCGGTAATCTCCCTACAGCGCCTGCTGGATGGTCTGCTGGCTGGCCCGCACGCGCCGGTCCACCAACGCCGCCAATTTAACCGGATCGCGTTCCCCTTTGAGAAGGGCCTCGATGATCGCCAGCCCGCTGGCCCCCGTCACGTCGCTGAGCACCTGGGGCAGTTGCACATTCATCTGGAGCAGGGCCTTGTGCATGTGCTGGCCTTGCGTGCCGCGGGCCCCGACCAGTTCGTCGCGATAGCGCAAATAGGTGCGCAAGACACAATACGGGTCTTCGGGCCGGAACGAGCCCTGCAACAAGCCATAGGTGTGCAGGCGTTGGATCCACTGACAATCCTGCACATCACTCTTGCGTCCGGCCACGTTCTTGGTCTGGCGCGCATTGACCAGAATGACCTGGAACCCCCGGCGCTCCAGGATTTGAAACAGGGCAATCCAGTAGACGCCGGTGGCTTCCATCGCGATGGAGGTGACGCCGCAGGTCTTGAACCACTCCGCCATCGCTTCCAAGTCGGTGGTGAAGGTGCCAAACTTGCGGACATTTTGCGGGGTGGCCGCGCGGGGCACGCAGGCCCAATGTTCCCGCGAACCGATGTCCACGCCGGCCGCATGCCGATTGATGGGTTCCCACACCGCATCGATCGAGACTTTTTGGTTTTGTTTTTTGGATTTTGCTGTTTTGCTTTTCATGTTGTGAAGGGGCGGTTCCGGCCCAAGAGTGGCAGGAAAAACTGCAATCTCTTAAACAGGATAGTGCCGCCGGCTCGCCAAAGCCGGCGGCACTTCACTAACGCTTCAGCCGAGAATCTTGGGACCAAGCTCCTCAACGGGCACAAACGCACCATTGTCATACCGGTCATAGCTCGCCGCAATCGCCTTGCCCCTCAGCATACACACACTCGCAGCCCACGCCATGGTTTCTTAACGCATCAGCACCCACAGGGGGTCCATGCTCCTCAAAAACTTCATTTAGAGGCAAATCAGGCTCAAAAATGCGTTGTTGGGAACGACTGGCTAGAAATGAAGTCATTTCTGCAAAAAAACGGCTCGAACCGCTTTTTACGCGCTCAAACCTTAACTGTTTCCTTCAAAAAACCCTTTGATTAATTGGCTGAAACCGTGATCGCCGTCCGCAACTTGCCGGACGAAAACTCACGATGTTCAAGGTGGTGGAGGCGGCGGGAATTGAACCCGCGTCCCAAGCAGACCTGCCAGCCGCGACTACATGCTTATTCCAAGTAATTTTTTCTGCTATGCGATGGCGCTTGGACTCGAGTCGCACTGCCTAGTCCGCATGATAAGATCTCGGCTGACAACGCGCGGTCTCCGCTGTCAACCATGCCTGCTGTTGCGTCCGTCCACCGTAGCAGGTGTCCAGTGGCGAACGTCGGGGCGCTTAGGCCGCGAGGGCTAGTTCTTCGTTAGCTTTTTCGTTTTGATGCGAATGATTAACGAGGCCAACGCATCTTCCTCGGCATGCCGCCTCTGGCCTGTTCACATGGTCGAAACCAGTGCGCCCCCATCCAAAACTTCCGGCAGCTCCATAATCCGCCAATCAGCCACGCGGGTCAAGTTAATGAAGACGCGGGGTGCAAAACATTATTCAATGACGGGTATTGTAATGCGCAGCCGGGAGCTTTACGGTCAACCGCCAAAAAACGCATTTCTTTAAGCGACGAAGTCGCTCTTGTTCGATGTAAATCATTGCGGCAAGAATGGCGCAAATAAGGTTCTGAATGACCCCCCCCCCGCCCGTTTCCGAGCGAGGGTTTTGCAATTGGCCCGCCGCCGCTTGCGGCTTATTTTTTCCCGTAAAATTCCGCAATCGAGTCGCAGACTTTGTCCGCCGCGTCCAGGTCCATCTCGCCGTGAATCGGCAGCGACAGGATTTCTTTCACGGCTTTCTCTGTCTGTGGCAGTTTCGGGATGTAGGGGAACAGGCCGACGACCGCCGGTTGCAAGTGGTTCGGCTTCGGATAATGCACGCCGGTCTCGATGTTTTTCTCTTTGAGAAATTTTTGCAAATCGTCGCGTTTCTCGGCGCGCACGACATACATGTGATACACCGGCGTGGCCCATTCGCGCACCGGCGGCGTCTGAACGATGCCCTTGAGGCGTTCGTTGTAGCGCGCGGCGATCTGGCGGCGGTTTTCGTTGAAACCGTCCAGGTGCTTTAACATCACGCGACCAATGGCGGCGTTGATTTCGTTGAACCGGATGTTGTAACCGGTGAATTCGTGATCGTATTTTCCCTGGCGACCGTGATTGCGCAACATCCGCAGACGATCGGCATAATCAACTTTGTTCGTCGTGATGCAGCCGCCGTCGCCGAGGACGGTGAGGTTCTTAGACGGGAAAAAGCTGAACGCGCCGAAGTCGCCCATGCTGCCGACGGTTTTGCCCTTGTATTTCGCGCCCTGCGCCTGAGCGCAATCTTCGATAACCCAGAGATTATTTTTCTTCGCGATGGCGAGCAGCTTGTCATTGTCAATCGGATGACCGTAGAGATGCACGCCGATGATGCCAACTGTGCGCGGCGTAATGAGCGATTCGACGTGCGCTAAATCCATGACGAACGTGTCGTCAATGTCGGCGAACACTGGCTTGGCGCCGAGATGAATTAGCGGTTCCATCGTCGGGAATGCGGTGTGGCTTGGCACGATTATTTCGTCGCCCGGCCCGATGCCCTGCAACTGGTGCAGGCAATAAACAATCATCGTCCACGAACTGCCTAGGACACATTGCGCGGTGCCGGTGTGCGCCGCGAGCTCGGCCTCGAACGCGCTGGATTCTTTGCCGAGGATGTATTGGCCGGAGCGGATGGCGCGCAAGGCGGCTTCCTCGACTTCGGCGTTCACGAAACATTTCGATAACGGAATTTTGCTCATAAATTTTTAGAAATTATTTCACGCAAAGACACCAAGTCGCAAAGGATTTATTTTTCTTTGCGCCTTTGCGCCTTTGCGCGAGAGTTATTTCAATTCAACGGCGCGACCTGTCTTCACCGATTCCAGCGCGGCGTTCAGCACGCGCACGGCGTGATAGCCGGACCACGCATCAGCGCGCGGCGTGGCGCGGGTTTTGATCGAATCAACGAATGCGCGCAGTTCCGCCAGCAGCGGTTCTTCTGGCGGCGTTTCAATTTGCGTCACGACGCCTTCGGTGGCCTTGAAATCTTTGCCGCCGGCGGGCGCGTGGGTGTTGGCGTAGGTTTTGATTTTATATTGCGCGACATTGTAATCGCACACCGCGCTCAATTTGTCGCCGCAGACAATCACTTCGCGGTATTTTCCGGGAATAAAATATTCCGCTTCCACCGTGGCCCAGGTTTTGCCGTGCGGCGTGTCGTATTCCAGCGAAACCAAAGAAACGTCCTCCATGCCGCGCCCCATGAAATCGTGGTTGATGGCCTGCACCGACTTGGGCTGCGCGCCAAGAATGAAATTGAACAGGTCCACAAAATGAATGCCGTCGGCGAACATTACGCCGCTGTCGTTGCGCGGACGTTTGAAACCGCCGAAGTGGCCGCGAATCATGTTCACCTTGCCAAACTCGCCGTTCTGCACCGCGTCGCGCAGCCAGAGCGTCGCGGGATCAAAACGCAAAATGTGTCCGACTTGCAAAATGCGTTTGTGCTTGTCCGCCAGTTCCGCGAGCTGCTTCGATTCGTCGTTGGCGAGCGTCAGCGGTTTTTCGACGAAGACATCTTTGCCGGCTTCGAGGAATTCTTTGCACAGCGGAAAATGGGATTGCGCCGGCGTGACGACCACCACGCCGTCCACTTTGGAAATAAAATCTTTGTAATTGGTTGTGAGCCGTTCGGCCGGCAGTCCAAGTTTGCGCGCCGGTTCGAGCTGCTTGTCGCTGACTTCGGCAACGTAAAGCTCAATCGGCAGATTGTTCAAATTGCGCAAATGATTCGCGCCCCAACGGCCCAAACCTAATAGCAGAACTTTGGTCATGGCGGAAAGTTTGGGCTATTTTTGCGCGTCCGCCAAGAAAATCCTTCAGGCGACTTAATCTGGCTTGACCACGAATATCAGGCCAACGGTGAAGCGCCGGGAAACGGATTGAATTATTTCGCCCCGGCGGCGGAGAACACGGCGGGAATGGTGCGCAGGAGAATGAGCAGATCCAGCCAGATGGACCAGTTGTCAATGTATTCAAGATCGAGGCGAACCCATTCCTTGAAGTCGGAAATCTGGTTGCGGCCCTGGACCTGCCAGAGACAAGTGAGGCCGGGCTTGACGCTCAAGCGGCGGCGGTGCGCGAGATCGGAGAATCGCTTCACCTCGTCCACGGGCAGCGGGCGCGGGCCGACCAGGCTCATCTCGCTGCGGAGGACGTTGAACAACTGCGGCAGTTCGTCGAGGCTGTATTTGCGGAGAAATTTTCCCAGCGGTGTCACGCGCGGGTCGTTGGTGACCTTGAAGACGGGGCCGGACATTTCGTTCATCGCGGCCAGCTCGTGTTTGAACTGCTCGGCGTTGGTGGCCATCGTGCGGAATTTGAAGATGGTGAACGGCGCGCCGTTCACGCCGGAGCGCTGCTGCCGGAACAGCGCCGGACCGGGCGAGGTGAGCTTGATGAGCAGCGCGATGACGAGCATGGGCAGCGTGGCCAGCAGGAGCAGCACCAGCGCGCCAAAAAAATCCAGCAGCATCTTGGCCAGCATCTGCCAGGACGCCTCCGGCGTGGTGCGGAACACGAGCAGCGGATGGCCGAAGAGTTCATCGAAGCCGGCCCGCGCAATCTGCGTCGCGAAAAAATCCGCCACCAACCACGCTTCGACGCCTTCGAGTTCGCAAAGCTGGATGACGCTCTCGACGCGCTCGAACTGCGCGTGCTTGGCGCTGACCAGCACGCCGCTGACGGAGTGCTCGTGGAGCAGCTCGATCAGCGCTTGCGGCGGCGAATCGGCGAGGTGAAATTCGGCGGCGACCTCGATGCTGTCGGCGGCGCGCGTTTTGATTTCGCGGCGGAGCCGGACGATTTCCGCAACCGAGCCGGCGATGATGATGCGGCGTTTGTATTGCGACTTGGCCAGGCGGCTGCGCATCGCGATGGCGAGCACTTCCTCCTTGGCCCAGACCAGCGCGAAGCTGATGACGCCAAAAATCACCATGACGCCGCGCGGGGCGATTTCTTTGCGGATGAACACCACCAGCACCAGGCCGACGGTGATGATGAGGCAGCTTTTGAGCAGCGGCCAGAACATCGTCAGTCGCGAACCGCCCACGGGCCGCTTGTAAAAACCCTGCGATTCCAGCACCAGCGGCGCGGCCGGCACCAGCAGGAAATAAATCCAATAAACCCGGACAAACATATCCGGCCCGATCAGGTCCAGTCCCAGCCAGCCGCACAGCACCTCGTTGCCGCGCAGGGCATAGGCCAGCCAGAAGCTGGTGGCAAACAGGCTCGCGTCGGCGATCTGTTGAACCTGCGTGCGGATCTGGCGGTCGCGTTGCAGCATTGAAAGTTACAGACTAGGGTTGTCGCCCATCATAGCCGACGGGCTGGCGAATTCAATTTCATTTGGCCGGCCGGGGCACCAGTTGAAATTCCGGCACGGCGGCAGTGATCAATTTTTTCATCCGTTCAAACGTCGCCTCCTCCTGTCCCGGCGCGCACACGGAAAAAAACGTGACGTAGGCCCAGCGGTCCAGCACGCCGGTCAGCAGCAGATCTTTCACCATCCACCACTTCCACTCGTTGTGCTGCGCGGTGAAATGGTCAGCGTCCACGAACCAGTAGGCATAGACGCCGGCCCGCCGCACGGATTGGCCGTGGTCCACCGTGTCAATGGTGGCCACGACGCGCATCATCGGCAATTCATACGCGACCGGACGCGTCAGCGGCACGGACACGATGTGCGTGGCCTGGTCGTCGAATCGCCAGCCCTGGCCCACCATGCAAATTTGCGGCTTGTGAATGCTCGTCCGGTCGGCACCCATGAGCACCACGCCGACCATCGTCTGAAAGCCGTCGTCGCCGGTGTAAAGCCGCTGTCCGAAACTCGTGTCCGCTGGGAGATTGTTGGTCACGACCGCCGCCTGCGGCTCCGATTCTGATTTGTAACCCGGCAGCGTCTCCGGCAACAACACTTCCAAATTGGCGCTGCCGGCGAGCGCGCGGGTTTTCACGCCGGGCAGGCCCAGGTGTTGTCCCGCTTTGGCGTGGTGCAGCACACCGGCGGCTGCGCCGATGAGCGCCAGCACGATGGCGGCGGCGATAATTGGTTTTGCGTTCATGTCAGAGCCGCCTCGATTTTTTCCGCAGGGCCGGCGGTCTCGCCTTTTTCGAGCCAGCGCGCCAGCAGATAGGCACAGCTCAAAGCCACGGCGAAGGTGACGAAACCAAATTTGGTCTCCACCATTTTACCGGCGTCCTGGCCGAACATTTCCGCCGTGCCGATGGTGACACACAGTCGCGCCACGTTGCCCAGCACCGCCAGCGGCAGCGCCGCCAGCATCATCGCCGCGCGCCGCCAGGGCGATTTGAAAACCACGAAACCATAGATCGTCATCAGCGCCAGCAGCGCCACGATGCTGCGGATGCCGCTGCACGCCGCCGCCACTTCGTAGGCAAACGTGTGCTGGCTGTCATAAAGCTGCGTGCCTTCGCGGATCAAATCCGGCGACAATCCCAGATGCGCCACGCCCGCCACAATCCACGACACCAGCAGCCGCAGCTTGAAGGTGAACGCGTCCAGCAGGCCGCCGACCGGCACGCAAAACGCCAGCAGGAAATATGGAAACAAACTGGCCTTGAGCCAGTGCCGGCCCCACGCCAGCCCAGTCAGGCCGTAAAGCCCCGTGAAAAAAGCTACCGTGGATAATTGGGATTGCTGGATAAAATAACCCACCAGATGCAGCAACAAGCCGAGGGCCACCAGAAAAATTCCCGGCCACCACAGCGCCGCCGGCTGTGCGACCAGTTCCCGGCGTTTCCACCAAAACAAGGCCAGCACCGCGAACGGAATCAGCAGGCCGTATTGCCCGTCGCCGCCGGGAACCGTGTAGCCGTCCATCAGCCACTCGAACAGCGAAGACGAGTGGACGTAGCCCAAAGTCGAGTTGCCTAAAAAAACGAACAGCGCCACCCAGGCCGCCGCCAGCGTGAAGAAGAAAAATTTGTTCGGCAACTTCCGCCATTCCTCCGGGCAGCGTCCCGCCAGCACCGCCACGCCGCCGGCAATCGCCGCGCCCAGCATCGGCACCGGCCACGGTGAGGTGCGGAAGTCCGGGTCGGAAAAATAAAAACCCGCCGCCAGTAAAATCAGGAAGCCGATTTCATGCGGTCGCAGGCCATAGGGCAGCGTCAATTTGTTCATGGTGTTCCGAACCGAGCCTATTAGATAGGCGAACGGCGCGGTTTGCTCAAACAAATTCCCGTGACGTTTTCATTATTGCGCCCGCCGCTATTTCAATTTCGCCGGATTTCGTTCCCAAATGTTGAAGCCCGTCAGGCTGGCACGTTGCCGGTAATGCTCCCGCGCGAGAAATTCCGCCAGCGCGCCATACGCATCATACACGTCCCGGCGCGAGGCGATGACCACGTCCGGCCGGCCCGCCGCCAGCAACGTGTCCGGCACCGGATTGACCAGCACCCGCGCGCCCGGTGCGCCCGCGCCGGCATCGGCCAGCGGCAAATGGTAATAATCCGCGCCTTCAGCCTGCGCGTTCCACCAGACGGTCCGGCCGGCGGCCAGCGCGGTTTTAGCGATGGCCGCCGCGTTCCGGTAATCATCTTTTTCGTGCCGCGCGGCCAGCCGCACCGACAGCGCCGACGCCAGCCAGCCCGCAAAAAAAACGGTGACAAGGATTTTTCCCGCCGCACCGCGCCGCCAGCCGGCCAGCGCGCCGGTGGCCAGAATCAAAAACACCACCGGCAGCAGCGCCGCGAAATGCCGGCCTAGCACACGAAAATGCAGCACCGCGCCCGCCGCCAAAATGAATCCCGCCGGCAGCAGCACGGCCAGCGCCAGCAATAGAAAATTTTTTCCGCCCAGCCGCCGCCACAAATCGCGCCCGGCGAGCATCGTCAAAATAAAAATTGTTGTGCCGAATAAAAACAGTTCCGCAGCGTGCGCCCGGAACACGCCGAACCCGCCGTCGCGGATTTCCAGCCGGCCCGGTCCCAGGCCGGTAAAGCCGAACAATTCATAGCCGATGAAGACGACGTTTTTCCAGCCCATTTCCGCGATGTTCGTGGCCCGCGCGCCGTCGTGCAGCGTCCACAAATAATAAAGGCCGATGAGCAGCCACATGCCGAGCACCGCCAGCCCGGCCGGCCAGAAAACGAGGGCGAGTTCCCGCAGCCGTCTGGCCGGCAGCAGCACCGCAGCCGCCAGCGGCGGCGTGGCCGCGAAGATCAGGCACAGCAGGCTGCTGCCGCCGAGCAGCACCAGCGCCGCCGCAAGGACGAGCACGCGCCGCCATTCCGTTCGCACCGGCGTTTCCGGATTTTGCCACCAGTGCAAAATCACCGCGAAGACGAGCAGGCTGGTGCCGGCTTCCATCGAGTAGGCGCGGGCTTCGTTCAAATAATACCAGAGAAACGGACTGCCGGCGGCGAGCAGAAAAACCGTCGTCCGCGCCGCGCGCCCGTTGAACGCCAGCGCGAACGCCAGCACGCCGGGAATGAACCACAGCGCGTTGACCGCCCGCAGCGCGAGTTCGCTGGTGCCGAAGATTTTTGCGGCCGACCAGATCCAGACGATATACAGCGGCATTTGCAGGTCCGAGCCGTGGATGGCGTAGAGCTGCCGCCACGCTTCCGTCAGCGTGGCCGGCTGCACGACGCGCGCGATGAGGACTTCATCAATCCAAAAACTGTGCGTCGTGACGGCCAGCAGGCAGGCGAAAACGGCTCCGGCCAGAAAAATCCAGCCGGTGCGTTGAGGGTTGGCGGTGGAAAAATTCATCACGGATTCGGAAATTTCTTCAGGCCGGTCAACTGGGCGAAAAATTTCAGGACGAACAACGGGTTGTTGCGGAAATAGCGTTTTGCCAGCCGGCGCGGCTCGCTGCACAGGCGGTAAAACCATTCCAGTCCGCCGCGCTGCATCCAGCGCGGTGCCTGCCGCACGCGGCCGCTGTGGAAATCGAACGCCGCGCCCACGCCGATCATCAGCGTCGCGTCCAGCTTGGGCAGAAATTCCGCCATGAATTTTTCCTGCTTCGGCGTGCTCAAGCCCACCCACAAAATGTCCGGCTTGGCTGCGCGGATGATTTCCTGCAAGTTTTTTTCCTCGTCCGCGTTCAGCGCGCGGAACGGCGGGGTGAAAGTTCCCACGACGGACAGCTTCGGAAATTTCGTTTTTATTTTTTGCGCCAGCAGTTCCGCCACGCCGTCCGCGCCGCCGTAGAAAAAATGTTTGGCACCGCTCGCCTCGCTCCACGCGCAAACGTCCAGCATCAAATCCGGGCCGTAAACACGGCTCATTTCGCGGTGGCCGGCGAGTTTGCCGGCCCAGACCATCGGCATCCCGTCGGGCGTGCAAAGAAAGGCGCCGTTGAGGATTTTTTTGAAGGCGTCGTCGTCCTGCGCCTCCATCACGCCGTGGACGCCGGTGACGCAGACGTAGCCTTTGCGCCGGTCGCGCACGGCGGCGGCAATGGCGTCCAGCGCCGTCCGCAGATTGAGGACGCTGATGCCGACGCCGAGAACATTGACGCGCTTCGTCATTTACGATTTATGATTTCCGATTTACGATTCCAAATTCATGCCGCGCGCAAATCGTATATCGTAAATCGCAAATCAGAAATGAAATTGCTCGTCTTTGCCCACACGCCGCCGCCGCACCACGGCCAGAGCTACATGGTGCAGCTCATGCTCGCCGGCTTCGGCGGCGACCGGCGCAAAACCGCCCCCGGCCGCGCGACAAATGATTTCGGCATCGAGTGTTATCACGTCAACGCGCGGTTTTCCAAAACATTGGAGGACGTGGGCGAATTCCAGGGCTGGAAATTTTTTCTGATTTTCTATTACTGCCTACAGGCGCTCTGGTGCCGGTTCCGTTACGGGCTGGACAATTTTTATTATGTGCCCGCGCCCGGCAAGCGGGTGGCGCTTTACCGCGACTGGCTCATCATGTTTCTGTGCCGTCCGTTTTTCAAAAACGTGATCTTGCACTGGCACGCCGCCGGCCTGGCCAAATGGCTGGAAACCTCCACCACCATCGGTTCGCGCGCCGCCACCTACCGGCTGTTCCGGCCGGTGGATTTGAGCATGGTGCTTTCCCACTACAACATCGGCGACGCCGAAAAACTTCTCTCGCACCGGATTCGCGTGGTGGACAACGGCATCGCCGATCCGTGCCCGGATTTTGCGGAATCCATCCTGCCCCGGCGCACCGCGCGGTTTGAGGCCCGCCGCAAATTGCTCGCCGGCGAGCCGCTTTCGCCTTCGGAAATGCCGGCGGCCGGCGGCGATCCGCAGGTGGTGCGCGTGCTTTTTCTGGCGCATTGCATGAGGCAAAAAGGTTTGTTCGACGCTCTGGAAGGCGTGGTGCTGGCCAATGCGCGTTTGCAGCAGATGAATTCGCCCCTGCGCCTGCAACTGACCGTGGCCGGGGAATTTGTCAACTCGCAAGACCATGCCGATTTCGACCGGCGCGTGTCACAGCTGGCTTCCGAAACTTCCGGGCAAACCCAGGTGACTTATCTGGGATTTGTCGGCGGCGAGGCCAAAGTCCGGGCGTTTGCCGAATGTGACTGTTTTTGTTTCCCGACCTATTACCACGCCGAGAGCTTCGGCCTGGTGGTGGTGGAAGCCATGGCCTTCGGCCTGCCGATTGTCACCACCCGCTGGCGGTCCATCCCCGAAATCATGCCGCCGGATTATCCCGACCTCGTGAATCCGCAGTCACCGCCGCAGATTGCCGAAGCGCTGATCCGGCTGATGTCGGAACGCTCCGCCGAACTCATGCGCAAACATTTCATCAACCGCTTCACGCTCCAAGCCCATCTTGCCGCCCTTGCCGCCGCGCTTCACAGCGTGGAAACGCCAGCCACAAACCCGCTGCCGAAATGAAAAAACGGCATCCGCCGGGGCCGCCATTTTTTCGGCCGGGTATTTTTCGTGCATTTCGTGGTTTCTGAAATTGTTTCCGTCCGCTAATCTTTCCGCGAGTGAAAATCGGCCTGCTCCAGCTCAATCCGACCATTGGCGCGTTCGCGGCGAACCGCGAAAAACTGCTGTCCGCCTACGCGCGGGCCGTTGCCGGCGGCGCGGAATTCGTTCTCGCGCCGGAACTTTTCCTCTGCGGCTACCCGCCGCGCGACCTGCTCCACCGCGACGATTTCGTCGAGGCCAGCCTGACCGCGCTCGCCGAAACCGCCGGCCAGATCGGCGCGGTGCCGCTCTGCGTCGGCTTCGTGGACCGGAACTCCGAGCGGCCCGGCCGCGCGCTCCGCAACGCCGCCGCCGTTTTGCAGCACGGCAAAATCATCTGGCGCACGACGAAAAGCCTGCTGCCGACCTACGACGTTTTCGACGAGGACCGTTATTTTGAACCGGCGAAAAAAGTGGAGCCGTTCATTTTCAACGGCCGCCGGCTCGGCATCACGATTTGCGAGGACATCTGGAACGACGAGGATTTCTGGCCGGAGCGTTTGTATCGCAGCGACCCGGTGAAAGAACTGATTGCGCAGGGCGCGGAAATCATTTTGAACATTTCCGCCTCGCCGTGGCACGACGGCAAGGAACGCACGCGGTTGGAAATGCTCCGGCGCGTGGCGCGCGATGAAAAAGTTCCGCTCGCGCAGGTCAACGCCGTCGGCGCGAACGATGAATTAATTTTCGACGGCCACAGCGTCGCGCTGGATGCCGGCGGCCAACTGCTCGCGCTCGGCCGGGGTTTTGCCGAGGATATTTTGGTGGTGGATTTGGAACAGGAAGTCCAAAGTCCAAAGTCCAAAGCCCAAAGTCCCGCCGAATTTCCGCCGCACGAACCGCTCCTTTTTTCGGCGCTGGCGCTGGGCGTGCGCGATTATGTCCGCAAATGCGGATTCAAATCAGTGCTCGTCGGATTGTCCGGCGGCATTGATTCCGCGCTGGTCGCGGCCATCGCCGCCGATGCGCTCGGCGCGGAAAATGTCCTCGGCGTCTCGATGCCCGCGCGCTATTCCAGCAGCGGCAGTTTGACCGACGCGGAGAAACTCGCGTGCAACCTCGGCATCCGCTACGAAGTTTTGCCGATTGAGCCGGTGTTCAAATCTGTCGAGGCGCAGTTGAAAAAAGTTTTTGCCGGCACCAAACCAAACGAGGCGGAGGAAAACATCCAGTCGCGCCTGCGCGGCGTTACGCTGATGGCGCTCTCCAACAAATTCGGCGCGCTTGTTTTGACGACCGGCAACAAGTCGGAAATGGCCGTGGGCTACTGCACGCTTTACGGCGACATGTGCGGCGCGCTGGCGGTCATCGCGGATGTGTTCAAAACGGACGTCTATAAAATCGCGCGCTGGGTGAATCGCGAGCGCGAAATCATTCCGGCGGATTCCATCACCAAGCCGCCGAGCGCGGAGCTGCGGCCGGACCAGACGGATCAGGATTCGCTGCCGCCGTATGAAATTCTCGACGCGATTCTGGATTTTTACGTCGTGAAAAATCTGGGCAAAGCGGAAATTATTTCGCACGGATTTGATGCGGCGGTGGTCAATGACGTGGTGAACAAAATCACATTCAGCGAATACAAGCGCCGCCAGGCCGCGCCGGGCCTGAAGGTTTCGCCGCGCGCGTTCGGCATGGGCCGGCGGATTCCCGTGGCGCAAAAGTTTCGGACGAAGGTTTGACACCGTAAATTCGTTCGCCCAATCTTAAAAGTTCAAATCTGACAACCAGCAGGAATGCCAAACACCATTTTGCCCGGACTTAAATGACGTTTTCGATCATCACGCCGAGTTTCCGCAATTCGGAATGGCTCAAGCTCTGCATTGCCTCCGTGGCCGACCAGCAAGGCGTGGAACTGGAACACATCGTGCAGGATTCGTGCTCGGACGACGGCACGCAGGACTGGCTGCCGCACGATTCGCGCGTGAAAGCCTTCATCGAAAAAGATGCCGGAATGTATGACGCGGTGAACCGCGGCTACCGCCGCGCCACCGGCGAAATCCTGGCGTATTTGAATTGCGACGAGCAATACCTGCCGGGCGCGCTCGCGGCGGTGCAGAAGTTTTTCGCGGAAAATCCGCGCGTCGAAGTTGCGCTGGCCGGCAGCATCATCACCAACGGCGACGGCGGTTACATCTGCCACCGGCATTCGCTGGTGCCGACGCGGCAGCAGATCTGGTTCCGGTTTCCGATGCTGACGAGTTCCATTTTCATCCGCCGCAAAGTGGTGGCGGAGCGCGGGATTTTTTTCGACCCGCAGTGGCGCGACCTCGGCGATTTGCACTGGATCATCGCGCTGTTGAAAAACCGGGTGCCGATGGCGGTGTGCGACACGTTCACCTCCGCGTTCGCCGACACGGGCGAGAACATGAACCTGAAACCGAACGCCCGGCGGGAAAAGGCCGCGACCGCGAAGATGATTCCCGCGTGGGTGCGGCTGCTCAAGCCGCTGTGGATTGTGAAGCATCGCCTGCGGCGGCTGGGCGCGGGGCATTTCAAGCTGGCGGCGACGAGCTACGAAATTTACACGCGGCAAAACCCGGACCGGCGCGTAAAGATTGACGTGCCGAAGCCCACGGCGGTCTGGTGGAACCGGCTGTGAATTTTGAGCGATTTGCCATGAAGCCAAAAAACACGTTTCGTTCCAATGGCTTGGTTGGTTTCTATCGCTTTTGGCATGGGCGGCTGCACTTGAAGGGTGCCGGTTTTCTCCTCCGTCATTGCGCGCGTTTTTTCCGGGAGCTGGAACATTATCAACTGGAAGTGCCGGGCGTCGGCCGCCTGACGGTGAATTTGCGGGATGGCTCTGGAATGGCGTGGCTCAATTATTCCCTCGGTGAAAGCGGACACGAGGATGGACTGATTTCCGCCCTCAAAAAACTGGCGCCGAAGAACCCGGTGTTGTGGGACATCGGCGCCAATGCCGGTTTCTTTGTCGCCGCCCTCGTCAAAAACCTGGGTGAATACAGTGAAATCAGGATGTTTGAGCCTAATCCAAAACTCATGCCCGGCCTGTCGGAACTGGTCGGCTGCCTGCCCCAAACCCACGCGCACAACCTCGCCTTTTCCGACGTTCCCGGAAATCTGGTTTTGCACATCCCGCCAGGCGACAGCACCACGGCTTCACTGACGCCCAAGCCGGGTTCCACGCCGGTTGCCGTGGAATGCACCACCGGCGATATTTTTTTACAGGCCACCGGAGCCGCCGACCCGGACGTGATCGTGATTGACACCGAAGGAAACGATGCCCGCGTCATCATGGGGTTGAAGGAATTGATCAAACGAAAACGGCCGGTCATTTTTTTTGAAAACCTCTTCCTGAACGAAACGGTTGTCCGGGCAGCGCTCCCGGACAATTACAAACATTTTACCGTGGATGATCGGACCGGGGAATTGATTGACAAGCTCGACTCAAGCCGGGGCCACAACTCGGTGTTCATTCCCCAATAATGAATTCCGCTCAAAATTTGAGACCACTGGTTTTGAAGAGCGGCGCGATTGATTTTTTCAAATTGCCATGAAGATTCTGCTCTCGACCTATTCCTGTTTTCCGTGCCTGCTCTCCGAGCCGGGTTGCGCCTGGCGCGCCATCCACGAGGCGCTGCGCGAACACGAAGTCTGGGCCGTCATCGCCGACACGCATCGTCATCGCGAACTCACCGAACCCTGGCTCGCCGAAAACCACATCCCGAATTTTCACCCCGTTTTCATCCGGCTCCCGCCCGCGCTCCAATGGATCAGCTACCGCAAGTCCACGGCGCCGATTTATTATCATTTCTGGCAGGAAAACCTCCGCCACGTCGTCCGCGAACTGCATCAGAAAATTAACTTCGACCTCGTCCACCATGTCACCTACGGCCGCTATTGGTCGCCGAGCGGACTGCGGGAATTGAATCTGCCGTTCATCTGGGGGCCGGTCGGCGCGGCGGAAACGCCCCCGCGCGAATTCGTCCGCGAACTGCCGCTGCGCTACCGCCTGAGCGAAGCCCTGCGCGACGGCGCGCGGAATTTTTGCGAACAAACCGCCGCCGTGCGCGACACCGCGCAGGCCGCGACCATCGCCATCGGGGTCACGCGCGAAACCTGCGCCGCGCTCCGGCGACTCGGCGCGCGGCGCGTCGAACAGTTGCCGCAGATCGCCCTGACCGACGCGGAATCGGCGCAGTTCGCCGCGCTGCCGCCGCCGCCGCCCGGCCCGTTCCGCGCCCTCTGCATTGGCCGGCACGTTCACTGGAAAGGCTTTCATCTCGCCATCCGCGCCTTCGCCCAATTCGCCAAAGGCAATTCCGACGCCGAGCTGTGGATCGTCAACACCGGGCCGTTCCGCTCCGAACTGGAAAAAACGGCGGCCCAGACGGGCCTGGCCGGCCGCATCAAGTTTCTCGGCAACCTGCCCGCCTATGCCGACGTGCTGGACCGGCTGGGCCGGTCCCATGTGCTGTTGCATCCGGCGCTGCACGAAGGTTTCGGCAACGTCTGCCTGGAAGCGCTGGCCGCCGGCCGGCCGGTCGCGTGTCTGGACATCGGCGGACCCGCCTCGCAGATCACGCCGGAAACCGGCTTTGCCGCCCCCGCCACCAACCCGGCGGAGGCCGTCGGCGCGCTGGCGGATTTTCTTACGAAAATTGACCGCGACCGGACGCTGCTCGCCACCATGTCCACGGCGGCGCGGTTGCGGGTGCAAAACCATTTCACCATGCGCGTGGTCAACGAAACCATGCGCCTGTTTTACCGCGAGGCGGTGGCGCAGCACGGTTCGTAATTCACGCGCCAGGGCGGGTCCGTCAATCCGGCGGCATCGGTTGAAAAAGCTGGAAGATAATTTGGAAGTTGCGGGAGCGCGCTTTGAAAAGTTTCTGTCCAACTTTCCGCAACCGTGGTTTAATCACGCCTGCATCCCTCATCATTTATGAATTCATCCGCTCAACTTTTAACGAAGCACTGCCGGCTGTTTTCGCTTGGGCTGGCGGTTTGGTGCCTGGCGAATGTCGCGACCGGCGGCGAAACTGCGCGCCAGCAAACTCTGCTCTCCGGCGCGGACTGGCAGTTCACCGGTGCCGGCGCCGCCGCCACTTTGCCGGAGGTGGGCGCAAATGATTTTGCCGCCGCGCTGTGGCAGCCGGTGAGCGTGCCGCACGTTTTCCAAACGCGCGCCCATTTTGCGGACCTCACGCAAGGCTGGTATCGCCGCAATTTTTCCGTGCCGCCGGAATTTTCCGGCAAACGGTTTTACCTCGTGTTTGAAGGCGCGGCGACGATTGCGGATGTTTATGTGAACGGCAAACATCTCGGCCAGCATCGCGGCGCTTACACCCGATTTGTTTTTGACGCGACGGACAAAATGAAATTCGGCGGCAAAAACGAACTCGCCGTCCGCGTGGACAATAATCCCCAAAACACCACGGACTGTTTGCCCAGCGGCAACCGGCTTTACACCGTCTGGGGCGGGCTTTACCGGAAAGTCTGGCTGGTCGCCACCGATCCGCTGCACGTTGACCTGGAAGATTACGCCTCGCCCGGCGTTTACCTCACGC
>Ga0182030_10002788_pt1 | contig 37247 bp, 36 predicted proteins | sample 812S3MmetaG_FD_121299 | JGI IMG/M metagenome (GOLD analysis project Ga0182030, IMG submission 121299) | Permafrost microbial communities from Stordalen Mire, Sweden - 812S3M metaG (Illumina Assembly) | ecosystem: Environmental > Terrestrial > Soil > Wetlands > Permafrost | place: Sweden...
ATGCCGCGCCAACTGCGAATCGATTTTCCTGGAGCCATGCACCGGAGATGTTGGATAACAAATGCACCAATCTATGGCCTGACCCCTAATTCAGCCACGAATACCAGAGGCGCTGGAGGCGCCGTTTCTGATATTTTTCCAAAGCCACTGGAAGCTAAAACGATGGTTGATGATAAGCCACCTACCAGAATAAGTGTAGTCTCAAACACGGGAATAGCGTACAATCTACTGGGACAACCTGTCACCAATGCGCCTGGAGAAGCGGGCGCAGAAACTGGTTTCGTGATTCGTGTGTTTCCGACAAATGTGCCATTTTCTTACCTCTATTTCAGAGAGCTTCCCGGTGTCGCGACAAACGTGACAGGCTGTTTCGCTAATACAAATTGCTACACTAATTCGCCGAACCCCAATGTGCCCACAAATATGGCAAACATCGGTCACACGACAGCGGGCCATTGGGTCAATACACACAACGATAACATCTACAATGATTCAATTTGGAGTCCGCCAATTTACCCCCCATATAGTGCCGGGAGTTTCGAGTGGGCGATTTCGAATATCTGGACGCTGAATACGAACACGGGAACGCAAAGCAACTTCGTGATGACTTACGAGACTTTTTCCGTTGATTCGAACGGAACTGTTACAATTACAAAATTCGGCAATCACGGTGTCAGCCGTCAAACTAATGGTGTAACGACGAACTGGTAATTTATGAAGAAAAACCTTGTTTTAGCTGTTATGGCTTTAATGATCGCATTTACGGAAGCCGCGATAGGTGATCCACCAGCCGGGCGGGTTATCGGCTGGGGTTACAATGTTGGTGGAGGCCTTTTTGGTTTGTACACCAACTGTGATTCAATCGGCTATGTCAGGATCCGAGGCCAAGAGCTGACTAATGTCGTTGCAATTGCCGCTGAAACCTACCACGCCATGGGACTCAGAAGTGACGGGACGGTCGTAGCATGGGGGGCGGAACCTTACCATACTGTGATGAATATCCCGCCAGGCATGACCAACGTCATGGCCATTTCGTTAGGAGGAGTTCATAGCCTCGCATTGACACACGACGGCCAGGTTGTTTGCTGGGGTGATGATGAATCCACAAACGTGCCGACCGGCCTATCAAATGTGGTCGCCGTGGCCGGTGGTGGCTCGGACACGATTGCACTCAGGCGAGACGGAACGATTGCAAAGTGGGGAAGCCCGTACGGTTCACCGCCAGCAGGGTTGAGCAATGTCGTTGCCATCGCCACAGGCTTGGATGATCTTGCCCTTCGCGAGGATGGAACTATTGTCGAGTGGCCAAGATACTATGCGGATGATCCGTACAGCATGCCTCCGGGCTTGACGAATGTCATTGCCATTGCATCGAGGGCCACTCACGCACTCGCGCTCAAGAAGGACGGAACCGTTGTGGCCTGGGGATGGATGTCGGGAGATTTCATGAATCCGAATTACGGGCAAATGAATGTTCCCTCTGGTTTGAGCAATGTGGTGGCGATTGCTGGGGGGCCTGCAATCAGTATGGCACTGAAGAAGGATGGGAACGTGGTTGTATGGGGTGACAACCACCACCATCAGGTTGATCTTGCCGCCGGCCTGAGCAACATCGTAGCAATAGCCGCCGGCCAGAATTTCTGCCTCGCCATCCAAACCAACGGCACATTGGTCGAAACCAACATCCCGCCAACCCCAATCAAGCCATGAGATTCCGCGGCACCCCACACTTCGTTTCTCCCCTTGACAACCTGAGCTAATATGCTAAACTTCTCCCCGTGAGCGCGAGAAGTGCAGATGCGGTCGGCAACGGGACTGCGGCAGGGCGGGGCACCGCCAGCCCAATCCCGACGGCCCCTTTTCACCCTCCCGCCATACCTGACCAATTTACTCATGTTAGCGATCCAGCGCCAAAAACCCCTGTTGCCCCTGTTTTTGATCGCGTTATTCTCATATTTGCGAAAAATAGTCGCAAGTGCCTGAGCATGAACAACTTACACACAGAATCGAGTTTTTTCCAATCCAGCCTAATCAAGGCTAATCAAGGCTAATCGTGGTATTCTCCAGGACTGCAATGGCCACAAATCCATCATTTCCATACCTGACAAGATCACTTAGGATTGCGCCCTCGGCGGAGGTTAAATTAGGGGTCAAATTAGGGGTCAGGCCATAGATTGGTGCATGCCGGTGTCAGGTCTTTTGACCCTGTTTGCCGACGATGGTGACGGCGTAAACCCATGCCGGTGTGAACCCGTGTTTTGGTTGGCTTACCCGGAATCCTCCCGGCGAGACCGCAGCGTATTGTTCCACTCTTCAACACTGCGTTGGAAGGTCAAATGGTGGCCCCCGACGCTTCGGGTGCAGGATTAATTTCGGGAACCCCTCCCCATGAACCGAAGGAGAACCTTCTCTCTCCAACCCTCCCCTCCACAAGTTTGTGGCGGGGAGGGAGAAGAATTGCTGCCCTGCGCGCCCATGCTTCGTTTCTTCATTTCTCCCCTTGACACCCTGAGCTAATATGGTAATCTTCTTCCCGTGAGCGCCAGAAACGCAGACGCGGGCGGCAGCGGGGCGGCGGTGGGGTGGGGCGGAATCGCTTCAACTCCCACGGCCTTTTTCGCCGTTCCGCCATACCTGACCAATTTACTCATGATTGCCATTTCGGCCCCAAGACTCGTATTTTTGACCGCGTTATGCTCATTATTGCGAAGAATGGCGAAGAATAGTCACAAGTGCCTTTCCATGAACAACTTACATGCAAAATCGGGGTTTTCCGAGTCCCGTTCAATCAAGGCTAATCAAGGTTAATCAAGCCTAATCAAGGTATTTTTTTAAATACAAATGGCCCCAAATTCGTCATTTCCATACATGACAAGTTCACTCAGGATTGCCCCCACTGCGGAGGTTCGAATCGCTTGGGGCGTTGCCTTTGAATCAGCGAATCACAAGCCGGGCAAAAGTCCTCCGAAGACGGGACCTCATGGATGACCCCTGGACAGCACCCGGCAACGGGAAAACAGCTTGCAACTTTTGGCATTGGGCGGGTTAATAGAGGTGAAACGGCCTGTTTGGCCGCGCAGCTATGGCGCAATTTAATTACAAGGCCCGAAAACGTTCCGGCGAGGTGGTCACGGGCATCCTGGAGGTGGCCGATCGCGGGGCCGCGCTCGTGCAAATTGAGCGGCTGGGCTTGTTCCCCATCGCGGTGGACGCGCCCAATGCCGCGGCAGCCGGGGCCTCGCAAAAACCGGCGTCGGCAAACACGGCGTGGATGGAGTTCCTGCCGCCGACCCTGCGGCAGCACTTGCAAAAGCAGCGGAAGCCAAAATTGCAGGAGTTGGCGACTTTCACCAATCAGCTCGCCAATTTGCTCAAGTGCGGCATGCCGCTCACGGTCGCGTTGAACAGCATGACCCACTTGGAAACCAAGGGCATCCCGGCGGATGTGAGCCGGCAGCTCAAGCAGGATGTGATGGAAGGCAAGGGGCTGTCGGAGGCGATGGCCAAACAACCCGTCATCTTTTCGGATCTGTATATCAACATGGTGCGGGCCGGCGAGCAAAGCGGAGCGCTGGTGGAGGTCTTGCGCCGGATGGCGGACCATTTCGAGCGCTTTGCCGAGGTGCGCTCCAAGTTCACTTCGGCCCTCATCTATCCGGCGTTTGTCTGCGTCGTGGGGATCGGGATTTGCATTTTCTTTATGACGGTCATGCTCCCGACGTTTATGTCGCTGTTTCAAGGGCTGCCCATCCAGCTCCCGCTGGCGACGCGGATGTTGATTAAATCCAACGATTTTATCAAGCATTGGGCTTGGCTGATGGGCGTCCTCCTGATTGTGGCGGCCATCATTTTCGGCCGTTTTAGGTCCTCGGAGGAAGGCAGGTTCAAGATTGACAAGTGGAAGATGAACATGCCGATCGTGGGCAAGGTGGTGTGTCTTCACCTGTTCGGCCAGTTCTCGCGCACGCTGGCCACGCTGCTCCAGAATGGCGTGCCCGTCTTGAACGCGCTGGAGATTACAGAGCAGGTCATCCCCAACCGCGTTCTCAAACAAGCCATCGCCAAGACGCGCCAGGACGTCACGGACGGGAAAACCATCGCGCAACCGCTGGCGCGCAGCAAGGTCTTTCCCCAGCTTATGGTGGATTTGATAAAGATCGGGGAGGAGACCGGTGACGTTCCAGGATCGCTGGCGAACCTGGCGGACACTTACGAGAGCCAGCTCAACATCGGCCTCAAGGTGATGACCAACATGATCGAGCCGGTCATCATCTGTGTCATGGCTGTGTTTGTCGGTTTTTTGCTGATTGCCGTTCTCCAGGCCCTTTTCTCGGTCGTCTCCAACATCAGCGTCCATTGAAACCCAGCCCTCCATTTTCGGTCCGGCCGGCAACGGGGCGCGCCGGCGGTTTTACGATGATTGAGTTGATGGTGGTGATTGCGATCATGGCCATCACTCTGACGATCGGCGTGCCGGCCTTTGTGCGCGCCCTTCACAAGGAGGGCATGCGCAAGGCGCAGTCCGATCTCCTCGAGGCCTGCCAGAAGGCGCGCGCGGGAGCCATCCTTAATAACAAGCCCCAGGAGCTAATCATCAAGACGATGGAAGGCACCATCACAGCGCCCGGGGCCTTTCCGCTCACGACGCTTCCCGAGGGAATCAGGATCGGGGACGTTACCGTTAATGATGTCCTCAAAGGAGCGGATGAAGACGAGGTGGTCGTGGTCCGGTTTTTTCCCAAAGGCACCAGCGACGACTTTAGCATTGTCATCCGCAACGACAAGGACGGCACGGAATTCATGCTCTGGCTTGACCCGGTGACGGCCCTGGCGGATTTTAAGACGACACAATGAAAGTGAACGAGAACCATTGCGGGAGCCGGATGCCGGGTCTTAATCTTAATCCTAATCCTAATCTCGATCAGCAAGAGAGGCAGAGATTAAGATTAGGATTAAGATTAAAAGCGGATTCGCAAGAAAGTGGTATGCGCCCGAAGGCGACAGTGGCATTCACGCTCCTGGAAGTGATGATTGCATCCGCGATCTTTTTTATGGCGATATTCGCGATTCTGAGCGTGATGAGCAACTGCCTGCACGCGGCGTCGCTTTTGCAAAGGAACGCCCCGACCCCCGCAATGGCCGTGGCCAAGCTCTCGCTGACCAACAAGCTGGAGGAGGTCTCGCAAGCCGGAGATTTCGGCGACATTTACCCCGACTACCGGTGGGAACTCACTCCCAGCGAGGTCATGACCAACGGCCTCTTTCAAGTGGACGTGACGGTTTTTCACGAAGGCCAGGTCTATTCCACGATGAGCATCCTACTGTTCCGGCCTGATTCGGCCCGGAAATTCTGAATGTGATTATGAAACGGCCGAACCACCCAATTGGCGACCGCCGCCGGGGATTTACTCTGGTGGAGATTCTGGTGGCGGTGTCGCTGCTCATGCTGGTTATGACCAGCATTTTCGCGTGCTGGAAGGCCATCGTCAGCGGCACGCGCGTCGGGGAAACGGTGGCCGCATCGGCCCAGCGCGCGCGGGCCAGCATGAAGGCGGTTGAGGATTCGCTCAACAATATCGAAATTTCGACGCCCAACATCCGGTTTTATTATTTCCTGGCCGACACCTCCGAACCCCAGTACGCGTCATTGAGCTTTGCCGCGCGCCTGCCGTCCTCCTTTCTCGGCTCGGATTACTTTGGGGACCAGGTTTTGCGCCGGGTGACTTTCGATGTGGAAAAGGACGCGGACCTGAAGCTGAACCTGGTGATGACGCAGTATCCGCTGCTGGCCATCCCTAATGATCAGTATCCTCCCAAGTCCATCGTCCTCGCGCGCGACGTGAGCGCGTTTGTATTGGAGTTTTGGTCCCCGAAGGAAGACGACTGGCTTGTTGATTTCGACAAGACCAATGAAGTGCCGCCGATGATCCGCATCACTCTCGGCACCGGCCATTCGGCCAAGGATCCAAGGGTTCCGCTCGAGGTCGTTTCGCGGGTCGTCAGGCCAATTGCGGTCGCCCACAAGTGAAAACTCTCCTCCCAAAGTCCAGTCCTCCGCGCGCCATCGCTCTGATGCTGGTGATGATGGTCATTTTTGCCCTCACCGTCATTGTCGCCGCCTTCGCCTACTCGATGTCCGTCGAGATGCGGCTGGCGCAGATCACGGATTACGACTCGGAACTGGAATGGATGGGCCGCTCCGGCGTGGAATTGGCCCGTTACGCCCTGGCAATGAAGTGTCCGGACCAGAGGGACATTGACTCGCTCAATCAGTTCTGGGCCGGCGGAACCTCGCCTTGCAGCAACGAAGTGCCTCAGTTCTCCCTGACCGATTACCGGCTAGGCCACGGAACTATAACCGTCACCATCACCGATATGGAGCGGAAATTCGATATCAACCTCGTGACGGCTCGGACCGCCCCTCAATTGGACATCCTGCAAAAGGCGCTCGCCGAAGCGGGCGTGACCGACCCGGCCGAGGCGGGCACGATCATTGATTCCATCCTCGACTGGGTCAGCACGGCGTCGGAAGCCCATATCAATGGCGCGAAGGACGAGTATTACAACAGCCTCAGTCCGCCCTACTTCTGCAAGAGCGGCCCCATAGACGACCTGTCGGAGCTGCTGCTCATCAAGGGCATCACCCCGGATATCTACTGGGGACCCAACTCCACCAACCACCCGCCCGCCGCCTACCAGAAAAAGGGATTCGATCACACGCCGCACTCCACCAAGAGCCGCTTCGCCAACGAAGCCAACGATGTGCCCAACCCGGTCGGCCTCGTCGAGCTGTTCTCCCCCTATGGCAACAAGCTCAACATCAACACCGCCTCCGCCAAGACCCTCCAGCTCCTTCCGGGCATGGACGCCAATACCGCCCAGCAGATCGTCGAGCAGCGCGCCGGGCCGGATGGCGTTGATGGCACGGACGACGACGTCCCTTTCCACTCGGTGAATGAATTTAACAATGGCCTCCCCGCCGGCATGCCGCCCGGCGTCATGCCGCCAGGGGGCGCGCCACCCAGGGGCGCGTCGCCCGGACAGCTAGGAAACAATCCGGCCGGAGGCGCGATTGTTCCCGGGGCGGCGGTTCCTCCCGGCGGCGTTCAAGGCGCGCCCCCGGCGGGCGGGGCGGCCGCGCGGCTCAACACTTATTGCGACGTGCGCAGCTACGTGTTTGATGTTCATGTGGTTGCCGAAATCAACGGCGTCAAACGCACTTTCATTGGCATCATCAGCCGCGGCCAAAACCCCAGCCAGATCCAGTGCATCCGCTTCTATTGGGAAGAATAAGGACCATCAATCGCGCGCTCAATCGCAGGTTGACTCCGGCAGGAAAAAGCGACACTTTCTCGCGGTGAACACGCGCAATAATCCAACCGGACCGGGCCGATACAAGCCGGCCTGTTTCCCGCGGCTTTTTGTTTTGGCCGCGCTTCTGACAATCCTGCCTTGCGGCGGTGCGGCGCGGGCAGCCGAGGGGGCAGGGGAGAAGCCGCCCCTGTGGAGGGACCCGGCGCAACCGCTGGAGGCGCGCGTGCGCGACCTGGTGGGACGAATGACACTCGACGAAAAGGCGCGCCAGGTCTGCAATGTGGCCCCGCCGATTCCCCATCTGGGCCTGCCGGCTTACGATTATTGGAACGAATGCCTGCACGGGATCGGCCGCAACGGGACTGCGACGGTCTTTCCGCAGGCGATCGGCATGGCGGCGAGTTTTGACCCGGCACTGTTGCACACGGTGGCCGACGCGATTGCGACGGAAGGACGGGCCAAAAACCGCGAATATGCCGAACGGCATAACGGGGACAACACGAATTACAATGGGCTGACGTTTTGGTCTCCGAATATCAACATCTTCCGCGATCCGCGCTGGGGCCGGGGCCAGGAAACCTACGGCGAGGATACGTTCCTGACGGGTCGAATGGCCGTCGCGTTCATTCAGGGATTGCAGGGGGACGACCCGAAGTATGTAAAGGCCATGGCGTGCGCGAAACATTTCGCCGTTCACAGCGGGCCGGAGGAGACCCGGCACACCTTCGATTCGGAGCCGTCGGAACGGGATTTTTACGAGGTTTATTTGCCGCAATTCGAGGCGGCGGTGAAGGAGGGCCATGTGGGCGCGGTGATGGGGGCGTACAACCGGATTTACGGGACGCCTTCGTGCGCCAGCCCCCTGTTGTTGAGCAATTTGCTGCGTGGCGATTGGGGGTTCAAGGGCCATGTCGTGTCGGATTGCAATGCCATCCAGGACTTTTTCTACGGACACGGTTTTTCGCCGACGATTGAGGCCGCCTCGGCGATCGCGGTGAGGACGGGTTGCGATCTGTGTTGCGGAATGGAGTACCGCCAACTGGCGGACGCCGTCCATGACAAGCTGCTCAATGAGAGCGAACTGGACACGGCGGTCGGGCGGATTCTGGAGGCGCGGTTCCGCCTGGGGATGTTTGATCCGCCGGCGCTGGTTCCGTACGCCAAAATCCCAGCGAACGATTACGACACTCCGGAAAATGACGCGCTGGCGCTGAAGATGGCGCGCGAGTCTGTCGTGCTGTTGAAGAATGACGGGCTTCTGCCCCTGGACCGTGCGAAATACCGCAAGTTCGCCGTGATGGGTGTCAACGCGGTGTACACCAACACGCTTTTGGGCAACTACGAGGGCGAGCCGTCGCACCCTGTGACGTTCCTGGCGGGCATCGCGACTCTTTTGGGGACCAACGCGCAGTGCAGCTTCACGCCCGGCTGCCCGCGGGCGCCTTATGTCAATGATCCGAACCATCAGGCTTACGAGGACGCGCGGCTCAAGGCGCTCGAGCTGGCGCAAACGGTGGACCTGATCATCTATGTGGGCGGGATCGGGCCGGATTTGGAGCGGGAATTTTGGAGGTCACCAATTGAAGGGTTTAATTATGGAGACCGGACGCGGATCGAAATGCCGCCGATCCAGACGGAGTTCCTGAAGGCGTTGAAGGCGACCGGCAAGCCGGTGGTGCTCGTCAACTGCAGCGGCAGCGCGATCGCGATGCCGTGGGAGACGGAGAATTTGCGGGCGATTGTGCAGGCATGGTATCCCGGCCAGGAAGGCGGCAGGGCTGTGGCCGAGGTTCTGTTCGGCGAAGTCAACCCGGCGGGCAGGCTGCCCGTGACGTTTTACCGGAGCACCGCGGATCTGCAGCCGTTCCAGGATTATTCGATGACGAACCGCACTTACAAGTATTTCAAGGGCAAGCCGCTGTACGCCTTCGGCCACGGCTTGAGCTACACGCAGTTCAAGTACGACGCCGCGCAGCTCGACAAGATAACAGTCAGTACTAATGACACGCTGCATGTGAAGCTCGACCTCGCCAACACCGGGGCGCGGGACGGGGATGAAGTGGTCCAGGTCTATTTCCGCCATGTCAAGTCATCGGCGTTGCAGCCTGCGGAGGCCCTGTGCGGATTTGCCCGCGTGGCGGTCGCGGCCAAACAGACCGCTCACGTGGACATCCCGGTGCCGGTCAGGGAGCTTCGTTACTGGGACACAGCCAACTCGGACCCTAAGCAGCATCATTATGTGGTGGAGGCCGGCGATTATGAGATTCTGGTTGGGTCTGCATCGGATGATATCCGCGCGAGGCTGCCGTTGCGGGTGGGGGGACAATGAAATCGCGGGATGCGCGGTTGAGTTTTTGGTTCCCGTTTGCCGGGGCCTCGTTGTTCATTTTGTCGGCGGCGGGAGGAGCAACCAAAGCGGCCGGGCGGCCGATCCTGATGTACACGCTCGTGGGGATTACGACATTGATTTTCGCGGGCGGACTGGTTTTCGGAGTTGCCGCGTTGCGCCGGATGAAAGCGCAAGGCGGCCCGGGCGACCCGGCGCGGGCGGTCTGCGGAGTGGCGCTCAACGGTGTGTTGATCGGGCTGATGTTGTGGCTGGCCGGCTTCCTGGTTTATGATGCGCGCCGGACACAGCGGGCAATGGAGGCGGCAATGGAGCTTGAGGCGCGGCAGTGGACGGCGAAGGTCGGCGGAGGCGCGGCCCTGGAAAAGGCGCTGGCCGACGTTGCCAGCCAGAATTTCGGGTTGCAATTGCGCTGGTTGCAGGGAAGTTACGATGACGCGTGGGCCGCGCTCACCAATCCTCCCGTCCTCGAAATGGCCCAGGTGAAAAGCCGCGCGGATTTGCGCGCGCGTGAGCAGAAGGTGGGCCGTCTGATCCAGGCCGCAAAACAGTTGCAGGAGTTCGCCGAGAACATGCCGGACTATTACAGGCGGGAATTGGCAACGCACAAGTTGTCGCCCGAAGCGCGGGAGACGGAAAAGCGGCAGTTCATGTCCGAGCTGGCGGCGGTGAGTCCGACGATCATCGCGTTGCGCCGCGCGGAAGTGCGCGAGGCCGAGTCCCTGTTGCGGGTGGTCCGGCTGTTCGAGGTGAACTGGGGGCTTTGGGAATACAATCCCGCCACCCACGAGGTTGTTTTCAAAAAACCGGGCCTGGCAGATGACTACACCATAGCGCATCAGGAGTTTGACGGAGTCTCGACCGAAGCGCAGAACCTGAAGCGCCAGCTCAGAACCGGCGGCCAGTGAGCCGGGGGTTGGAAAAGTAGCGGATGGCTTCGGCGCAGAGGGCGGCGATTTGGAGGGCCATGGTTTCGGCGTTGAATTGCGCCACAACGGCCTTGCGACCTGCCTCGCCCAGGGCGCGCGCGCGGACGGAGTCCAAGAGCAGCAATTCGAGGGCGTCGGCCAGCGAGTTTAGGTCGTGGGGATCGCAAAGAAGGCCGCCTCCGGTGGCTTGGACGATTTCCGGGAAAGCGCAGCGGGCGGGCTGGACGATGGGAACGCCCGACGCGAGGGATTCAATGAGGTAAAGGCCGAATGGCTCACTGTAAATGGCGGGCACGGAGAAAACGGAGAGGGTGCGCAAAAAATCCAGCTTCGCGGCGCGGGACGGGTTGGGCACAAAATCCACGTCGCCTGCCACGCCCGCCTTTTCGAGACGCCCCCGCAACTCCTTCACCACAATCTGGTCCGCCGGCCCGCAACTGCCGCCGATGCGAAGTTTGAGATTCTTGACGCGATCCCGTTTTTTGAGGAGGAGGAAGGCGTCAACAAGTTTGTCGAGTCCCTTCTCGCGGCACATCCGCGCGAAAAAACCGAGGGTCGGCAATTGGGAAATTGCGGATTGCGGAGTGCGGATGGCGGACCCGCCGTCGCTTCGCTTTGGCGCGGCAAGTTGCGGATTGGCCGGAGCCGTCAGTGAGGCTGGAGTCAGTGAGCCGGTGAGTTCTGAATTTCCACTCACTGATTCACTGATTCGCTCATTCACGACTGCCTTTTCGGATTGCGGATTTGCCGAAAACCCTTCGAGGTTGATGCCGTTGAAGACAACGCGCATACGGTCAGGGGGAAGTTGAAGTCGCTTCTGCATCAGGTCCGCGAAGTAACGGCTGGGGGCGATGAAAAGGTCCACCCCGGCGGCACTCCTGGCCAGGGCCTGCCAGGCCCCCTCGCGCGGGCCGGGCGGCAATGCGTCGAGAAACCAGTCTTCGCCCTGGAAGGTGCATATCACCGGCACACGCAATTCCGACCTCAAGCGGCGCGCCATGCCGATGAGCAGGGCATTGGACAGACAAATCACGTCAGGCTTTTCACTGCGAAGCCAGCGGATCAGTTCGTCCAATTCGCGGGCTTGGTTGCCATCCTCCCCGCGCAACATTGAGAGTGTGATCGGACCGAGATTTTCGGGACGGGTGCGGGTGGCGGGGCCGGCGGCCAGCTTCAACAGCGCGGGCGCGGCCAGCAAACGGCGCAGCCATTGCGGGGAATGTCGGAATAAAGCCGAGTGCTGATCGAGGAAAACACTGATGCCGCCGTAAAAAATCGGCATGCCGGCACTCTGATCCGCCTCGTCCAGCGTCAGCGGCAGGTACAGCGGTGTCATCACCGCCGAATGGCCGAGCCGGCGCAGGGCGGAGACAAGGGCGTTGTCACGCAGACAGGCGCCGCAAAACATTTTGCCGGCGCCGGGCGTGATTTGCACGATGCGCAATGGAGGGGTCCCACCCACGGTTAAAGGGATAACCGGGAAAGGCGAAATGAGAAATGAGAAAGTGGCCGCGGATGGGCGCAGGTCTTAAAACTGCTCGAGTGGCTCATTGTCAATGCCTTGCAACAAGCCCATCGTTCCATCACTCCATAACCCCAACGGGCGCTACTTGATGTAATCCAGGATGGACAGGTTCATGATCATCTCCCCGCTTTCCATGGCCGCTTGATAGGCGGTCTGCGTCTGGTCCAGTTCCGTGAGGGTGGTCGTCAGGTCCGCGCTGGTGAGATTGGACGTCTGCGTGGTGATGTTGGTGCTCAGTTGCGTCGCAGCGGTGTTGGCGGTTTCCAAAGTGGATTGAAGCACGCCGTTGGCCGCGATGTTGGAGACGATGTTGTTTTCGTCCTTGGTCAGGTTGGGGCTGTCGGTGGAGGAGATGGCGCTGGTGTTGCTGGAGAGGAGGTTTTGTTGGAGCGAAATCAGATGGCTGAACAAGTCCGCCCCGGAGCGGCTGTCGGCCAGCAGGCCGGCCGGCCCGGTGCCGGTCGGGTTTTCACCGGGAACCTGCGCCGATGCGGTCTGCCCGGGGCCGATCTGGGTATCCGAGACATCGGTGTTGCCCTTGTAGGTTACGCTGGTGACGTCGTCGCTGGAATCGGTGGCGGCGGAGAAGGGCGCCTGGTTGTTGTTGGTACCGGCGAAGATGTAGTTGCCATTGGAGTCCTTGGTGTTGGCGGCTTGAAGGGCTTCCTGGATCAAACTGCCGACCTGGGTTGCGTAGGTGGAAAGTTGGGAAGAAGAGACGGTGCCTCCGCTGGCTTCAGTGGCGATTTCGCCGGCCTGCTCGGTGATGGTTTGCAGGCTGTTCATGGCGGTGGCGGTGGTGGTGGCGGTGGCCTGAAGCTGGGTGATGTTGCTTTGGTATTGGGTGTTCGAGGAGGCCTGCGATTGGAGGTTGAGCACCTGATTCATCGTGGCAGGATCGTCCTCGGGCAGCGAGACTTTCAAGCCGGTCGTGGACTGGTTTTGCAGTTTAATCTGCTGGCTTTGCAGTTGATTCATCTGCGAAATGAGATTGTCGGTGAACATGCTGCTGGATATGCGCATAGGCTTTGAATGGTATTGGCGGCATTACTTAGTTGATTTTCATGTTAATCACGGTCTCCATCATGGCGTTCAAAGTGCTGACCAGTTGGGCGGAGGCCTCGTAGGCCTTTTGGAACTGCATCATATTGGTCATTTCCTCATCTATGGACACGCCGCTTTCCGAACTGCGCTGGTTGGTCAACGAGGTGCTGATGGCCTGGCTCGTGTTGAGCTGATCGGTAGCGGTGTTAATCGCGTTGCCCAGGTTGGTGACGGTCTGGGCGTAGCTCTGGCTGAAGGTCTGGCCGCCCAGCGCGGCAATGGGCTGGCTGCCCAGGTTGGCCAGGTCCAGCGCGATCTGGGTGTCCCCGTCCGCGCCGGCGGTGCTGCTGGCCTGGAATTGGGAGGGATCGGCGACCAGGGCGCTGTTGACGGCGATGTTGGCGGCGCTGTCGCCGCTGAAGAAGTCCTGCCCGGAGCCGCCGCCAGGCGCGCAGCCCTGCGAATAAATACCATTGACTTGCGTGACGAGTTGCGAGGCGAGCGTGTTGAGGCCAGTCTGGAGGCCGGCCAGCGCCCCGTCGCGGGCGGTGATGTTGCCCGCGATGCTGCCGCCGGTCACGTCCAGTGTTGCGCCGGACGTATTCTTGACGAGGAGGTTGCCGCCGCCGGCGTCATAAGCTTGCAGGTTGTCGGCCACTGAGCCGCCTGTGACGAGCTGATCGGTGCCGAAGCTGACGTTCATGCTGCCATCGGCCTGGGCGCTGGTGGAGATGTTCATCAGGCCGGAGAGGTTCTCGATCGTTTGCTCCCGCGTATCCACCAGATCGTCGGCCGTGCCGCCGCCAGCCTGGGCGACCATGATCTGTTTGTTCAAGGTCGCGATCTGGCCCAAGTCCTGGTTGACCGAAGCGACGTCGTTTTGGATGGACGTGTTCAGATTGCTTTGCACCTGGCTGAGGCTGGCGGAAACCTGGTTGAACTGGTTGGTCACCTCCTGGGCACTTTGCACGACGGTTGCGGGGTCGCCGGAGCCGGTGGTCATGCTGGAAAAGGAATTAAATAAATTGGAGAGCATGGCGGCCAGACCGCTGGAGCTGGATGCGGAAGAACCGGAGGTATTGGTGACTTGTTCGCCCAGATAGGCCTCGGCGTTTTGGAGGGCGGATTGTTGCGTGGAATAATTGGAGGTGACGCTGGTTTCCGATTGTATTTGATTGTCCAGCAGGGCGTCGCGCACCTCGGAAATGGAAACGATCCCCGCCCCCGTGCCTTCCTGGCCCGCCTGCGTATCAATGGATGACGTGGTTTGGACGACCGCCCGCTCCCGGGCGTAGGCGGGGTTGTTGACATTGGCCATGTTCTGTCCGGCCACGGCCATGGCCTCCTGTTGCGTGGCCAGGGAGTTGGATGCCAAATCAAGCGAGCCAAAAAGTCCTATCATAAGTTGGCGGCCCGTCAGCCGACGGCGTTATAGAGCGGGCGCGCGGCGACGAGCTGACCGCGCTTGTGGCCGTTGCCGTTATAGAGGGAAGTTTGACGCGACGGGAACAGCGTGTGCAACAGTTCCTGCATCAATTCCACCGAGCGGCGGAGGAGTACGTGGTTTTGCCGCGCCCGCTGGCGGACCCGGCCGAGCAGATGATTGTTTTCATCCACCAGGGCGCACAGAAGGGGCCGGTAGTCGGGAGGCAGAAGGGGGATCAAATCGGCGAACGGCGCCGAGGCGGTCTGGCGGCAAGCCACCGCGGTGGCGGCGCGGCAACTCTCGCGGTGCTGGCGGGCTTCCTGGATGGCGCCGGCCTGGGCCTGAATAAGGCTGATGGACTCGAAGATTTCGGCGGCGGAGCGGGCTTTGACCTGTTCCTGCTGGCGGTCGAGAAGGGCGAGCATTTCGCCATAGTGCTCCAATTCCTGGCGCAAGGCGGAGATGAGGGGTTCGATACTGTCAGTGGTGTCTTTCATGGATTACCTGCTTTACTATTGCCCAAAGGAGCGGCCAGCGGCGTGAGAACCGGAGGCGTTGGAGATGCGTTGGGAAGGACCTGGCGCGCCAGTTCGTGCTGCAAACTCCGGGCCAGGCCAAAGGAGCCGGAACGGCTGATGCTGTCAGCCAGTTGGTTGTTGATCATGTCGTCATAAATCCCCGAAACTGCTGTGTCCGCCGAGGATGACGGGGCGGCGGATGACTTGCGCGCGTCCTGCAAAATCTGGCGCAGCAGGACGGCTTCAAACTGGCGCGATACCTCCGCCACTTTTTCCTGGGCGGATAGATGCGGGTTTGCGGCCAGATCGTTGAGCGGCACGTCGGCGGCCTTGATTTGCGAATGTATGGCCAGGGAGTTCATATCAGCGAAGGATCAATTCCGCCTGCAACGCGCCCGCCTCTTTCATGGCTTCAAACATGGACATCATATCGCGGGGCGATACACCCAGGGAATTCAGTGCCGCCGCCACCTTTTCCACCGTCGGCATTTCCGGCAGAGCCATCAGCGCGCCCTTGTCCTCCTTGATCTTCGCGTCGGTATGGGTGGTCACGGCGGTGGTGCCTGCGGAACTGAGGGCATTGGGTTGGGAAACATCCTGGGTGGACGCCACGCTGATGGTGACGTTGCCATGCGCAACGGCGCAACTGGAAATGTGAATCCGGGTTGTGGCGACAATCGTGCCGGTGCGCTCGTTGATAACAATGCGCGCCGGCACGTCCGGCGTCACTTCCAGCGACTCCAACTGCGCGACAAAATCAATGTCGGAACCGCCCCAATTTTCGGGCACTTGAACCTGCACCGTCGTCGCGTCCATGGCGACTGAAGAATTTGTGAATTTGACATTGACGGCGGCGGCCATCCGGGCGGCGGAAGTAAAATCCGGGTTGCGCAGCACCAGTTCCAAATGATGATCGCTGATGATGGTGGCGGGAATTTCCTTCTCGACCAGCGCCCCGTTTATGATGGTCCCGACCGTGGGATGGTTCTTCTGCACGCTGGCCCCGCCCGCGCCGTCCGCGCCCGCCGATAACCCGCCGATGGATAGCGTTCCCTGTCCAACTGCGTACACTGAGCCGTCAGCTCCGTACAACGGGGTTTGAATCAAGACGCCGCCTTGCAAACTCTTGGCGTCGCCCATGGAAGAAACCACGATGTCCAGCCGGCTGCCCGGCTTGGCAAAGGCCGGTATGTCGGCAGTCACCATAACGACGGCGACGTTCTTGGCGGAGAGCGTCGAAGCGGGCACGGTCAGGCCGTAGCGTTGGAGCAAATTGGCAAGGGTCTGAATGGTGTCCACCGGGTTCTTGTCGCCGTCGCCAGCCAGACCGGTCACCAGTCCGAAGCCCGACAACTGGTTGTCGCGCGCGCCGGAGATCATGGCGATGTCCTTGATGCGCGAACCGGCCGCGCCGGCCATGCTCGAGGCCGCCCCGGCGAGCCAGGCGCCCAGGATCAGAAGTAAAGTAGCGCGACGCATGGGAAATCTCAGAATGGGTTGATTTTGTCCCATATCCGGTTGAACCAGCCTTTGTTTTGGTTGTCCGTGATCGTGCCCTTCGAGACAAATTGGATCGAAGCGTCGGAGATGTTGTAGCTGTAAACAGTGTTGTTGGCTGCGATGTCGTCATACCGCACGGTGCCGCGGAGTATGGCATCCTGCTTTTCCCCGGAGAAGGCGGTGTGGCGGCGCCCTTCGATGACCAGGTTGCCGTTGGGGAGCACATCAATCACGCGCACCGCCAGTTGGTCGGTAATGGTTTCCGCATTGTTGATCTGCCCGCCGCCGGAGTAGGTGTTCTTGCCGGAGAAATTCATGGCCGGGTAGTTTCCGCCCTTGGTCAGCAATCCGCTCGCGGCGGGACCGTAAAGGAAACTGCTGATGCTGGCGTCCACCGAAGTTTGCTTCGCCGTGGTGGTGTTGTTGTTCCTCGTCGCGCCGGTGTTCTGCTGGACGACGATGGTCAGGATGTCTCCCACCCGCCGAGCCTTCTTGTCGGCGAAGATCGAACTGGGCGACGTGTCCGCTTTCCAAAGCGAGTCCGCGACGGCAGTGGTGAGTTGGAAAGTGACCAGCAGCGCGATCAGATGCGCCGGGTCAAAGAGTAATGCGGATAGTTTCTTCATTTTGCACCTTTCCGGTTAATTCACGGTTGGTTTTCGGATTGCGCACCCGGACCGTTTGACCGGGCAAGCCGTCCTCGAGGATTTCCACTTTCAGCGAAATGGTCAGGCTGCCTTCTTCAAACACCCCTTCCACCATTTGGCCGCGCTTGACGGCCGGACGCGGGCGCACCGCGCGGTTGGGGATCGGCAGGCCGGGCGCGATGTTTTCCACCAATGCCAGCGAGTCGTCGTCCTTCGGGATATTCAGCACCACATCGTGCAGCGATAACGAATCCCGGCGCTCCATCACAAGATCCGCGTCCCGCAGTAATTGGCCCCGCGTCAGGGCGGTTCGGGCCACCGGCATCGGACGCCACACCCGGGCCTGCAACACCGCCTGCCAGTGTCCCACCCGTTCCCGGCCATTCCACAATTCGAATCCGGCCACAAAATTAGGGTTGACTCCCGCGGCGGGCATTTGCGTGATCGTCAAGGTAATCGGTTCGTCCGGGACCAACACCACCGTCCAGGAACTGGCGAATCGCAGTTCCAATTCCCCGGCGTCCTTCACGTAATCATGCTGGATCGCGCCGGCCAGCAGGCCGGTCAATTCCGTTTCGTCCAACGGCCTGACGCGGCGAGAGACCCGCGCGCGGGCAGGCCCGGTCCAGTTGGTGGCGCTCATGGCGGGGAAGTTTGTCCCGGCCAGGGCAATGACCTGGTCGCGCGAAAAAGTGATCGTTTGGCCCAGGGGCGGAGCCGGAGCCAAACGAATTTGTGGGAGGACCACATTGGAAGGTGCGGTTACTATCTGACAGAGGAAAATGCCCGAACTGTCCACCCGCGCCTCGGAAAGCATGCGCCAGGAAAGCCCGGAAACGGTGTTCGCGGCGGGCGTGGTCGAGGCGGGTGTGTTTGTGACGGGAGCCGGTGCAAATTGCATCCGCGGCAGCGGCGGAATGTCGTTCGCCAAAGCGGGCCGGCCTGAAACCGCCGCGGCTAGCGCCAGGCAAGACAGGACTAAATGGCGTGACAAAAGCTTCATAATTCTCAGCGCCTCAGGTTGTTGCTCTCCTGCATCATCTCGTCGGCGGATTGGACGGACTTGGAATTGACCTCGTAGGCCCGTTGGGCGGTGATCATATTGACCATTTCCTGGACGACTTTGACATTGGACATTTCCAGATAGCCTTGCTGGAGCGTCCCGTATCCGTTTTCACCCGGCGTCCCGGTTTCCGGCGTGCCGGAGGCGAGACTTTCCGTGTACAAATTGCCGCCAACCGAATTGAGCCCTGCCGGGTTTGTGAACCGCACCAACTGCACAGTAAAATTCTGCGCGCCGCTGGCCGATGATGCCGTCACTGCGCCGGTGGACGAAATCGTAATGGTGTTCGTGCCCGCCGCAATCGGCTGCCAGCCGCCCTGCAAAGGCAATCCGTCGCTGGTAGTGATTTGCCCGGTCGAAGAACGCTTCAGCGCGCCGTCCCGCGTGTAAGCCAGCGTGCCGTCCGGCATTTGCACCTGGAAAAACCCGTCGCCATTGATCGCCAGATCCAGTTGCTCGCCCGTCTGCGTCAATTCGCCTTCGGTAAAGACCTTCGATGTCGCCACCACCCGGCTGCCGTGGCCGACCTGGAGGCCCGTGGGCAATTGCGTTCCGCTCCCAGCCTCCGCTCCCGCCGCGCGCGTCGTGTCGTAAAGCAGGTCCTGAAACTCAATCTTGCTTCGCTTGAATCCTGTAGTATTGACGTTCGCCAGGTTGTTGGCGATGACATCCAGGTTGGATTGCTGGGCTTCCATGCCGGACGCGGATGAATAAAGGGCGCGTACCATAATTTAGATCATGTGGGGTTGCCGAGGTCCGAGATCGTCCTGCCCAGCCGGTCATCCTGAATTTGGATGACATGCTGGTTGGCCTCAAATCCGCGCATTGCCGTCATCAGGCTTGCCATCTCAAGCACCGAAGAGCTGTTCGACGCCTCCAGATAGCCCTGGCGCACTTTGGCGGTGGTCGGCTTGGCTTGAAGACTGGAATCTTGGGCCGCAAAATAGCTGGCGCTGACTTGGGTAAGCAGTTCCGGCTTGTTGAAATCGGCAACGGCCAGTTTGCCTTTCCTCGTGGCTCCCTGGCTGACCTCCCCGGTGGCGGAAATGCTGATCGGGGTCGAGTCGCTGGGATTAAGCTGGATCGGGCCGCTTTCGCCCAGCACGGGATAACCCTCCGCCGTTGCCAACTGGCCCTTCGAGTTCATTTGAAACGCCCCGTTCCGCGTATAGCCCGTTGTTCCGCCGGGCATCTGCACCTCAAAAAACCCCTTCCCTTCAATCGCCAGATCGGTCGGAACACCCGTCGACCTCAATTCCCCAACCGAAAAATTCGTGCTCGCCTTCCCCTTGGGCAGGACAAACATCTGCGGCAACCGGCTGGCGCTCAAGCCGCCCGGCATCAGTCCCGCCTGCACCGCCGCCATGGACAATTGCTGCCTCTTATATCCGGGCACTTCGCCGGAGGCCAGATTATCCGCAATGACCTCCTGCCAACGGCTGTTGGCGTTAAGCGCGGCGCCTGCCTGGAATAAACTCACGTTCACGAACCCCTGCTGAGCAACGACCGTGCCACGGCGAAAAACCCTTGCGTTGCAGAGCCTAGCCAGCATTCCCACCGCATCATCGGCAATTCCTTCCACCGCAACCCGGCCAAAATTGCCGTCCAAATGACAATCCCATCCGATGTGCTAGTTTATCCCAGAGACAGTTTTAATGACGCTTGACCCAGCACCAAAATGAAACCAGCAACCCCCTATAAACGGCGGCGGAGTCCGGAACTTGTCCGCGTGTTCGACAGCCAAATCAGTCCAGTTGCCGGGAACGAACCGTCGGCAACCGCATCGGCTGATGACGCATTGCTCGACAGTTATTCCCGCACCGTGTCCAGGGTCGTTGACAAGGTCCGGCCAACGGTGGTCAACATCCACACCCAGACCCTCAGCCCCGCGCGGCCCAACGGCATGGATTCGGGCGGAACCGGTTCGGGCTTTGTCATCGCCCCGGACGGCTACATCCTCACCAACAGCCATGTCGTGCATGGAGCGGCCAAAATCCAAGTCGCTCTGGCCGATGGCCGTTCCGCGGGCGCCTCTCTGGTCGGCGACGACCCGGAAACCGATCTCGCCGTCATTCGCGTCCAGGCCGGCGAGCTGGCTCATGTTCCTCTGGGCGATTCCCAATCCGTCCGCGTGGGCCAGATTGCCATCGCCATCGGCAGTCCATACGGCTTTCAGCAGACCGTGACCGCCGGCGTGGTCAGCGCGCTCGGCCGCTCCATGCGCTCCCAATCCGGACGCCTTATTGACAACATCATTCAAACCGACGCGGCTTTGAATCCGGGCAATTCCGGCGGCCCGCTGGTCAATTCCCGAGCGGAAGTCATCGGAGTCAACACCGCCATAATTCTTCCGGCGCAGGGCATCTGTTTTGCCATCGCCAGCAACACCGCCAAGTTTGTTGCGGCCTGGCTCATCAAGGAAGGCCGCATCCGGCGCAGTTGGATCGGTGTGGCCGGACAAAACGTGCCCATTCATGCGCGCGTGGTTCGCTTCCACAGACTGGCCGCCAGCCGCGGTGTCCTGGTGGTGGGACTTGAGCCGGACAGCCCCGCCAAACGGGCCGGCCTGCAAGAGGGCGATGTCATCGTGGCCTTCAATGACAAGGCCATTTCGCAGATTGACGAACTCCACCGCCAGTTAGTCGCCGCCGCGATAGGAATTCCCGCCGAAATCACCCTCATCCGCCGCACCGAGAAAATCCATCTCACCGTCATCCCCGAAGAACTCTCCCTGCCAGAGCAGCGGAATTAGCCCCACAGAATTCAGTCCCGCCCTTTCTCTCTCCTTCTGAAAAGCGTAGTGGCGGATGGCAATCCGCCGCCATCTCCCCGCTGTCCCGCCCCCATCCATGCGTCCCATGAGACCAAACCCGATGAAAACCAAACGAATTCCGACCAAGACATGCCTCCGGCGCGCAACAATTCTTACAACTGGTCGGGAATTAAGGACGTCCTCCGATCTCTCGTAATAGGACAATAACGCAATTATTTCTCACTTTCTAAATTGACAATACCGGCTGGCGTGATACATTTCCATAGTGAGCATGGCCATGCTGCGAAGGGCGGGTGGGATCGGGTCGGGCTGGAACCGGACGGCTTCAGCCCCGGACCCGTTGCATTTTTCCATCAACCTTGTCCCCATCTCCTCAATTGGGCAACTTTTGCCCAGTGCCAGTCCAAGCTGGGATTGCAGGACAAAAATCTTCCCGTCTTCGGTAAGGCGACGCTCCCGCAGAGCCATCTTGGGGCTGGGAGATTCCGCAGCAGTTCTGCCCTTCCAGCAAAGTGAAGATCTTTGGCCTTCATCCTGCAGCCTTTTGTCGCACCCAGTCGCACCCAGTCGCACCCAGTCGCACCATTTTAGCCTTTATCCTTCATCCTTTACCCTTTTCTCAAGCCCGGTCGCACCCAGCCTGCCGTGCCGGCTCGTCTCGCCAAAGCCCTTTGGCGACGGCGGAAGCAAAGCAAAGGCGAGTCAAAGCTGGTCAAACCCCGTCAAAGCGTTTTCCAAAATCCATCGCCGGCCAGGGCTTCTCGCTGACAACGCCATATTTTGTGGTTTCTATGATACAACCCACAACCTATTGTGCTCGCCCTCTGCAACGGACACCACCATGGCCACCCAACTCCCAACTTGTCGCACCGACTTGTCGCACCGTAGCCCTGCGAAGGCGGAAGCCTCTGCGAAGGCGGTATCTTTAGCGAAGGAGGAAATCCGTCCTCATTCGCCGGGTCTCCCGATGGCAGGCAATCCGCAATCCGCAATCTGGACCATTGTCATATCGGGCCGGTCCTCGATCCAGCCCCCCATCCCCCTCATTCTCCGCCGCTCCCCAAGAACCCCCTCAATCACCGCTGGATTCTGCCGATACAGTAATGAGCACTCGCCCTGTGTGGCGGGCGCCCTTCCCGCGCCGGGTCCGGCCTGTCGCGGGGATGCGTTTTCCGGCGGCGGTTCTTCGCGCGGTCATCCCGCGTCCAAAGCCCCTTGCCGGGCGGCCCGAAACAGACGTCAATTAGCTAGAATGAATGCCATCGAAGAGGCGCCAAGCCAGGAAGCGACCGAGTATTCCAAGCTCACGCACTTGCAGAAGCTGGCCGCTTTCCTTTTGATTTTGGAGCCGGACAACGCCGCCCGCATCATGCAACAATTGGAAGAACCGGAATTGGAGGCCGTTTCCTCGGAAATGGCAAAACTCCCCGCCATCTCCCACGATCTTCAGAACGAGATCATGGACGAGTTCCTCCCGGTCGCCGTCCAGGCCTCCACCGCCGTCGCCGGCGGTGTCGAACGTGCAAAAAACATCCTCGAAAAAGCCGTCGGCACCTTCCGCGCCTCCGATATTATCGGCCGCGTTTCCGTCCAGCGCCCCTCCGTCGCCGCCATGCAGCGGATCATCGAAATGGACCCCCGCGCCCTTTACAACGTCCTCTGCCACGAGCAATTGCAAACCATGGCCCTGGTCGTCAGCTACCTGCCGTCCCAGAAAGCCTCCCAGTTCCTCAGCCTTGTACGCCCCGAACTTCGCGAGCAGTTGGTCGAGCGTCTCGCCACCCTCTTCCCAACTTCCATCGAAGTCGTCGAAAGCGTTGCCGAGTCCCTTCAAGCCAATCTCGCCGGCAACCCCGCCAGCGCCCTCAGCCACACGGGTGGTATCAAGGTCGCCGCCGAACTTCTCAATGCACTGCCCAAAAACCTCAGCGATTCCATCCTCGCTTCCCTGCGCGAGCGCAACGCCGACCTGGGCGAGGCCGTCCTGAAAAAAATGCTCACGTTCGAGGAACTCGCGCGCCTGGATTCCAAGACCCTCCAAAAGATCCTGCAGGAGGTGGATTTCCGCTCCCTTGCCGTTGCTTTGACAACCGCACCGCTCAATCTCAAGAACAAGTTCTTCTCCAGCATCTCCAAGCGCGCCGCCGACAATGTCCGCGAGGAAATCAGCTTCCTCGGCCAGATCAAAGCCAGCGAAATTGACCAGGCTCAAATGGAAATCATCGAAACCGTCCGCAAGCTCGAAAGCGACGGCACCATCAATTTGGACGCAATTCGCCAGAAGACCACCTGAAACTGGCGCCCCATTTATGTTCGCCTCACCCCCCCAAACACCGCCGCCGGCCTCCCCGGCCCCGTCCATGTCCCAATCCGAGGTCGAGCAGCTCCTCGCCTCCGTCGGTGGAAGCGATGCGATGGAGACCAGGCCGGGGGAAGGCGCCCCCTCTGGGCAGTCATTGGTTACCCGCCACGAGTTCCCGCAGTTGGCGTCCTTCTCCGTCAGCGAAATGCGCAACCTGCGCCTCCGCTGCCAGTCCTTCGTCAACTCCGTCGCCGCGCGCCTCTCCGTTCACCTCCGCCTCGAATGCGCCCTGCAAATGACGCGCCTTGAAGCCGTCCGGTTCCAGCCGTTGGTTGCCGGACTTCCCCAGCCTGTTTATTTGACTCTCTTCAGAACGGAACCGATGGAACACATCTGTCTGCTTGACATTCCGGTCCACCTCGCTCTCGCCATCGTGGACCGCGAGTTGGGCGGCCCGGCGGTTTGCCAGGAGGAGGTCCGAGACCTGACCCAGATCGAGGGCAAACTGGCCGCCCGGCTCGTCCACCTCATCCTCGCCGAATGGTGCAATGCCTGGGCCGACCTCTTCCCCATGCGCCCGCTGCTGCTTCGCCATGAAACCTCCGGCCGCTTCCTGAGTTTCTGCCCCTCCGAAACCATGTTTCTCACCCTCGGCATGGAGGCCCGCATTGCCCAGACCGTCGAGACCATCCAGATCGCCTTCCCACAATCCGTCATGGAACCGCTCGTCGCCAAACTCAACGCCGACCTCCAGGGCGACCAGAAACCCCGGACCGCCCGTTCCGGAGCCAACCCCCGCTGGAATCCCGCCCTCAACGACGCCCCCGTCCAGATCAGCGCCCGCTGGCGCAACGTCGAAATCAGCGCCCGCGAACTTGCCGCCCTCCAACCCGGCGCCTTGTTGCGCCTGCGCCCGGACGCAACCAGGCGGGTCGAAGTGTCCCTTGACAACCAGCCCAAGTTCACCGGCCAATTGGGCACCGCCGGCCGCCAACTCGCGGTCAAAATTGCCGGACCTCTCCAAACCTGAAAACCGCCCTGATGGCCGCATGCCTCGCGAGCGAAGCGCCGTGGAGTGCCGAACGCCAGTTCCAGTCCCATCAATCCCATCCTTCCCATCGTAACAAAATTGCCACAATTTTTAGCTTGCCAAAAAACCGTCCTTGGTTTTAGTTATGTCGGCTATGAGTTGAAGCGGGGCTTTGCCCCGTGGAAATCCGTAGAGAAGTCATTTGATGCATACATGAACATCCTAGCACTGGTGAGGGCCTCTTGAGCCGCCCTTTTTCTCCCCGCACTCCTCCTTCCGCCGCCTCCTTCACGCGCGTCAATGGGAAAATCCGCGCCCGCGAGGTCCGGGTCATTGACACGGAAAAGAAAATGCTCGGCGTCATGCCGCTGGGCGAAGCCATCAGCCTGGCCCGCTCGCGTTCGGTGGACTTGGTCGAGATCGCCCCCAACGCCACCCCCCCCGTCTGCCGCCTCATCGCCTTTGGCAAATTCCGTTACGAAATGGCCAAACAGGAAAAGGAAGCCCGCAAACATCAGCACGCAAACAAGGTCAAGGAAATCCAGCTCAGCCCCAACATCGACCCCCATGACTTCGCCGTCAAATTGCAGCATGCCGTGGATTTCCTCTGCGAAGACATGAAGGTCAAGATCACCCTGCGCTTCCGCGGCCGCGAGATGGCACACAAGGAACTCGGATTTCAACAGGTCGAGAAGTTTGTCCAGAACCTGACCCCCTACGGCCATCCCGATGCTCCGCCCAAACTCATCGGCAAGGGCATCAACGTCATGCTCAGTCCCTTGCCCCGCGCCAAACGCGCCAAGAACCCCCGTCAGGCCGAACGCGATATTGAACTGGCCGCCGAGCGCGCCGCGGCCGCCGCCAGAGGTGAACCGCCGGAAAGTGAGTCATTCCCCGAAGACGGCTCCCTCCCGGATACCGACTCCCTCCCCGAGGATGACTCCCCGGAAGCCGCGCCTCCAGACCAGGAATCGGACGTCCCGGAATCTGCCAATGGCGAAGCGACCGCTTAGGACAGCAGGGAAATGGCAACGCACACCGCCGCCCAGAGAGCGGCGTTAAATCTTGCCGTAGGTTTCCTCAACAATGGCGCGAAGGTTGTTCTCGCCGACGTTGACGATGGCCATCTCGCGGGTCGCGCTTTCCTCCGAATCGCTCGCGTGGGCCGCGTTAATCATAATGGTCTGGCCAAATTCGCGCCGGATCGAGCCGGGTGGCGCCTTCGATGGATCGGTCGGGCCGAGCACATCGCGGATCTTGCGGATGGCCGACACGCCTTCATAAATTAGTGCGATGCACTTCTCGCTCCCCGGCTGGCTCAGTTGAACAGCGTCGCATTCCCCCGGCGCGTGGCCCGACATGAATTTGACAATGTTGTCAAACTGGCTGTCCCCGTAGATCGGGCCGAGGATTTCCCCCAGTCGCTTCTCCTCCGCGGCCGGTATCTTGAACGAAAACTCCTTCTCCAGCGCGCCCTTCGCGCGAGCGGCCACGATGTCCTTCAGCTTCGCGCGCAAGACTTCCCGCACCGGCCCATAAAATTCAGAAGCCTGCGCCACGCTCATCCGGTGAACCTTGATTCCCACGATGTAAAGGCCCGTGCGCGACAGAAAATCAATCACATTGCCGGGGCGGCCAGTGGCGAAACGAAAATTGTCCGGCTTGATGAGCACCAAGGTGCGCTGCGGAACTTCTCCGGCCACGTAGGAAAGCGTGTCCTTCACAATCCCGCCTTCCGTGTCGGAACAAGCGGCCCACAATTTGAGTTTCCGCACTGCCTCGTCGGCGCTCGGCGACGCCAGTACCGCCGGCTCGAAATAGCGGACCTGGTCGTGGTCATCCAGTATCAAATCGCCATAGGTGTCGCGGATCGTTTCGCCGCCGCGCCGGTCTGCGCTGATGTTGCCAATGACGGACCGGATCTTGCGCACCGCTTCCTCCCCGGAGAACAGCAGCATCATCACGCGCCGCCTCCGGCCGGTCTTCGCGTCTGGGCTTAGATTGGTCAGACAGTAATCCCGGATCAACTCCTGGATGCGTCGGTCCTGCGGGTCGGCGGCCGACACGATGGCCTCCGAGTAGCAGCGCACCAATTCGGCGCTGGGCGCGAACATGCGCGCTGCCACCAGTTCTAGTCCCGTCCGCGTGATCAGCCGCGCGATGATGCCGCCCGTCCGGGATTTGTGCAGCGTGTAGGGGGTGATGAGGACGTACGCGAGTTGTTGCGCCATAGATAAATTAGCTGGACTGGGCCTTTGATTCGCCGGCGGCGGCTGGCTTGGGGGTTGGGGGTGGATTGGAGGCCGGCTCCACGGCCGCTTTCAAAGCGGCGGGAGGGGCGGCCACCGCTTTGCCGCCCAGTATCTTAAACATGACAACGCCGCACGTCGGGCACTTGCCCTTGATCGCCTTGCGTCCGTTCTTCATCGTTTCTTCGACTGCCTCCGCAATTTCTTTCTTGGCCTTGCATTTGACACAATATCCTTCAGGCATAAAAATGGTCTGGTCAGGCGCTTCTGGCTTCCTGCCGCAGTAATTTAATGTTACAGGGGACAGCCCGCCAGCGTCAACCGTAAACGGACAAAAAGTCATAACCAATTGATAATCAATCAGATATGACTTGTATTTACAGGCCGAAAATGGCCGAGACAGGTCATTCGGACGCGTCTGGGCCGCCGCCGGCGAACTGGCTGGCTTGCAGTTTCTGACGCAGTTCCGTCTTGAGCATCTTCCCGGTCGCGTTGCGCGGCAGGTCCGCGAGCACGATGATCTGCCGCGGCAATTTGTAATCCGCCAGCCGCTCCCGGAGAAATTCCTTCATCGCGGCGGTGTCCAAGGTGATCCCGTCGCCCGCCGAGACAAAGGCCAATGGCTGCTCGCCCTTGCGCGCGTCCGGCAGGCCGACGACCGCGGCTTCGCGCACACCGGGAAATAGGTAGAGAACTTCCTCAATCTCGCGCGGATATACATTGATGCCGTTGACCAGCAGCATGTCCATTTTCCGGTCGGTGATGTAATAATATCCCTCCCGGTCCCGATGGCCGACATCCCCGGTGAGGAGCCAGCCATTTCGAAATGTCTTGGCCGTTTCCTGCGGCTGATTCCAATAACCCTCCATGACGTTGGCACCGCGCACACAGATTTCCCCCGTTTCCCCCGGACCCAGCATCGCGCCGGCGTCGTCTTGCGTCGAGATTTCCACGCCGGATATCGGCACTCCAATCGAACCCGCCTTCCACGGACCGCGAATGGGATTGAACGAAACCACAGGGCTGGCTTCGCTCAATCCGTAACCTTCCAAAAGCGGAATCGGGAAGCGCGCGGTGAATTCCCTCAAGATTTCCGCCGGCAACGGCGCGCCCCCGCTGATGCAAACGCGCAAAGGCAAATCCGGCGGCGTTGTCGCGCGGGCAAGCGCACGGAAAAATTGCGGAACCGCCGGCAAAAGCGTGGCTCGCCGGCGGATGATCTCCTCGACGATGTTCTTCGCGGGATGAAGCGATTTCACAAGAACAATGGAACCGCCGATATGAAGCGGCAGCAGCACTCCCACCGTGAGCATGAAGCTGTGGAACATCGGCAGCAGGACAACAAAGCGGTCTGCCCCAACGGCTTCCAGCGCAATGCGGCAGCTTTCCAGGTTCGCGAACAAATTTGCGTGCGACAGCATCGCCCCCTTGGGATGCCCGGTTGTCCCCGACGTATAAATGATCACAGCAAGCGCCGATTGGGATTTGTCCGAACCGTCCGATCCCACCGCCCCGCCCTCTGCGTTCCGCCCCCTCATAGGCGCGCCGGCGATTTCCGCCGCCTGCAATTCTCTCAGCCGCGGGCGCGAGGCGCGCAGCGCGCCCAGGGTGTCCGGCGTGGCGACATCGGTTATCAGGGTTTCAATCCCGGCGTCGGAAAGGATGAATTGGACTTCGCCCGGTTTCAGAAAGTTGTTAATGGGGACAGCAACGGCGCCTGCCTGGAGAATGCCAAAAAGGGCCGGGATGAATTCCGGGCAGTTCTTTAGCCAGATTCCGACGCGATCTCCCGGTCGGACGCCGAAATCCCGCATGAGCCGCTCGGCCACCCACAAGGAGCGCGCCCGCAGTTCCCCGTAAGAAAACTCCTCATCCCCCCAGAAAAGCGCCGCCTTTCGCGAATCCCGCCGCGCGGAATCAAAGAAGTCTTGAGCCAGGTTCATCGTTAAAAGAGACGCAGTTTGCTCATCCCATCCTGAAAACGCAAGACGCGCAATTCCTCCTATCGGGCAAAGCCGCCGTCATCGGCGAAATTTGTGAATTGGGGCTTGCACCGGCGCCGGCAAAACCCTATCTACACTATAGATGATCCTGTCCCGTCGAAGTCAACCGGCGGGAAACAACGCGATTAAGACCATGCAAAAACTGCTTCATGAGGTTGTGCGAGAGCGCCGGCTTGTCTGCGACGGCGCGATGGGAACGCAGTTGATGCTGGCGGGGTTGGAGAGTGGCCGTTGTGGCGAGCATTGGAACGTCACCCATCCGGAACGGGTCCTGGCCATTCAGCGGCGTTACGCGGAAGCGGGCGCGGATTGCCTCATCACGAACACTTTCGGCGGCAGCCGCATTGTTCTCCAGCGGCATGGCGTCGCCGGGGAAGTGCGCGCCATCAACCAAGCCGCCGTCCGCATCGCCCGCGAGGCGTTTGGCGGGCGCGCCGGATATGTGCTCGGCGATATCGGCCCAATGGGCGCCATTTTGGAACCGTACGGCGAACTGTCACAAGCGGAAGCGCAGCTTGCCTTGGAGGAACAAGCCTCGGCGCTGGTCGAGGCAGGCGTGGATGCAATCATCATCGAAACGCAGACTTCGCTGGATGAACTGGGCCTGGCCATTGACGCTGCCAAGGCAGCCGGAGCGCGCAGCATTATTGCATCGCTCGCCTATGATTTGTCGGCGGACAAGACATTTTACGTGACAATGATGGGCGTCTTTCCGGAAAAAGCCGCCGAATTCGCGGAGGAAAAAGGCGCCCACTTTGTGGCCTTGAATTGCGGCACAGGCATGGACATGGCGGCCGCGGCCCGGGTGGCCGGAATTTATCGCGAACACTGCCAACTGCCAACGATGGTGCAGCCCAACGCCGGCCAGCCGGTCTTGGAACGCGGAAAAGCCGTTTACAAACAATCTCCCGCGGACATGGTAATCGCATTGCCCGCCGCTTTGGCCGCGGGAGCGATGATTGTCGGTTCCTGCTGCGGCAGCACCCCCGAACACACGCGAGCCATCCGCCAGGCGATGGATCAGTTTGAAATGGGGAAGCTGTGAGGCGCAAACATCCCGCAAGTTACAGCAACGCCATTGCCAAACAAATACCATGAGACCTGAACAATGGGACATCTTCAAACGCGCCGCGCGCCTCGAGAAATTGGACAAGGTGCCGATGGCTCTGATCGTGGACAGTCCGTGGATTCCCGGTTATCTAGGTGTCAAGCACATGGATTTCTTCCTCGACCCAGAATTGTGGTTCCAGTCGCACTTGAAAATTCACCGGGAATTCCCCGACATCATCTTTGTCCCTTCCTGGTGGATGGAATACGGCATGGCGGCGGAGCCGTCGGCGCTGGGGGCCAAGATCAAGTTTTGGCAGGACAACACGCCCAGCGAGTACCACACCCTGTATAATATCGAAGACATCGAGAAGTTCCCGGAATACGAGGTGGAAAACGACGCCTTCATGGGCCTGACCCTGCACCGCATCCGCATGCAGCGGCAGCGAATTTTGGACACCGGCGAGATTCTGCCCCTGGTCACCTCGCGCGGCCCGATGTGTACGGCCGGGTTCGTGCGCAGCACGACCGATTTCATGATTGACCTGGTGGAGAAACCGGAGTGGGCGCACAAACTGCTCGACCTTTGCACCAATCTGATTATTGACTGGCTCAAGGCCCAGCACAAGGCCATGGGCAACACAGTCGAAGGGATTTTCATTCTCGACGACATTGTCGGGTTTGTAAACGAGGAGCACTATATGGAATTCGCCCATCCCTGCCTGAAAAGAATCTGCGATGCGTTTCCCAAGGACTGGGTGAAGCTCTATCACAATGACGCCGATGTCGGGGCCTGCCTCGATCATCTGCCGGACGCCGGGTTCAACATGCTGAACTGGGGAAAGCAAACCGATATCGCCGAGGTGAAGGCGCGCGTCGGCGACCGCATGTGCCTGATGGGCAATGTGAACCCGCTGGAAGTGGGAGTGCGCGGCACGCCCGAGGAGGTGCGCCAGGCCACCCTGGACGTTCTGGAGAAAAGCGGCGGGGAGGGGATCGTGCTTTCCGTCGGCGGCGGCACCAGTCCGGGCATGCCGCGGCAGAACATTCAGGCGATGCTGCAAGCCCTGAAGGAGTTTAATTCCAAACGCTGACCCTTTTGGAAAAGGAAGGACCCCATGCCTGACTACGCTTTGATCAATCAGTGCGTTTATGAGGGCAAGGCCAAGGAGGTCGAACAAATGACCCGCGACGCGCTGGCGGAGGGCCGGAGCGCGCAGGAAATCCTGACCGAAGGGCTGATCGCCGGCATGAGCGTGGTGGGGGAGGATTTCAAATATAATGTGCTTTACGTGCCCGAAGTGCTGATTGCGGCCCGGGCCATGAAAGCCGGGATGGCCGTGCTCAAGCCCCTTCTGTCCACACACGGCCCCGACAGCTCTTCCGCGGGAACCCTGGTGATGGGAACGGTGCGGGGCGATCTGCATGACATCGGAAAGAACCTGGTTTGCATGATGGCCGAGGGCGCCGGCTTCCAGGTGCATGACATCGGAGTGGACCAAAGCATCGAGAAGTTCCTGGCCGCCGCCGAACTGCACAAACCGGACATCATTGGCATGAGCGCGTTGCTCACCACCACGATGAGCTACATGAAGGTGGTGATTGACGGTTTTGAAGCCAAAGGCCTGGGCCACATCAAAATGGCGATTGGCGGCGCGCCCGTCAGCCAGATGTTCGCTGAAGAAATTGGCGCCGACGGCTACGGGGCGGACGCTTCCAGCGCGGTGGATTTGTTTCTCTATTTTGCAGGCAAAGGGGCGGCTCCGGTTCTTAAGAACAAGATGGAGGCGCTGGCCCCGGCCATGACCGCGCGCGCGGAAGCGCGGGCGGCGCGGACTGGCGGCAAATCGAAATATCAAGTTCTCTACTGGCAGGACATTCCGTCCCAAGTAAAAGCCTGGGATGACTTCGACGAGGTCAAAATTAATCTTGACAAGCGTTTTGCCGAGCGCATTGACTTTTCGGCCCAGAAGCAGGGATTGATCCAGGGCGATGCTTACATGGCGCATTTGCGCTGGGGCGAAGAAGCCGAGCGTCCCGGCGCGCCCGCCGAAGTCGCCGCCGCCGTCAGGAATGAGATGGAATCGAAGTTCTCCTGACGGCGGGATTTTTCCCATGGCGGATGCGTGACTCAAGGGACGATTTGGATTTCCGTATCTGTGATTTGCAACTCCACGCCGGCAGCTTTGGCGGCCTCCTGCAAGGCGGCGTTTAACATCGCCACCGGGTCGCGGCTCACGTCGAGGCGGCGCATCAGGCCGTCGCCTTTCTTCGTGCCGACCGCAAGCGTGATTTTCAGTCCCTTGCGCTTGCAGGAAACGCGGGTGCCGTCGGGCAGCTTCGTGTTCATCGGTTTGACGAAAGCGTCGGCATAATGGACGCCGATGCCGGATTTGTCCTGGAACGCGGGCGGGAGTTTGTTCTTCGCCAACAAGTCAATGCTGCATAATGTTGTCATAATGAAGGGTGTATTCAGGGCGTAATGGCCGCCAGCTTTTGATTACGTAGGTTTTCAAACTCGCGCTGTGCCAGGGCGAAGTGGATGACTTCAAAAACCAGGCCCCATTTGTGCCGGCGCCCGTCCGCGTCGCAGTAGCACCCGGACGGGCTGAAGGCGCGCTCCCAGGCGAGCACCTCGTTGAGAGGGCGGCCAAGCAGGGGCTTTTCGGCGGAGATGGCGCGCATGAAGGGCGCGGCGTCCTTCAGATATCCGCATTGATAGGTGTGCCCGGTGTCGCCTGGAGAAGGAACGCAGGATGCCGCCACAATTCTATAGTCGTCGCGGCCCGGCGACAGGACCACAAGATAGTCGAATTCAAGCGGGCGGCCCAGGTTTGAGCAGGTGGTGCCTTCGTAGCGGAACTGCGCCTGGATGGCGCCGCCAGGCAGTGTCTCCAATTGCAGCCGCTCCCGCGACCACTTCCGCAGGGCCTTCAAATTGACCGAATAGCCGGCGTGAAGGTTCAGGCCGGACCCGGACATTGCCACGGGCGGTGACGCAGCGCCGCCACCCGATTGCAGCCAGCGCACCTCCTCGATTTGCGGCGGAACATTCAGGCAGGGCGCGCGGCGATACTGGCAGCGCGGCAGGGAACAATTTTCGCACGGAATCAATCCTGCAGAAGATCGCGCCAGGTCCAACTGGCGCGTAAGACCAATGATCGCGAGAAGGGATTTCTTGGGCCGGAGCATGCCGGTGTCCAGCACGTCGAGTTCGCCGGGGAAATCGTTGTCGGACTTGCGGATCAAGTCCCAGAGTTGGGGCTGGTCGGAGACATCCCAGCCGGAATAGCCCGGACTATAATGGGGCAGCGCAGCCATGCCCTGGCGGTCCGCCCAGGCGCAGAGGCGGCCGTTGGCAATGGTGACCAAATGCTCCACCACCGCCGAGCCGAACATTTCCATGAAGAAATACTCGTCGGGTTTGCCTTCCAGCCACAAGGCGCGCGCCTTTGCTTCGCATTGAGGGCCGGCGCTCACCGCCAGCAGCAAGGCGGTGTGAACTTGCGCCGTGTGGAATTGCTGGTGGAGCAGGGGAGAGGAGAAGGCGGCGTCCCCGATTCTAATTTGGCCGCCGGCCAGTTCCAATGCGTCAGCCTGCCGCGCGTAAATCCACGGCCGGCCATGTTGCGCGTGCCACTGCCGGGTCGCGTCCGCAATTTCGCGGGCGCGTCCCTCCAAGGCATGACTCCCGGGATAACCGAGCAGGCGCTTGTATTCGGTTTCCTGCACGTCGCAATCCGGGTGTGTGTCGAACAGTTCCAGCATGTCAAATCGCTTTCGAGACGGGCGGTTTTGGCGCCTCCGTTGCGGTGATCGGTTTGAATTGACACCCCTCCACAAAGAAATGGAAAAAGTCAGGATGCGTTTCCAGCCGGCAGTGGATGACACCTCTGACCATCCTCTCCAACTCCGCGCGTTTGCCGCGCGACAACAGCGCCAGACAGGCGCCTTCGATGGAGGCGTTGCCCACCCGCAGGATCTTTGCATCCTCAAGCTCCGGTATCAGCCCGATACGTTTCGACGCCGCCACGCCAAGATGCCGGCCAAAAGCGCCGGCGAGGTAAAAAACGTCGAGGTCGTCGAAGCCTGTTCCATATCTGTCAAATATAACTCGCAGCCCCGCCGCGTTGGCTCCCTTCGCCTGCGCCAGCTCGTTGACGTCCCCTTCTGTCAAGCAAATCGGGCGGCCGCTCCCAGCCTCCAGGACAAACGGTTCACTCTCAGGTTCAAACCGCCCCAGGGAGTTCATGCGCCCGGTTCTGAGCAGTTCGCTCAGGAGGTCCACCAGCCCCGAACCGCAGATTCCCTCCGCCGCGCCACCCCCGATGACTTGCGCCCGCGTGGCGCCGTCCGGGTCAATCGCCACTCTTTCAATGGCTCCCGGCAGGGCCGGCATGCCGCAGGAGATCTTGCCGCCCTCGAAGGCCGGGCCGGCGGGACAGGACGCCGCCAGAATTTTGTGCCTGTTGCCCAGAATCAGTTCCGTATTGGTGCCGATATCCATGATCGCCACGAGGCGTTCTTCGTTCGCCAAATCCACCGCCAGGAGGCACGCGGCGGCGTCAGCGCCGACATGGCCGCTGATGACGGGCAACCCATAAACGCGGCCCTTTGGATGAATCGGCAGCAACAACTGCCCGGCTGGCGCTGCCAGACTGGTCGTCGTCCGGCGGCCTTCCGCCATGTCCAACTCGGTGATGGATTGATACGGGCTTTGCCCGATGGAATAGACATTCAGACGAAAGAACAGATCGCGCATGGTGGAGTTGCCGGCGACGGCCATTTCGTAAATGGACTTCGGGTCCACCGGAAAGTCCTCAATGGCATGGGTAATGTACCCGGCCAAAGTGCGCTGCAGCAGTTTGGTGCCGTCCTCCGTGTCGTAATGAATGCGCGACATCACATCCGAGCCGCCGAAGCGCTGCGGATTTTCGAAGGCTGCGTCCGCGACGATTTCGCCGGTTTCCAAGTTCAAAAGGCGGAGGACGACGGTGGTGGTTCCGAGGTCCATGGCCAACCCGTGAATCGGCCCGCGGCCATGATCAATTTCGACTCCGTCCAGTAGAATGCGGTTCCCGTCGCGTGTGACTGCGGGATCGAGTTGCACCTTCTGGCCGCTGGTCGGAAGTTCCAAGGCGTGGCGTTCGATGTGCATGTCGCCCCGTCGCAGGGTATGGCATCGGACCGTGCCGCAATCCTTGACGATGTGGCAGCGGCAGGAGAGGCGGAAGTTTTCCCTGAGATGCTCTTCCTCAGGCCCTTTGGCCGAAACCAACTCCATCCCTTCGGTGATCTCCACAAGACATTCCTTGCACTTGCCCTGTTTGCGGCAGGAAGTGGGGACCTTGATGCCGAGCGACTCGGCGCAGTCGAAAAGCGAAGGCCCGGGCGCAACTTGCGTGTGCTTTTGATTGAAATGCAACTCGACGCTCATGCAACTGCCGGTGCCGTTTAGTTCGGACGGCAACCATAATGCTTCAGCCCGCGCCTTCATGCAACTTTGAATCGGCGGGAAGCGGAAATCCACTCTTTCGGATTGCGGGTTGGATGATCGGTCGGATCGGTCGGATCGGTCGGACCGGACTGATCCCGGGAGTTGCCAGTTGCGAAAATTCGCGGTTTTGGGGTTGGTGGTCATGTCGAAGCACGGGAAAACAGTGCGATTGGGCACGATTGGGCACGATTGGCCCGGATTCGCTTGGGCTGACCAGGATGGCGGGAAGTGGAATTAGGTGGAATTAAGTGGAACCAGGTGGAAATAGGTGGGAAGGATACGATTTGGAATCGGGATTCATACTCTGCGTTCTCTGCGTTCTTTGCGGTTCCATTTTCCATGCGGATTGCGGATTGCTGATTGGTTTGACCGGCTTTGACCGGGTTTGACGGAAATCGCGAATTGCACGGCTGAATTGGTGCATGCCGCAGAAGAGAAGCACAATTAGCTGTGTGCGTGGCCGGGGAAACCACAATATGTAGCGATTGCGGCTGAAACTGTGGCCCAATAGTAACGTTTGGGAAACACTTTGACTGGCTTTGACTGGCTTTGACGAGGTTTGACCGTGCCCGAAGGGGAATGGAGTAATGGAGTGTTGGAGGGATGGGAAAACCCAATACTCCAATAATCCAACACTCCGTTGGGTTCCTCGGGGCAGCCGTCCCTTCACCCTCCACTATTCCAACTTCACCGTTCATCATCATGGCGCGATCATAGCACGGTATTGAAAAAAACGTCTCCGTACGGTACGGACGATTTTTTGGGCGAAAAATGGGGGGCCGATCTCAACAAAACCCCTGTAAATACGGGGAAAATGGGGGTTGGTACAGATTTTACACATGTACAAAAATGAAAATAGTTTGGTACTCCTTCGCTGAAAGCTGCCAAGGAACCCGAATGGGACGAATAGGACGTATGGGACGTATGGGACTGGAAAAGCGGCCTGATGGCCGCATGGCTTGCGCGCGAAGCGCCTTGGAGTGCGGAACGCAGTTCCGCTTTGGCTGTGGGGGAGGCCTCTTGCCCACTTTGAAGAATTTTGCCTCACAGACTGCCGTCATATATTCCCGACCTGCGCTGGAAACTCAAGCCGGCATTCTGCAATGGCCGGGACTGACGTCTTTCCGAGGATTAGGGATCGCCGCGCAGGCTTGTCATTCCGACAGACCGTGATAAACTGACGCCATGAAAGTGGAGACCGTGGAAATACCGACCGCCGTTCTGTCGTCCGTCGAGACGCTGGACGAGCTTCAGGATTGGCTCACCGCGCAGAAACCTGAACTTATCGCGGAGTTGCGAGCGGCCCGGCGAGAGGATCTGGCTGGCAGATTCAAACCGTGGAAACCCCGTCACTTGCCGTGTCCTACCAAATCGAAGTAGGCGGCAAAGCTGACGCGCAACTTGTCCAGGCGCCAGCGTGGAACGTAATATCCAATGGCTCGCGGAGAACGCTGCCAACATGGTGCATCGCCGGCTTGTGGGGATGCCGGCGGATTTGGCCGGTCTTTGCAAGCTTCGCGTGGGCGACTACCGCATCCTCTACTGGATTTATCCGGCGAAGAAGCTCATCCGCATTTACCGCATCCAGCACCGGTCCGAAGTCTATCGCCAGCTCTGACCACCTCTTTACCACTTCTCGTCTTCCCGGTCTGCGCTGGAAACTCAAGCCGGCATTCTGCAATGGCTGGGACTGACGTCTTTCGGGTCACTTCGGTTTCCACCGTTTTAACTCCCGCAAGGCGTCGGCGGCAATCCACCGGGCAGCACGTGAATCCTGTTCGCGAATGCGATGCGCCAGGCTGATGGCTTGCTGATTGAGAACCGGGTTGCGTTTGCCGATCTGGCGCAACGCCCAGTTAACTCCCTTTTTGACGTTGTGCCGTTCATCCGTGGACTCCTCCCAAATTCTGGCCAGTGAGGTGGACCCCTAAAATTAGACCACGGGTTAATTTCGATTTTTGCCGGTTTGCTGTAGATAAGAAAGGACAGACTTATGAAAGCAAAACGGAAACGACACAGTGCGGCCTTCAAGG